>Ga0307948_1003038_pt1 | contig 12347 bp, 9 predicted proteins | sample OrgLakmetagen280_FD_201824 | JGI IMG/M metagenome (GOLD analysis project Ga0307948, IMG submission 201824) | Saline water microbial communities from Organic Lake, Antarctica - #280 | ecosystem: Environmental > Aquatic > Non-marine Saline and Alkaline > Saline | place: Antarctica: Organic Lake...
AGGAATGATGCTTGTTGAAAGCGACGGCATGACTGCTGCTGTAATGCACATGCAAGCGTTTCAGTAACCAACCGGAGCAAAATTTCCCCATCCCAGCAGGCTGGTCCAGCTGTGCACGACCAAGTTATTTTCAACAGTCTATCACTCCAAGACCCACCACATCCCAGCAGGCTGGCCCGGCTGTGCACACAATCTTGGTCTTACGAGTGAAGTACTTGTATTTGTTGTCATCTATGATGGTGTCCATAGACAGCTTGGTGGACCTGCGGTTAGTGTGAAGCCGCAATATTTAGCATCCACGTACACATGAAAAGACAATTCCGCACACACACACACACACTCACATACAGGTCAGCACTTAACACCAGAAAAAGACATGCTGTCACAACAGAAGCAAAAAAACAGCACCTATGGTAAATCACTGTGCGCGCAGCATCGTCGGACAGCTTTTGGCGAGGTGTGCTTGTGATGTCGGGGCTCCTGGCCCCGAGAACCATGGCCTTCATTACGAGGCGCTGGTCGTCGTACAGGTCTTGGTCCCTGGCCACTGTGCGCCTGTTCAGCACAACCAAGCTGTCGCCGTCTTGCACGTCCACAATGTTCTGCACACATGTACACACACATGTACATGTACACAATATACACACAAATGTACACAATGTACACACACATGTACACATGTACTGTCGCCGTCTTGCACGTCCACAATGTTCTGCACACATGTACACACACATGTACACACATGTACATGTACACAATATACGCACACATGTACACAATGTGTGCACACATGTACACATGTACTGTCGCCGTCTTGCACGTCCACAATGTCTGCACACATGAAAATTTTACGCTGGGGTGGGCGTAGCATGGGTCTAGGACAAAAACAGTGCCACTATAGAACCACTGAACTTATGCTGCTCTGAGCACCTGGGATGCTTGCACACACTGAAGATACAAGGAAGCTTTATCCATGTCCTGCCAAATAAATGCCAATAAAATCCTTACTAATTTCTGTGCATCCAGATACCCACTTAGGTCCGCACATGAGCACACATGAGTTGTCATTGCACAATGTACATCATCCAAACAGCTCCTAACAGCTATATGTATGTGTCAGTTCTGATAATGCTTGCATGACTTTCTCGTGCAACCACGCTGTCCTTATTCTGCTTTGGTCACTCAATTTTACCTCCCTTAAGACTCACCATGGCCTTGCAGTATGCCCGCACGTCTTCAATGAGCTTGTGCACTTCATCCTCTGTGCTGGTGCTAGTGTTGGGCTTTAGCAGGATTCCTACTTGCCCATACATGGACCTGCACAGAAGAGGGATGATTGTACAAGATCAAATCGCTTTTTACAGATTTATCATCAGCTTCATCATGCAGGCCCTTCATGCAAGCTCAATATTTCCACCAACAGTATTCATACTGAACATGCTCACTTGCATTGGAATGCACATTTATGGCTCATTTATAGGTCACTCACACACTATGGCTCATTTATAGGCCACTCACACACTATGGCGCATTTTCAGGCCACTCATACAATACAGGCCACTCACACACTATGGCTTGTTTATAGGCCACTCACACAAGGACATGCTACAAATATTGTTACCCTGTAACTCCATTGCCAACGCTTGTTTCTGTATGGAAAAACGACATGACACACGCACCAAACATGTGCAGAAGATAACAGGTCTTGTTCACAGTTTCAAAACCTGCAATTTGGCTGTGTCAATCAATATTTGACATAGCAGCACAAATCAACACTGAGGGTACGTACACTCATGATGTTGTGCATTACACAGCCAGATCTGCTGTCGTCATGGCCTATGGTATCGTCATGCCAGGAGAATCACACACACACACACAACACACACACACACACACACACATTAACAAGCAGCATACACACACCAGGCTAGCACACAGAGCCAAGAACTTGGTTTCACGACCACCAGCAACACGGGCTGAACAAACAAACGCATGAATGGACATTACACGCTCACATATCCTACCTGCACTGCTTGACCAGCTGTCCTTCAGTGGACATTACCAGCAGTGGCATGGGCGGTCGGAACTTTGACAACAGAGCAGGAGCACGGCCACTGGTGGTGATGCAAATGATGGCCTTGGCTTTGGAGTCCATGGCCGTCTGTGATCAAAACACAGGTGATGCGAATGATAACTTTTGATTTGGAGTCCATGGCCGTCTGTGATCAAAACACAAGTGATGCGAATGATAACTTTTGATTTGGAGTCCATGGCCGTCTGTGATTAAAACACAGGTGATGCAAATGATGGGCTTTGCTTTGGAGTCCATGGCCGCCTGCGATCAAAACACAGGTGATGCGAATGATGACTTTTGATTTGGAGTCCATGGCCGTCTGTGATCAAAACACAAGTGATGCAAATGATGGCCTTTGCTTTGGAGTCCATGACCGTCTGTGATCAAAACACAAGTGATGCAAATGATAACTTCTGATTTGGAGTCCATGGCCGTCTGTGATCAAAACACAGGTGATGCAAATGATGGGCTTTGCTTTGGAGTCCATGGCCGCCTGCGATCAAAACACAGGTGATGCGAATGATAACTTTTGATTTGGAGTCCATGGCCGTCTGTGATCAAAACACAAGTGATGCGAATGATAACTTTTGATTTGGAGTCCATGGCCGTCTGTGATCAAAACACAGGTGATGCAAGTGATGGGCTTTGCTTTGGAGTCCATGGCCGCCTGCGATCAAAACACAGGTGATGCGAATGATAACTTTTGATTTGGAGTCCATGGCCGTCTGTGATCAAAACACAAGTGATGCAAATGATGGCCTTTGCTTTGGAGTCCATGACCGTCTGTGATCAAAACACAAGTGATGCAAATGATAACTTTTGCTTTGGAGTCCATGGCCGTCTGTGATTAAAACACAAGTGATGCAAATGATGGCCTTTGCTTTGGAATCCATGGCCGTCTGTGATCAAAACACAGGCCATGGACAAAACAGGATCAGAATTAAAATACACAGGCCATGGACGACACAGGTTTAAGAGCAATACTGACTATGCCTAGACTAGACAGGGCCACACAAGTGACGACACAGGGCCACACAAGTGACGACACAGGTTCAAGAGCAATACTGACTATGTCTAGACAGGGCCACACAAGTGACTTACCTGCACAGCACCACTGCAGATGGACTCCACGCCCATCATAGGCTGCATATAGTCAGGAAATAAAAATCCACTGAGTTCATTTGAGAGAGCACATAATGTGAATCGACAACCACAGGAAAAGATACATCCATTTCAATTTCATTAGGGCATCAATTCCATTAGGGCATCAACTTCATTAGGGCATCAATTTCATTAGGGCACCAACTTCATTAGGGCATACAGGTGCAGGTCTATAAAAGCATGAAAGAAAGCAGAGGGTGCTGCATTAACTCATGCTGCCTTCTCCCCAAAACTCTATATGAATGTGAATGCAATTGAACTCCTCTAGCTCGACAGCTGTGACCCACCTTGGGGGTGTGGTTGCGCAAAAAGCTGTACAATTTCTCCGCATCCACCATCTCTTCTGCATTTTGGCACAGCGCTGCCATTGTGGAGACAACCACGTCTGGGAATTGCCCATTTGCCGTCTCTCCTAAAGATGGCAGGTGTGGATTTATACATGGATGGTAGGGGTGGCAGCGAGCTATAACAACTCACAGGTTTGCTCTGCCCGGAGGCGGCAGCAAGACGTGAGAATTTCACAGCACTGATTGGAATTTGTTGTCAAAAGCTTGATAGCTGGGGTGCTCTCAAGCATGTTTGTTTGCGCTGGATGTGTGTATGTATGTGGGTTGGTAGCTGGGTTGCTCTTGAACGTGTGTTTGAGCATGTGTGTTGCTCTTAAACATGTGTGTGTTGAAGTTAGGTAGGCACTGTCTTGGGTACGATGCATAGGCAATAAAAATAGCTTGGGGGGTGAGGCTTTGGTCAGAAAACCTGGAGTGGTACTAGCATTTCAATTGTGAACGCAAAACATACATGGGAAGGTAGCACCAAATGCAAGTAGCGTCAAGACTTTGACAGCTGCTATCATCTGGTAAATTCATACTGTAGCAATGATGTTGTGTAATAAAGGCATGTAAGCATGCTTCTGGATTTCCGCACTCCAGAAGCTCAATAGTGTCGGAAAGCTTGCACGCCTGTTTGCTTGCCTGTATCTGGTGCAAAGGCCACTCTGGTGAATAAAAAGGAATTTAGAAACACCGCACCTAGCAAGTAGAGTTGTGTGAAACATGAAACAAACAGGTACCCATTGTCACCCAAGCATTTTCCAAACGATTTATCCCTACACTCACACACTCACTCACTCACTCACTCACACACACACACACACACACACACACACACACACACACACACACACACACACACACGCACACGCACACACACACACTCACACACAAACACACGCGCACACACACACACATACACACACACTCACACACACACACACCTGAGAGCATGACAGCATCTGTCCCATCCAGCACTGCAATTGAAAGAGAAACACGAAAGTCACAAAGAGGTCGCCACAAAGGTGAGAGAGGTTGAATGTACAAATTGTGAAAGGTCGGCACAAAAATAATTCAAGCAGAGGTCTAAGAGTTCTTAAAACGAATAATCAAGTCCTGGTAGGCATCCTCAAAATTGAGTGCATGGTTTGGGGAACCTGTATGAAGCCATTTGTTTCAATGCAACCACTCATGCAAACCGTTCAACGCAACCATGTGGTGATGGACAAGGCTGTTCAAGCGTCACTACGTCTTTGAGCGACACACACAAGCTCACCAGCCTAGCACCTGGATTTCTCATATTCAAATACGATATTTGTTAATTACGCGCAGAAAGGCCTAGGACTGCAGGTCATGCGCACAAGACGCGTGCAAGCATAAGCACAGACGTGCACATACTTATAGACCACGCACCTGCATTCGCCACGTCTGTCATCTCTGCGCGGGTAGGTCTTGGACTGCAGAGAATAAGTGCATGCACCGTTACGAGATCAGGTGTGCACTTGGACATGTGAAGATGGTTACAGGTCCAAGACATGCGTCATTACGAGATCAGGTGTCCAAGACATGCGTCATTACGAGATCAGGTGTGCACTTGGACATGTGAAGATGGTTACAGGTCCAAGAGACACAGCTCAGGCTGTGTACAAAAAAGTGTTGTAAGTGCTGGTGTTTGTGCCAGATCGTAAAATGTACGCTCTGAGAAGATGCATTGAGGCGAGCGCGTTCTGACAAGCATCCTTACATAACACTCACGCTGCTGTCTGTAGTCTATAACAATTAGTCAAATTCATCTACTGAGCATCTTTTACAGAAACGTGTGTGCTGGCCATGGAGACTAATTAAAAATGTTCACACAGACTCCTTGCTGCGCACCAAAAACGCTCACCTGCTAATCATGGACTCCAACATCTGTGTGGCGCAGATGACAAATTTGCCAGCGATGTTGGCTTTGGTGATGAGCATCTTTTGAGCCAGAGGCACCTGCTCACATGTTTGGCGGGCATGAGGTGAAGAACTGTTTAAAAGCATCATTGTGAAAGCATCATTGTAAACGCATCATTGTGAAAGCATCATTGTGTAAGCATCATTGTGAAAGCATCATTGTAAAAGCAAAACTCGGACAATATCCAAGATTGACCTCTCAGCATCTTTTGAGCCAGAGGCACCTACTCACACCAACAAAAGGTATTTGACGGTGAAGGTGTCAATTACTTTTGACAAGTATTGTTAGGTTTTTCCAGGTAAGGAAAATTGAGGTCTGCTGTGGCAGGACCCACCCTTCTACGACGGCATCAATGCAGCGCAAGCGAACAAGACAACTTTGTATGCTACGACGGCATCAATGCAGCGCAAGCGAACAAGATAACTTTGTATGAACGCAAAACGACTTAACTGAGTGTTTCATTAATGAGAACTATAGTCGGATCATGGACCAGAATCCAATTTGAACAACTCATCAGTTTGTCCGTTGTATAACCCCTGAATATTCAAGAGTTCACCTTTGAACAGGGGATTTCCATGCCCATATCTCCACGGGCCACCATGATGCCGTCGCTCTCTTGCAAGATCTCGTCATACCGTCGCAGGCCCTCAGCGTTTTCTGCACATTCACACAAAACAAGTTGTGTTATCATGTTATTCCCAACGCTATTGTAAAGCAATGAGCAGCCTGTTTTACAAAGAGCTCAAAACAGCATTTCCATGTTATTCCCATCTCATGTTTTAGAATGCCTGAATTTCAGCCTTAGTTTTAATTTTCAGCTGTAGCAGGATCCTGAAAAAAAACATCCCTGACAGTCACGTGTAAATTTTGGGCCTCAACACTTTATACCACACCCACACCCCACCCCCCCCTCCCTGACCCCCCACACTTAAAAAAAGGGTGTCAATTTGCTCAAAATTCAAGCAGCTATCTGCCTGCATAGTTCTTGTGTCGACCAATATAATACCTGAAGAATTATAGGGCAAACACTGATACGCGCACGCTCTTGCATTGACCACCTGCTAAATGCACAAATCCAGCCAAAACCTTTGCCAAAGCACTTTTTTACTTTTTTCTTGCAACTTGCGCATACTGCAATATCTGAACTGCAAGTTTGGAATCAATTGCTGGTAATTTGCCTGAACACACCCCCACGGCCTACTTGGGGGCATTCCATGTATTTCTATGATCAGGCACCCAGACCCCCCCCTTTAATCAAATCACACAAAAAGAGTGCCAATCGAACGGGCTCAAGCTGAGGAATCCAAAAACATATTTATTGCTGGAATTGGCCCAGAAAAATTCTGGAGATCCCCCCCAAATGAACAGCCACCAACCTACCCCTCATAATTGACTCATCTGTATACCAATCGATAGCTCACAAAGTCAGGATTCCAAGCATGTAATTTATATTTCATTTGACACGTGTAGTCAAAACGATATGATAGATACAACCTCCTGGCCTTAGCCTTAATATCACAGCGAGTCTAGGCAAGAGCATGACCCACCCTGAAACATAAAATACATGATGCAGATTGCATGATTCCTGAAGCAGAGGTCGCCCCATACAAACGAGGGTTTAAACTGGGCCACAAGCATCTCCCAAGCATTCAAATTGTTGGCAGAGCTCAACATCAAAGTTTTTAAGACAAGATGCATGCCTTTAAGAGACAGGAAGAGGATGGCTTTACAAAAATTGGGTGAGGAGCTTGTTAGCATTGTTTGAGGGGGAGGCTGGCATAGGGACAACCAACGATGCATGCCCTCTCACCAATTTTAGAGATGATCTTGACATTCTCTCCGCCCTTCACTTCGCTCAGGATCGTTCGGATGAATCGCACATCAGCAGCACTCTGTAGTAACAATTGATTGCACAATAACCAAGATGTCAGTTAAACACTGTTGCTCTTTTAGAATGTTGCATGAAGGAGGCAAATTGTGCATCAAGGAAGCTGTAATGCAACCAGCATTCAATGCAGTACACAAAATCGATGTATAGGCCTCAGGGGTGCTGAGACGTGTTCCCTTGCAAGAATGAAACACAAAACATCTTGCTGAAGCAAGCTTGCGTGGCCAACAGGCTATTTTTTGTGCCCTCACACAACCACAAGACAAAAAGTACCTGCACAAAGCTGGCCGCCACAAAGTCCATCTTGTGCTTGGCAGCAAAGTTCTGCAGGTCATCGATGTCCTTCTCCGTCAGCACAGGGATGTCCACCTTCACACCGGGCAGGTTGCAGTTTTTGCGCTCCCCCAAGGCTTTGCTGTTCAGCACCGTGCCCTGCAGCTCAGTCTCACTCAAAATGTCGTCCACACGGATGCTCAAGGAGCCATCGGCCAGCAGAATGTTATTGCCTGGCTTCACGCTCTGGCACAGTTTGTCGTAGCTCAGCCCGATGCGGGTCTCTCCCCCCTCCTCCTTGTAGCCCTCAAACTCCGTGTACCTGGCACCCACAGCCTCCACGATGATTGTTTGGCCAGCTGCAAGATCAATGGCCTTGTGGTCACGCAGCATGGCTGTGCGGATCTCAGGGCCCTTGGTGTCCAGCAGTGCGGCGGCTCGGCTCTTCTTTTCAAGGCACACCTATTTGGGCAAGGATGCAAGTCATCAGCAGCAGTTGAACAATACAACCTTAGACTGGAAGCCAATGCAATGCCGCTCACGCTATGTACAAGCTTGTGTGCGCGCTTTATGTTGGATTGAGATATGACGCAGCTTGTACATTTTAATACCCCTAAAGTGACGCACCGTGCGGAACCGCTCCAGCACCTCCAAGTGACCGGCATGGTCGCCGTGGCTGAAATTGAAGCGCAATACATTCAGGCCAGCGTCCAGAAGCTGTGAAGTAATGTGTGCGTGTACACATTCTTGCGCGTTTGTGCAGGGCCATAATATTTACAATTCTTACTTGCATTTTAAGCCATGTACATTACGTGCCAGAATTGATCAGGGATTCATCATTAATCAAGAGCTTGCATAATGCGGCATTATAAATGCCATTTCTTCAAGCAGAGGGCGCAGAGAGGCTTACGCACCTTTGACGGCATTTCGCTGCTCCAAAAGCCAGGACATATCAGGAATTTTTACTCAAAAGCTTGCATAAACGCCAACACTAGAAGCAGAAAGCACAGAAAGGTTTACGCACCTTTGACAGCATTTCACTGCTCCACCAGCCGGGACCTGCCGTGCAGATGATCTTGGTCTTGCGAGCCATGAACTCCTGCTTCTGAAGGATCTGGTCCAGTGTAACGTTTGTGGCTCGCTCTGACTGCACGTCCGGCTGGAAGAACTGGGGGCGTACATCCTCTGGCATGTACTGTGCAATGAGAGCCGTGTGCGGTTTTGTGCTGAGATATGATGTACAGAACCATTCAGGTCTAAATCTTATTTGATAAAGCGCATCAATCAGCCAGCTAAGCAATCATGCTGTGGAGGAGCAGGATAAGCAGACAAGTACCGTAGAGCCAAGCCACAGCTCGGTATGACAAATAACCAGACAAAAACGAAACCCTCAAATGATGAGAGCGGGGCTCAAAAGCTCACCTCGGGTGACCAGGCCTTGATCAAGCTCATTTTCACAGCTGCAATCATCAGTGTGGCGAAGAGAGTAAGGAAAAGAGCAAAGGATTTTTGGGGGATTGTGCTCCACAAAAGCGCTTGCAAACGTGCATGCAAGCGTGTGCTTACACACTCGCTCGTTTACGCTTGTATACGCAACGCGAATGTAGGACGTATAGCAGCTAAGATGCTGAACCACAGCATTTGCACAATTGTAGAAACACAAAGCACACCGGAGCCAGAACCAGTGCACAGCAAAGAATCCGCTGAGCATGCTCACCTAACAACTTACGCTCCTCCTTGGTGGCGCTGTGCAAATTCGCGGAGCCTCTTTGCAACAGCATAGAGCCCGCATGCACTGAGTACTCATCCCATTTCCTGTAACATTGAAGCAGTCATGTGGGTATTACTAGATGTGAGCGCGGCGTGACCGGCAGCTCTCTCTCTCTCTCTCTCTCTCTCTCTAACTCTCTCTCCCTCTCTCTCTCCCTCTCATCTCCATGACCATGTCAAATCCTTAATTCACACTAAGAAGCAGGTACGCAATGAAATATGCTGCACACTAGGCAAGTACAGCCATTGTCTCAGCTGGCTGCAGGTCTGCCCACATGGTACTCACTTAGAAGGATTTGAGGCAGTGACACCAATCTCTTTGCTGTCCTTGTTTCCCTGGGATTTGGGCTCCGCGGCTGCCTGCGTTTGCGAGGGACAATATTTCCACGACAAGGACAAATGCATGCAGGCATGCAAGCAAGCAGATATTGCATCACACGTGTTGTATATAAGCACGTAATTAATCACATACCTGGGCGGCAGCCAGGGAGGAGCCCGTGCATCCCATTCTTCCGGGTTACAATCAACCCAAACTTCGCGCGCGACTACAATACTATAATATTACAGGAAATATTAAAGTAGAGGTTAATCTGCTCAAACCCTAAATTATTGAAGTCCATGCATGAGGTCACTGCTCAGAGCAGGTTCAAGATACTATGGGCTAGGTAGACTGAACAACTATACCAACATCACCAATATGGCAACAGCTGTTCCAACTGACGAGGGAGGCCTGTGCCGAGAGCGCAAACAAGCTGCGAGGAAATCCATCAAAGCGTTGCTGCAGCAAATGACGCCCGACTCCATGCAAACTGAAAGTAAGCACACACGCAGGCACGCACACGCACACGCACACGCGCACGCGCGCGCACACACACACACACACACACACACACACACACACACGCACACACACACACACACACACACACACACACACACACACACACACACACACACACACACACACACACACTCACACACACACACACACACACACACACACACACACACACACACACACACACACACACACACACACACCACACACACACACACACACACACATATACACACACACACATACACACACACACACATACACACATACACACACATATACACATATACACACATACACACACATACAAATACACACACACACACACATACACACACACAAACACACACACACACACACACGTACACACAGGTACAGCCATCGCACATCACGTGCTTCATGCCCCCTTCTTTGCCAAGTGCCAGAATATTGGGGTGTATGTGCACTGTGCCAGACTAAAAGAAGTGGACACCTCGTCTCTTCTTGATGCTGCCATGACATCAGGTGCTTACATCCACACATATATACTCAATACCTAGTCCTACGTCTGCGCGCATGTGAAGCAACGCACTACAGACGGAAGCAAGTTATAAAGGGCGTTCAAAATCACCTGCACTGTCATGTTGTATGCTAGCTGCGAATGCTAAGTGAGTGAGAGAAATTGGTTTTGGTGACATGGTGGTTGCGTGTAATTATTAAAAAAATGGCCTGCACGTGCGGTGGTCAACATAAAAAGACGTATTGGGCAACAGTGTTTCCCTCATGGGGGATAGAAAGTGCAGCAAATCTGATGCTGATCGGTACTGGTTCAGGCAGTTATTTGTGTATGATATGTGTGTGAGTTTGTGCATTGTGCACGCATGCGGACCTGACACTCTTGGCCCTATTGCTACCACCCTACCAAAAACAGTTGCTTGGTCCTTGATTGCATACTATGGCGGAAGAGTTCTACCAGTCAGCAGCAAACTGGCTTCTTTCCCCTTCACCCTACTTGAAATTTAAAGCCCTCATACGTCACATATCTCAGGTAGGCGCCCTACTATCCTTCAATTCCATATGAGTCTTCACTCATGAAACATAGAGGCTTCGTTCGAATTATCATTCATTCAATCTTATGGTGTTTAACAAACCTTGATGTTTTTCAACTATCATCATCATTACAGGCAAGCGCTGCCCCTACTTTTCCTCTAAACCCCATCTCCCATCCCATTCTACCTCGTGTGCAATAAATCATATATTTTCATCATGTGATGTGTACATCAATGATCTTCTAAATCCCATCTCCATCCCATTCAACCTCGTGTGCAATGATTCATTCATTTTATACTTGGGCTTCATTCACGTTGCCTTTCACGAGCAAGCGCTGCCCCTATTTCTCCTCAAATCCCTTTTGACCGCGTGTGCAATGATTCGTTTTACTTGGGCTTCATTCACATTACCTTTCACAAGCAAGCGCTGCCCCTACTTCTCCTCAAATCCTATCTCCATCCCATTCGACCTCGTGTGCAATGATTCATTCATTCCATACTTAGGCTTCATTCACATTACATTTCCCAAGCAAGCGCTGCCCCTACTTCTCCTCTGAACCTATCATTCATTTCACCTTGTCACAAGGCTTGTGTCAAGTGCAGGAAAGCGCTGCTACGTGCCTGTGGTGGAAGACAAGCAGTCCAACATGAAGCTGCTCCACCTAGGTGAGGGCGAAAGGTGATTAAGTCAACTTGGCCATTTTGTTTGCTAGCTTGGCAATTAGTCCCGACACCAACCTGCTCCTAACTTTAACTATGAAACAAAAAACGTTCTTGTTTTTCCTGCGAACAGCAGGTCTCTCTCTCTCTCTCTCTCTCTCTCTCTCTCTCTCATTTTGGTAACGCATATTTATACGCTATAATAAAAATCAGGATTACAATACGGATTACAAAGGAAAACGGCCTTCGGTCAAGGCGGTTGTCTGCTAGCTTCCCTTTGTTGTGCGGCATGCTAGGGCCAAGCAAGCTTGCACATCAGCATGCCAACATGTCCTGGGCATTTTATGTATATTCTCTGTATGAGGGGCCCACATGGCATTG
>Ga0307948_1003046_pt1 | contig 12340 bp, 10 predicted proteins | sample OrgLakmetagen280_FD_201824 | JGI IMG/M metagenome (GOLD analysis project Ga0307948, IMG submission 201824) | Saline water microbial communities from Organic Lake, Antarctica - #280 | ecosystem: Environmental > Aquatic > Non-marine Saline and Alkaline > Saline | place: Antarctica: Organic Lake...
TGTGTGTGTGTGTGTGTGTGTGTGTGTGTGTGTGTGTGTGTGTGTGTGTGTGTGTGTGTGTGTGTGTGTGTGTGTGTGTGTGTTTGTGTGTGTGTGTGTGAACATGGTAAAACTGGTGAAGATGTAGGAATTCAAATGTACAGTCGTACACAGCAAAAATATCCTGATCTGGCCAACCCTCAATAGCGGGCTCACATGGCAACAGTGCTGCAACACATACACACACACGCACACACACACGGTGCACCCATTGCGTGCATTTGAGCACTTTCACTGACGATAGCTTTGGTGTGAGAGCATGGGTGTGCACGTACAGTTCGGCAGGCAGAAAGGGTGAGTAGGTGCGGGGGCATGGGCGTACATTGGTGTGCAAGCATACAGCCACTGATCTGCACATAGTCTGTCTAGCAAAAATAGTGTTGTGTGTGTGTGTGTGTGTGTGTGTGTACGTGTGCGCGCGCGTGTGTGTGTGTGTGTGTGTGTGTGTGTGTGTGTGTGTGTGTGTGTGTGTGTGTGTGTGTGTGTGTTTGTGTGCGCGCGCGTGTGTGTGTGTGTGTGTGTGTGTGTGTGTGTGTGTGTGTGTGTGTGTGTGTGTGTGTGTGTGTGTGTGTGTGTGTGCAGAGTACCCTGCTAGACGTCTGTGTAAGCGTCCGGCAAAAAAGGGTTGGCCACAACTGTGCATATGTGCCAGCTTTCCCTGCTATAACTTTTGACAACTTAAGTACACCTTGGTTGTACACCCTATTTGTATGGCTCTGTCTAGTTACAGTACACCCTATTCGTATCCATACACCCTATGGTTCTGGCTAGATATGGAAGCAAATGCTAAATATGGCAGCAAATGCACACTCTCAGGACCCCAGGAATGTTGACCGCCAAATGTACAGCCCACAGGCGATCAGTAATCACTGTTACTTGGCTGGTTATTCCCCCTTGCGTGAAAAACGTGAGAGCACACCTGCACACTCAAGACTCCTGCCTTCAAGCGCGCAGCCATCTCTGCAAGCTCGCTGGTCAAAGACTCCTGCAGGTCCTCATGCGCTTTCAGCCTACAGTGCACATAATATAAGGTAATGTTACATCGCTATGTATGCCTCAGGGGGCATCTGAGCGGAAGCTTGGGAAAAGCCTACAGTGCACATAATACAAGTTACATTTAAGTTATGATATTGCTACGAGCATGCGTTCATCATGAAGGAATCAGAGGCGTTGCTATTAAGCAGAGTAAATGATTCAAACTGCTCACGTTACTTGATTCTAATAAACATAAAAAACCAGATTCAAATAAACGGTCAGTCCGGCCCAATTACAGCTTTCTGGGCAGTTACCTAAATTACCACAGAGCACAACAGGGTCGACATGCTTGTATGAAATGTATGTGAGTCCAGGCGGGTGCTGGTTTGCAAAGTACCATCAACGATGACAGGCACGTCAACTACGCAGGTCAGGTTTAGGGTGGAAAGGCATCATATGGTTTCCGGCACAGAACATTTTCTTTGTGGTTGCGGGTCTAATAAACAGTTAAAGGTCCCTTGTGGGACCAATACATCAATGTGCCCCTATCACACAAACCTTGTGCCAAATCTTGCAGCATGTGCCCCAAACATGATGTCACACACGTTCTTGTAAAGGCGTATCTTAAACCATAAATATATAACACATACACACATTACAACATACTTGTATAGATGTAACGTAATTATTTATATCACTATATCAGTGCACTCAAAAGAGGAGTTTTACGGTACCTAGTACTAACGTAGGAGGAGCGCCGCGTTTAAAATACCAAAGTTGCTTGTCCCTTGACTGCAGGGAGTGATTTCGGAGCATTTGCTCATTCCCCCTTTTGTTCTGTGCAGGTGCTTGTAAGACTGCGAGGCCTAGCACTCCCTTGACAGGTCCATGCTTCCAGCTGGCACTCAGTCATGGCACTCAGTCATGGCACTCAGTCATGGCACTCAGTCATAGAAATCATTTTCCTCAAGCAGCTAGCGTGCAGACACTGTAAAGGGAAGAAAGACACATACTCTTTGTGTCGCAGCTGCTAACTTGGCAATTTTTACCCGCACAAGGCAATGTTTGCTCACATCTTCACCCGCACAAGGCAGAAATTGCTCACTGCTTTCACCTGCAAGTAAAGATCGCTCACTGCTTTCACCTGCAAGTAAAGATCTCTCACAACTTTCCCCTGAGCAATGCAAAGAGTGCACAAGCGAGTCTCAAGTCATCTGCGGGAGGCAAACTTTCGCGCGACCTACTTGTTGCGCGTAGCATCACTGAGGGCGAGAGAAGACAGCCCTGCTGCTGCCGCGGTATCTTCAGAGTTATGTCCCTGCGGTGCCTGTGAGGGAACCAGGGCTGGCCTGCAGCGTGTGTGTGTGTGTGTGTGTGTGTGTATGTGTGTGTGTGTGTTTGCGTGAACACAAGTGAGGAATAATTATTAATGTATCTACTGTGAGCATCTGGAGCACAAACGCATAGGGTTGGCCAGAACCATATTTATACGGTGCATATACAGTATTTTTTACAGTAAGTTCCTTAAATATATGGCCGTATACGGCGTATATATACAGTTCTGGCCAGCTAAACAAATGCAGCTATATTGCAATTTCTGACTGTAACTGTCATCATAGGGTGCTACTTCAGTTTGGCAAACTTTGCAATGAAACGCGCGGCTATCTCGACACGTGAATCGTGCAGTCTCCACATAAGTTTGTGTTGCCAGTGAAGCACGCAGCTGAAATGCGTACGATAGTTGGAGATGGGGCCGCAGTACCGACCAAGCGCGCAGCTAAAATGCGTACAATAGTAGGAGGTGCGTGCAATAGTAGGACGTGCGTACAATAGTAGGAGGTGCGCGCAATAGTAGGAGATGCGCGCAGCTAAAATGCGTACAATAGGAGGCAATGGAGTCTGCAGTAAATGCCTGGCAGGCCCTTTGCTTTGTGGATAACGTAATGGAGAGCAGTTCTGCTGTCTGCGCAACTTCTACCTTTTTTCCAAACATTATTTCCTAAAAATGCTTTGCTTAACCTACAAGGCAAGGACACGTGCCCTGCTTGCACGTTGTGTTTGTAAGAACCAAAATGTAAGCTCTGCAAGCATCTTGAATCTTGACGCACCGAGCACAATGAGTGCGCTGACACACTGGTTTCACCTGCTTGTCTGTACAGCGACAAGCATTCCTTGCATCCTATACATTATATATTAAATCCAACTAATACTTGACAGCCTGCTTGTGCAACGCCCGCACATGGACTCACAGAACATATCTAAACATACACAAACAAACATGCACACATGCACACGCACACTTACATACAAACACAGACACAAATGAATAAACACAAGTACAAACACATGTATAAAGTACACACAGGTACGCACAAACACACATTGACACACATACACGTGCACAGAGACACACAAAACAAGGGACAAGCACACGCAAACCCACACCTTGCTGCATCAGACAGCATGGTGCTCGCTGAGACCATGTCAGGAATTGCTGCCTTGGCTACAGGCTTGTGGCAGTATACAGGTGGCTGAGCAGAGGGCAATTGGGCAGCAAGCTCGTGCACACGCTGGCGGTATAGGGAGAGCTTTGTCTCTGGGAGGCTGTGTGCGAATGCACGTGTTGTGTGAGTTGTGCGTGTGTGTGCGCATGCTATGTATATAGGTTCATAAATAAATACATGAACGAGAGAAAGAGAGAGAGAGAGAGAGAGAGAGAGAGAGAGAGAGAGAGAGGCAGAGAGAGAGGGGGGTGACAGAGTTTGTGTGTGTGTGTGTGTGCACCCAGTATGTGTGTGTGGTCAGAATGGTCAGTGGTAGAGGAGCGAAACGGCTATTATTGCGTCAGCATGCATACTTTCTGTGATGGTGGCAACTGTGTTGACATCTTCTCTTTTTTTCATGGACCTGCACATGCACACACGCTCACACACACACACACGCCATTACACACACTTTGACACACACACACACACACACACACACACACACACACACACACACACGCCATTACACACACATTGACACACACACACACGCCATTACACACACATTGGCACACACACACACACGCCATTACACACACACTGACACACACACACACACACACGCCATTACACACACACCACCACACACCTCCTGCGGTGGCCAGCCCCTTTAAATTCCCAGGCCCTGGGTCTTCCAATGGATCAAGAGACAGCTCAGCCACATACGCGTCGTATGCCTGCGTAAACACGCACATTCGTAGCAAACACGTGCATGAGTAGCATTACACGAACAATAAAGGCACATGCGCACACACATGCAGTACTGGTTCATGAGCATACACAACAATTAGCGAACTACAATACAAAGTGAGAGCATTCATTTTCACACACACACACACACACACACACACACACACACACACACACACACACACACACACACACACACACACACACACATAAGATTGTTGCAACTGCACGTGTCGCATTGATGATGTGCTGTCTTGGCATATGCACACAGTCATTGATGCTGTCTTGGCTTATGCACACAGTCAGCATACACAGCCAAGGAAGAATCATAGCCTGCAGGCACGGCAGGTTTTTTACAAGCATATTTTTTCACGAGCATGAAAATATTATGCTGCACCCTGAACTGTCGTCAAGGCCGAAAAAGGAAAACTATGCAGGCACCAATAAACCGCTCCAACAATTACTAAGGGAGGAGCCATGACCACCCTGACACTCCTCCACTACAGATAGGTAACAATTAGGGTTGGTCAGAACCCCATATCTGCATGTGCTCCTTGCACACCCTTGCACCTGCGGAGCCTTTCAGCAGATGGGTCAGGTCAATCATATACTTAAAGTTGGCCAGAACCGTATATACACACCGTATACGACCGTATGTATGGTGATTTCCCTGCTAAAAATACCGTATGTACACCGTATATACTTAAATATGTATGGTTCTGGCCAACTCTAGTAAATATCAATGATGGACATGGAGGGTTGCCGGCTTGGCCTGCAACCTGCTCCAGATGAGAGAGTTGGAAGCAGTACCGGACTATTGGGCGCGTCTGGTACGGACAAGTTTAGCAGCAGGTTTGACAGGCGGACTTGGAGCTTGGAGGCTTTCTTAACTCTTTGAGAATCAAGACCCAGCACCTTAAAAGGCTCCTGAGTGTGAGTGCTGTAGATGGTGCCACAGACCCATTTCCAAGCATTTCAGTACTCCTCCGTCATGTGCCTCCCACCCTTGATTGGGTCCAGTTCTAGTACCTGAGCCCTCCTCCTCCTTTTCCTAATTTTACTTCTGTTTGCTAGTATGAATCTTTTCAATGGCATGGAAAATGGACCCACGCCTGCGTGCTCTCGTTTCCTTGCCTGCCTCATATCTTAAGTGCAATGCTTAATTCGGCCGTACCTGCAACCTTTTGATGTCTTGCTCCAGACTGCTCAAGGGGCCTTCGCCTTCTTGCCCTGACTCCGAGCTCGTAGCGTTGACCTGTGTGGCCTTCTGGCCTTGCCTCCTCACCCTTCTTGGCGTTCTTACTGTGGATTGTAATGCACTGGAGGTGGTGGCAAAGGTGGTGGCGGTGCTGCTACTTGCACAGCCGATAGCGGTGGCGTTGCGGGTGCACGTTTTGGGAGGCTCAGGGGGGCGGTGTAGGGAGGAGCGTTGGAGAACGGAGAGGCTGCGAGTGCGTGCAGGGTGAGATAGAGTGTGTGGGGGAGTATGTTTTTGAGTGGTTGTGTGGATGTGTGTGTGTGTGCGTGTGTGTGTGTGTGTGTGTGTGTGTGTGTGTGTGTGTGTGTGTGTGTGTGTGTGTGTGTGTGTGTGTGTGTGTGTGTGTGTGTGTGTGTGTGTGTGTGTGTGTGTGTGTGTGTGTGTGTTTGTGTGTGCCTGTGTGCGTGTGTGCGTGCGAGTGTGCGTATGTCAATATGCGTGGGAAAGCGCGTGTGTGCGCGTGTGGAATGCGTGCGCCATGGGCCCCTCACCTCTTTGTGGTTTGTAAGGCTTTACTGGGAGGAGAAAAGACGGACATTGGGAGGAGCATTCACGCTGGTTTATATTCAGTATGCTACTATTTTTTGAAGATGTAATATCTCCTCACAAGAATGTTTCAATCATTAATAAAATATTTGTAGATATTAAAATTACTCAAGCATAGCACGCTCAGCACCTGCCTCAATCCAGCAAACCAGAACCTGCCATGTCCGCAGGTAGGTGCAAAAGTGTGTGTACACTATACAATGGAATAACAGTACAGCCATCCAATGAACAACGCAGAGCTGCATGTTTGCACATCCTAAATTCTACCTGCACGTGCACGCAGATGATGAGGCTGCCGTGTATGCTAAAGATGATGAGGGAGATGATGAAGAGGTTGTGCATCATCTTCCTTGAAACTAATCCACAATGAACACGGGAAAGGCGCTTACAGCCCTTCTGTCACTGTGCTCGCTTAGTTATGTGTCACTATTTGAGACCCTAGTACCCTAGTAAAGGAAACTCCTAGTAGACAGGCAATCCGTGTCCTTGTGCATCCATAGCCTAGTTGATTACTCCCACAGGTGATTGAGGGCAAGGATGTCGTCCTATTCCTGATAGACGCAGCGGACAGCATCTTTCAGGATGGCATTCAATTCCTGGTGAGTTGGCGCCTCATTGCTGGCCAGTGTGAATGATGGAGGGTGTGGACAGACCCTTTATTTGAAGAGCGGGGTTTCAATTGAAAGGGTCGTCATATCCGTGGAAGATGTACTCTGCAAGGCAAATAAAAGCAGGCACCCGAGTAGCCCACTGGGAACCGCATTTGCATGTGTTGTTACCCTGTGTAAGACTGACCTGAAACGTTGGTGACCGCCATGCCCATGAAAAAGGTTTAAACAATAATATCTCAATCCTTTCACTAGCTTCCAGGCCAAAATAGATGTACTCTATTTAGTGCAGTGCGCTAGTCTGTGAGCGGACGTACATTGCTGCAGTCTGGTGTCTGCAAACTTGTCTGTGTCTTACGTTTTTAACCATGCCACTGTTAACCTTACAGGATCCTGCAACCCTTCCACGCGGCCATGACACTATCATTAGCAAGGTTCTGTGCGCCACATTTGCTGCACGAACGCTGCTTGCAGGGCCGCACCCAGACCTCCTTCCAAGTGGCGTTGCAGGTTGCGCTGGAGTGCATGAAGCGCAAAATGTACCACAACAACAAAGACGAGTTTGCGGTCGTCCTGTACAACACGGTGTGTGCTTTTGTTCCACAACAACAAGGACGAGTTTCCAGTCGTCGTCTACTACACGGTGTGTGCTTTTGTTCCACAACAACAAGGACGAGTTTGCGGTCGTCCTGTACTACACGGTGTGTGCTTTTGTTCCACAACAACAAGGACGAGTTTGCGGTCGTCCTGTACTACACGGTTTGTGCTTTTGTTCCACAACAACAAGGACGAGTTTGCAGTCGTCCTGTACAACACGGTGTGTGCTTTTGTTCCACAACAACAAGGACGAGTTTGCGCTCGTCCTGTACAACACGGTGTGTGCTTTTGTTCCACAACAACTAGGACGAGTTTGCAATCGTCATGCACAACACAGTGTGTGCCTTTGTTCCTCAAAGCGTCCAGGTCATGAGCTCACAGGACAAAAGTACATCGCACAATTTTTCTAGAATTTTAAGTTGTGCAGTAAAACCAAGTAAATTCCCGAGCCAACTTCACTTAAGAACGGTGTAGTGCGGGTCTTTACTTTGTTTGCAGTAAATATTAAATATTGTTATAAAGGTGACAGACGTAGGGACTGGGGTGAGTGGGGCATACAGAGACTGGACATTTCTAGATTCTTGTGCAAGCTTATTATGTGCGATGATGATAGCTTGCAGCAAATATAAAAAATAATGTTATGAGGTGACAGACGTAGGGACTGGGGTGAGTGGGGCGTACAGAGACTGGATATTTCTAGATTCTCGTGCAAGCATATTATGTACGATGATGATGCGTGTTAATTGGAGACAAAAGCAAACCTAAGAGTCAGAAGGTTCCAGACTATTTTGTGTTTACACATGACCGGGCTGGACAGAGCTATGCATGTGTGTGCTTGTCATGCCAGACATGCCCTTTCCAGTAACCTTGCTAGCTCTTATCAGGAGCTGGTTTCTGGCCAAGCTTGCAACTCTCCTGATCCTCGTTGACTTTCCTTTCTCTGTTCTCTGGTGGAAGAGTTCTACGTTGCCTGGTACCGCATTGGATCCTTTTCCTTGATTGACGTGGGGAGCGTTTTTCAGTGCCTGCGTAGTTTCTTTTTTCTTCGTGTGGCTGCTATGTCTGCGCCTGCATGCATTCCTGTAAGCACGTCTATAAGAGCAGTCAGGGTCTGTTTCAAGGTACGGTGCATTCACACACACCTTGATTGGCACAGGCAGCAAACTTTCAATGCAGACATGCCCGTAAAAACAGGTGGAGGCTGTTCCAATGAGTGTGGACGCTGGACGCTGTTTGATTATTTGCAAAGCAGCCCAAAAAGCACGCCTGTAAATGCGGACAGAGGGGAATGTGTAGATGCTGTTCCAGCAACTTCAAAGCAGCCCTAAAAGCACGCCCGTAATTGCGGACAGAGGGAAATGTGTGCAGATGCTGTGCCATACACTGCAAGGATTCCTACAAGCATGCCTGTGAAAGCAGGCAGAGGCTCATTCAATGTGTGTAGATGCTGTGCTATACACTGCAAGGATTCCTAAAAGCATGCCTGTGAAAGCAGGCAGAGGCCCATTCGATGTGTTCAGATGCTGTGCCGTACACTGCAAGGATTCCTACAAGCATGCCTGTGAAAGCAGACAGAGGCCCATTCAATGTGTGTAGATGCTGCGCTATACACTGCAAGGATTCCTACAATTACGCTTGTAAAGGCAGGCAGAGGCTCATTCAATGTGTGTAGATGCTGTGCTAGCCGCGGCTCAGCAATATTTTTGCACGTCAAAAAAGCAGTTTTCTGAAGTAGTAGTATGTGGTGCTGTGTCAGCTGCAGCAAAGCAAGCCTTTTTTGAGAGGCAAGCAGTAGGAAGGGCAATAGAATGGGCAATAAAAAGAGCATTATAATGCTGTTTCAGACAATGCCGACAAGTTTTGTTAGCCCCCAAAAAGGGGAGGGATATGTTGCATATGATGTGCCATCGCACTGGGACATTCGAGATTTTTGGAACAGGCAGGATTGAAGCAGGGAGAACATGGAGGAGGTGCATCAACCGCGTTGAATCGCTGCCACAATAAGTAGGGAGTAGACACTTCTTCATTGCAGGAAAAGAAGTAGCAGATAGTCGTTGTAATAAATCCGCAAGGTACAATGACCCATCTTTTCCCCCCGTACTGTTGCATTTTGTTCAACGGTTGAACAAAAATTGTGACCCATCCTCTCGCCCTTTCCCTGCAAGCAACGAATTACGTGAAGTACATGGCACCCGTCCTCTCCCTGTCTCATTGCAAGCAACAAATAACGTGAAGTACATGGCACCCATCCTCTCCCTGTCTCATTGCAAGCAACAAATAACGTGAAGTACATGGCACCCATCCTCTCCCTGTCTCATTGCAGGCAACAAATAACGTGAAGTTCATGGCACCCATCCTCTCCCTGTCTCATTGCAAGCAACAAATAACGTGAAGTACATGGCACCCATCCTCTCCCTGTCTCATTGCAAGCAACAAATAACGTGAAGTACATGGCACCCATCCTCTCCCTGTCTCATTGCAGGCAACAAATAACGTGAAGTACATGGCACCCATCCTCTCCCTGTCTCATTGCAGGCAAAAGTTGACAACGTGGAATTCATGAATTCCATCCTCTCTCTGTCTCACCTGCAGGCAAAAGATGACAATGTGGAGGTGTGGGTCAAGCGAGATGTGCCGAGTGCCAACGAGCTGAAGAAGATGTCAGATCTCACAGGTGTGAGAGTACGATTTATGTGCCCAGTGCCAACGAGCTGAAGAAGATGTCAGATCTCACAGGTGTGAGAGTACGATTACTGTGCCCAGTGCCAATGAGCTGAAGAAGATGTCAGATCTCACAGGTGTGAGAGTACGATTTATGTGCCCAGTGCCAACAAGCTGAAGAAGATGTCAGATCTCACAGGTTTGAGAGTACGATTTATGTGCCCAGTGCCAACGAGCTGAAGAAGATGTCAGATCTCACAGGTGTGAGAGTACGATTTATGTGCCCAGTGCCAACGAGCTGAAGAAGATGTCAGATCTCACAGGTGTGAGAATACAATTTATGTGCCTAGTGCCAACGAGCTGAAGAAGATGTCAGATCTCACAGGTGTGAGAATACAATTTATGTGCCCAGTGCCAACGAGCTGAAGAAGATGTCAGATCTCACAGGTGTGAGAGTACGATTTATGTGCCCTTCTCATGCGTGCACTTGTGCATGGTGCAACAAGCTGAAGATGACACTAGGTCTCGCAGGCGTGTTGATGTGTATCTATGCGCCCTTCGCATATGTGCACCTGTGCCTATTACTCTTTGTGCCCAAGAGAGCATTTTTGTTATGCACTGCTTACACATAGTCTTGTATAAAATGTTAAGCTGCTCCCTTGCTGTTGTGCTAAATCATCTTCTTAGTACCTCCTACAGTTTCAATTTGATCACTGCATTCATGTATGGTGTGCATCATTTTCACCCACTGTGTGCATCACGTTCGCATGCTGCATGCATCACTTTCACCCACTGTGTGCATCACTTTCACCCACTGTGTGCATCACTTTCACCCACTGTGTGCATCACTTTCACCCACTTTGTGCATCACTTTCACCCACTGTGTGCATCACTTTCACCCACTGTGTGCATCACTTTCACCCACTGTGTGCAACACTTTCACCCACTGTGTGCATCACTTTCACCCACTGTGTGCATCACTTTCACCCACTGTGTGCATCACTTTCACCCACTGTGTGCATCACTTTCACCCACTGTGTGCATCATGTTCGCATGCTGCATGCATCACTTTCACCCACTGTGTGCATCACTTTCACCCACTGTGTGCATCACTTTCACCCACTGTGTGCATCACTTTAACCCACTGTGTGCATCACTTTTACATGCTGCGTATCATCTTTTAGTAATCTTCAAGTTTTCACTGAAACCTCTCAGATTAGGGGGGTATAGATTGTTGTGCTGAGACTTATACTTTGCAGTGACAGTGATTTGCTATGACAGCCGTCACGCTCAATTGTTGGCAATGACGATTTGTGTGATTTGGTTAGTTGGTTTTTCGGTTGAGGTGTGTCACACACACACATACACACCACACACAGATGCGCACGATATGGATCATACGACGTACACACACACATGCACACACATACTTACACTCTTTTGCACACACATACACTCTTATGCACACACACACACACACACACACACACACACACACACACACACACACACACACACACACACACACACAAGGCACATGGCTGCTCGGCTACTTTTGCTCAAAGGCAGGCAAACTAGATAAGGATAGAGAAAGGGCTGATACTTAAAAGCAACTCACTGTGAAGTAGTTACAGCTTGGAATGCAGCAAATTCTAATGCATAAATGCCCTTCAGTAATGCATAGATGCACTTCAGTAATGCATAGATGCTCTTCAGTAATGCATAGATGCACTTCAGTAATGCATAGATGCTCTTCAGTAATGCATAAATGCACTTTAGTAATGCAAACTTGCTCTTCAGTGATGCATAAATGCACTTCAGTAATGCCATGAAGGCAGTTACTGAATGTGCATTTGTAACCGGCAACTCACTTCAATTATAGCTTTCTATCTGAGCTGAAACCTGCGTGTACAATCCACCATAGAAAAAAGAAAAAAGCATCTCACCTTTAGGCTATTTAAATCGCCAGCTTCAAGGGAATTGAGGCCTGTTGTTGCATTATTCAACATAAGGGTGTTCTTCTCTATTTTCAGATGAGCGCTTCCACGCTGAGATTGGCAGCCTAAAGCCAGGGGGCAGCGACTCGAGTCCCACAGAAATTTTGATGAAAGCGTTGACGCTGGCAAGCAACACACTTGTGTCTGGGAGGTGGGAATACACTCATTTGGTTTGGATCCTATTTGTGGAAGATTCTGACGGTGCTTGGCATCGAAGTGGCTCCTTTTCCTTGATGTATGTGAAATTCTTTATTTACCACCTGTGCCTCTATTTTCATCTCTGAGAAAGAGGTGCTTAATAAACTTGAAGCAAGGGATGCGATTTGCTTATCTATTTGCTTGCACACCATATGACCTTGACCGATCATGTCCATCAAATGTATACCCGTACTGTCTTCAATGTGTACCTGAACTGTTTTCAAT
>Ga0307948_1003048_pt1 | contig 12335 bp, 11 predicted proteins | sample OrgLakmetagen280_FD_201824 | JGI IMG/M metagenome (GOLD analysis project Ga0307948, IMG submission 201824) | Saline water microbial communities from Organic Lake, Antarctica - #280 | ecosystem: Environmental > Aquatic > Non-marine Saline and Alkaline > Saline | place: Antarctica: Organic Lake...
TGGCCATGGCCTCCGTACTTCATGTTCGTAAAATCTCTCGCCTATGTCCTGCAAACTAACTGCAGCCATGCTTCCCACCATCAAAGAACACCACTACTAGTCCTTGCAATCACAGCATTTGGCGCGGCCATCGCCCCCTCACACTCCCATGCCTACGTCCTGCGAGCTTACTGCAGCCATACTTTTCCAGCATCAAATAACACCCACCTTTGCCTTGCACATACAGCTTTTGGTGCTGCCGCAGCCTCCTCCACACCTGAGCCGTCAATGGCCGGAATGCCCAGCAACCTGCCAGACCTTGTTGCGACAAGCAACGCATTCCTGTTCTTAACTTCGTTCTCCCTCATAGCCAGCCATGTGTTCTTGAGAGCCTCTGAAGCTGTGTGCGGCAGCTCGTAAAATCTAGTTACGTGATTTTTATTTTTAGGAGGAAACCCTGCAATCAACTCAACACGATTGATGGTAAATTGCTTTTCCAGCTTGCCAGGACCTCACGGAGGAAGAACAGAAAATTAGGCGTGTACAGACAGAAAGTGAAATATGGCTGTCAATCTGGAGCCAACATGGGAAGCAGCAAAGATGACCAGATCCAATCCTAATTGTGCATCAATGGCTGAAGATTACGAGAAAAGCATATGTTCACCTCTGGCGTAAAAACTGAATTAACAGACCAAAATCTGGACAACCTGGCCCGGCAAGAATTGGAGAATCCCAATGGGCGTAATTCCCAATGGAAGTCTACACTAGGCAAACACATCAGGGATAAAGTTCATTTCGACATAAAACCTACTGACCCAAAACGATATCAAGGGCACAGGCAACTGTGAACTATGAAACAGGCAGGTCGAATTTATCAAACCACCTCATTACAGGATGCAACATGTGACAGTGAGCAATACGACACACCCAACCACTGCCACAAGCAAAATACTAAAATCACACCTCCCACGTGCCAGACCCTCCCAGAGGTAACATTTGTGTACAGCGTAGGAATTGAATGCTCCGGCACCATCCCCCCTCAGCGCCTCAGCGTTATACAGGATGCATACAACTATGTTTGTCATCGAGGCACACTTGCCCTGCTGAATCCCCCGTCCAAGACCTTGCAACAGAAAATCCAGGGACTACTTCATCGACTCCCATGACTTGCAATGACAGGCAATAATACCAAGGCTGAATGCTCACATTATTGGATTCTTCCAGAGGGGGTTATCTGAGGCCCAAAATAGGTATACTTTTTGCATGCTCCTAGGGTATGGGACCCCTAAATTGCAGGTTTCAAGCTCAGCTCTGATATGCAGAGATTTCAAAGCAGTTAAGCTTGAAACCTGCTAGTTAGGGGGGCCATACCTAATCGGCTGCGGCGTGAAACCTACTTTTTGAGCAGCCATGTGCTGTATCCGACCAGCCATTGCACCAAACTGAACGATTTTTTGTGTTTTGAAGTTATTGTTATAAATAAAGATCATTGCAAGGGAAATTGGGCAAATAGACTAAGTGGTTGGCGAGATATGCATATTAATGTGCCATTCCCCCTGGAAAGCACCCATCTCGGATACAGGTGCACGCCGTGTGCTTTAAGTCCTGTCATTCTATACACAGGGCGACTTGTCTAAATCTGAGTGCATGCTCGGGTAGCTTGTAAAGTCAGCATCAGTTTGAAGCTATGTTGGGTTTAATTTGATGATGTGAGGTGTGAGTAATGCACCTTTCACGCAAAAAGGAGCATGTTTTGGCTTTTGCCCAGATAACCCCCTCTGGGACTCTTCCCACGCGTACATGACACCTTTTTGCAATTGTGCCCTGGTCACAAAAGAGAAAATGGTCTAATCATTAGACTTTATCCCTGAGTTTCAGGAGTTTCGGACAGCCCACCCTGGAGACAGAGTATTTGGTTCCAGAGCAGATGCATTCTCCACACAGTTCACTGGATAGTCCATCTGCCACCTAATGTCTGATGATAAACACATGCCCAAAGCAGTGAAACATGCAACTGCATCCACCCTGAATAACCAAGATGCAACCGCTACCTTCCTACTGCTCCCAAACTCTAATAAATAAAGCCCCGTGCTTTTCACAAATAAATCCTGCACTGACAATAATGATGTCTATACTAAGCTTGGAAATATCCTGAAGAAATTGTGCGCTGCATGCCACTCCTCTACCAGCAAAGCAAAATACCACCCCTGCCAGAAGCAATATGGGACGTGTGTATCCTAGTGGTCTGGAACAAAGCTGCCAGGGAGCAACTTATTACAAACGAACAATCTTGGTTAGAAATAATCAAGACTAATCACCAGATGCAACATGGAATTTCGGAAATGCAGGCAGCAAAACTCTCCCTGAACTCCAGAGGAAAGGGTAGTATTGCCAAGAATGGCTTGTGTAGGCTCCCTAGAGACTCAAGAAACACAGCGGCGAATGGAAAAAAATGGCGGCACCATGGATGGACACCAAGCAAATAACGAAGTCCCCCTTGATCATACATGGCACAACGCTTTCTGGAATTCAAGGCCCCAAACTGGAACGAGTGGGCCTTCACAGACAAGAGTTGTATACAAGCAAAGAAATTGGTTCTCTGCCAATCAGGGCTGGGTTGTACCACCCGCATTCTAACAATATTACCACAGTATATCCTGGAGGCACAAGCATAAAAAAATATAAACAGAGCCGAGCTAGCAGGAATTGATCAATGAACACCCAGGAGCCAAACAATATCCCACCTTAAGAATTGGAAGGGGCCTTTTTCAATGGAGGAGATCAGGTGGTTGGGAGACAGGGGCCCATATTCCACCAGGAGTACTGCTCAGATATTTTGGGGGGTCGTGTTCAATGTTTAGTCTGGTTTGAATGGTTTTTCATAGCGGATCAGATGGCTTGTAAACGTAGTTTTTTTGAAGGTGCTGTGGCGTGTAAACCACTAACTCCAAGACTGTGCAGATGATTACTTGTGTGTCTGTGAAAAGGTGCCTGTTGCTCCTACGGTAGGATGGTGTGGATTTTACGGTGTCGAATAAGCGAGGTTCTAGCAGCCTATGTTATTCTCTGCTCTCGTGCCTTTTCTGCCTGAGAAAGAGTCTGCCTGAGAAAAAGCGTCCTGAGCTTCTTTTGCGAAAAGAATGGCTGATCGACTGCTGGCAGCCATTCAGAAATAGAATAAATTATACAGGCCAAGCAAGGCCAAAGATGTTCAATTATATCAGAAGCATGTCGAGAAGGGCCCCTCTGCAGATAATTCAAAAAACAATCGAAGGCTCTACACACAAATGTCCTCAATCGTCGAATTCCTCTTTCACATTTTGGCGGGAAGTTTAATTTGAAGTTCGAATTCCTAAATAAAATTACTTCCCTTCGCGAAATACTTCAAAATTACTTCTTTTGTCATCATCTGAGATCATGCAAAAAGAGGGTTCTCAGACTTTCGGCGGAGGTACTTACGAACCTGCTGCCAGCCCACCACCTCAGCCACAAGAGCCGCCACCAGGAAGGCTGTTCACATCATACGGTGCAGAATTCCAGCACCAGCCGAATAACGCAGAAAAGAGGGTGCGTGTGGTACAGAGCGCAAGTATGCTTAACAATGACTTTTTCGATCTTACTGAATTGAGATCAGCCATAACAGCCAGAATTACTGCCTGAACCGCAGAAATATTATATACCATTTCAATTGTTCAGGAGCCGTAATTGGACTTATAAATACACCTGCACTCTGGCACGAACACCACGGCTTTTGTAAAAATATCAGCAGTCGCTGCCCACCGACGCCCACCCCCAGTATTTCAGACCATACTACTTGAAAGGGCATCCCTGGAGAGCATACTCATCAGAAGGGACCCTGACGCTTAGGTGGTGGCCAGAAAGCATGTTTCCAGGGTTTTGGGAAATGTTGCCCAGCAAAAGGCCCACATGCTATGCCTTTGGGGGGGGCAAATTTCCATCCCATTTTTATTTTGCTGTGATGGGTATGGTTTGACCCTTAGTTTACCTGGTAACAAAAAAATGTGATATTAGGACCAGAGGCTGCACTTCCACCCCCATACCACATTTCTGGCGGCAAAAAAAATGGCACAAATTTAGCCCCAACTCACACCCCGGATCCGAAACCCACTAATTTAAATGCGGAAGTGTTACGTACATGCATTCTAACCAATATATGACCTCATATATGCCTTCGTGAATTGTGCAATAACTCCCCCTTTTTTGGCATGGTATAGTGCCGCGACTAACATGACTAAAAGTATGCCTTTTCCTCCTTCACCTGCAGGTTGACATTTTGATAGCCATTCACCTGCTGTCCTTTGTATTTGCCTTGATCTCGTTTGCTCTCATGGCTTCCGTTCTGGACAGCATTGGGAGCTTGGTGCCAAAATGGCGTTTTGCCCTTGCGGTGAGAGGGATGGAGGCGGTGCAACTTTTCAACTACAAAAGTTGCGGCAGTACGCAATCTCAAACCACCTACTAACGTGTCTGAGCTGCGTAGCGTGCTTGGATTTATAGGATATTATAGGTGTTACATACCAAACTACAGTAAGATAGCAGCCCCACTTAATGGTCTGTTGAAGAAAAATTTGACGTGGGAATGGGGTGGTGAACAACAGACTGCATTTGATAGGTTAAAGAAAGAACTGTGCACACAAGGGAAGGTGCTGAGGCATCAGGATCCAAACAGGCCTCTTATATTGCATACGGATTGGTCAAATGTGGGAATAGGAGCTGTACTAGGTTTTGGCCTGTGCTCTTGGTATCAAATTCGGCCTGTCCTGTTGGTACAAATTCCTTTTATTGCTGGTATCAAATTCCTTTTATTGTATGGATCAAATTCCTTTTATTTGGCCTGTCCCGTTGGTATCAAACTTTGCTGTACGGCACGTGCATGGAACGGCTTCCAGTAAAAGCACGTGCGTTGATATATATTTATATATGTGCGTATCTTGCATTGTCTCTAGGAATGCTGTGCAATCAGCGAACCTGAGCGTGCAATGTAAACACGACCAGAATTAAGGATCTTGCTGCCTGCATTGCCTACAGGAACTTCTGATTCTGCAAGCTGTCTTACAGTTTGTGTACTCAAACATGTTTCGCCCGCTTTCTCCTTTTTGCTCACTCAGGTGGGCATCATCATCGCTGTGGTCATGCTAGCCCTTCTCCTCGTGCTTCCAGCTTCGCTTGGGCCTTCCACTGACCCCAATTTTGGCTCAGAAATAAGAGGAGAGCGATGGCTGATGCCGGCTGTCCTGTTCACTGACTTATTGCTGGGTCTCCTTGGTACGCTGAACATCATGTGCGCACTGAGCAAAGACTCCAAGCTTAAGCGTTTACAAACCTCATTCAAGTGAAGATCCTGTACTCTCTCTTGCGCATTTTATAGCACATCAAATGCATTAGCGGCATTTAGTGCAGGGTGCAGGATGCAGAAGAAGTAGACGATTCCCACACAGGCAATAATACCACTCCCAGCACCAGCCAAGGGAAAGGAGCCACTAGGGCGCCGAATGTGCCGTGATACCATCAAGTAAAAGAAAAGGGAAAGATCAATAGGTGTAGCAGGGAGGCAAGGCCGGCTTCTGGATCGGGTTTCTGATGGCGGGTGCAAACGGTATGAGGTGGCATGAGCTCATGATAATACTTAGCACTGCAAAGAGGAAAAGCATAAGGGGGACCTTCCACCAATCAATTGGTGACGTACTCTTGTTGCCCTGCCCATTTGACTCCACGCTAAACCGACACGCTCTTTTGCAGAAAGACAGGAGTGTGTACTGGAGTTCCTTGTATCTCAATGTATGTAGCGCAGCATTTTCTGCCCTTAAAATGCCTTGCTCCAGTCCTGCACGTTTACACAGCTTTTTAGTTGCAACCAAAGGTAATTAAGTGGCCAAAGTTAAGTCAAAGACATACAAATAAGTATCACGGTAGGTGTTTACTTATGTATGTCTGTAATTCACATAGAGCTACACACTGATCGCCACGCCTTTGGTTAGGGCTTTAACCCTAAACCCTAAGCACATACAGCTTTTTGGTGTGGCCATGGCCTCCGTACCTCATGTTCGTAAAATCTTTTGCCTGTGTCCTGCAAACGAACTGCAGCCATGCTTTCCCACCATCAAGGAACACCACTACTAGTCCTTGCAATCACAGCATTTGGCGCGGCCATCGCCCCCTCACACTCCCATGCCTACGTCCTGCAAGCTTACTGCAGCCATACTTTTCCAGCATCAAATAACACCCACCTTTGCCTCGCACATACAGCTTTTGGTGCTGCCGCAGCCTCCTCCACACCTGAGCCGTCAATGGCCGGAATGCCCAGCAACCTGCCAGACCTTGTTGCGACAAGCAACGCATTCCTGTTCTTGGCTTCGTTCTCCCTCGTAGCCAGCCATGTATACTGTAGAGCCTCTGAAGCTGTGCGCGGCACAGAGGGTGGGCCCGAGAATGCAGGCAGCAGCACTGGGCTTGTGTGATGATTCTGCAAATGCAGATCCTTACGTTGTTTTTCTGAACAATCAGCTGCATTGCTTTTTTGCTATAATCCCTCCCTGGACTTCCTTTCTATATGTAACAAAGTACATGACCTGTTTATATAATGCTATATAATGCTATAATGCTATATAATGCTATATAATGCAGCAAACAAGCTGATTTTTTTATGAGCTGCACATCTGCTTGCGGTCTTGAACTCTTGTTTCCTTCATACTTGCCCTGTGTAAAATAGTAAATTGAAGTTTACGCCAGAAAGCACCAGCGTGCATTAAGAAAGCCTCTCAACTAGTGATTACACTAGCCAGATCCCCTCCGAAAATCGAATTAAGAGAGACAACAAAGACTAATGAGGATCCGACAGGTTGTCAGCCATGCAATCCAGCCTGCGCCTTGCCCTCTCGAAGCCAGCCACTCTAACAGTAACCCCCCCATCAGATCCCCTATAATCACTGTTGTCGTTGCTAAATTATATCTTGCGTCTTGTTTTTGTGATGATCTAGTTTAAGCTTTTATTGCGTGGCAGTGTGGCAGTGTAGTAGCTAGTTGGTGCACTTTGTGCAGGGGGATGCCCAGGTTTAGTAGAGGAGTAGATAGTAATACTGAATGTAGATTGTGCCCCCGTCTCCAAGGAGTGTGACTTTGTTGTTCCTAGAGATGCCTCAGAGCTCCTTGTTCGTAGACGCTGGATAAGCGGCAGATGTTGGTTGTGCGCTTTATCTAATGTCTGTTGCAGAGGCTTTTCCAGGCATTGAGATATTTACAAGTTTTTGTATGTGCGGAAAAACATGGGAAAAGTCAAAATCGTTGGGTTTTTCCAGAATGCTTGGATGCTCCACGGAACTCAACTCTGTCCGCTGGCATCCGTGCAGGGTTGACGGACGTCCGTGAAAACTTGGTAAAATTAGGGTCATTTAAACTGCATCCCTGGCATCAGAATTTGGAAAGCACACGCTTGTCGATGCTAAACAAACTCTTGCAAGCCCTTGCATCAGATTTAAACTGCATCCCTGGCATCAGAAATTGGAAAGCGCACGCTTGTCGATGCTAAACAAATTCTTGCAAGCCCTTGCAAGCCCAGAAATCTGAATTTTGACGACCTTTTTTCAGTGCATCCGTGCGGAATCCCCCACTGTCCTCCATATATGTCTGGGGAGTCCACACGGACCTCCCGGCTCCAGTACGGTCCAGCCGTGGGGACGACCATGTATGTGCTTTACTATACTGCTAATAATAGTGCCAGCAAAACTATCCGTTGTCCGATCATGTATGTGCAGATTAACGCGTGAAGGCCTAGACCTGGGTTTACCTACGAAGATAATTCAAATTCGTTTTACTGAACGTTGTAGTGATGACCTGATATACCACATAGTCGTTTCGTCTGTTGGGAGTTGTAAGCAAATAGAAAAGAGCGGACACACCTTGCATCCACCAGTCGTTGCCAATCTTACAGGACAGAAATTCTTCAGCTTATTAGAACCTGAAACTGTCCCGCACACTCTGTAATCAACAGCGAGCACATTGCAACAGCGAGATAATGTTGCAGTGCTCCCTAAAAATATTTGTGCTCAATTCTGCTGCAGCTCATGCTTGCATGCCTTGACGGATACTACGGAACGTCGACAATAGGAGAACTGTGAACAGTAAAATTGAGAAGTATATACAACGTACGCAGCTGACATCGAAGACCTGTCAATTTTGCCCGACAGGCCCGAAAGCCCACTTTTTATTATTTCACATTGGTGTAGTATTTGTAAGGAGCATGGCTTCGGACGGACTCAAGGCGCTGATCCTCGTTGGGGGTGAGCAAATGCTATGTGCAAAAACGTCTTAACGCACTCGAGCGAGCCAGCCAGACCAGGCCTGAGGGGATGTACGTCTATTCGCCGAGCCACTGACCGCTTACAAACCATATACACAGGCTACGGCACCAGGCTGCGTCCCCTCACCCTGAGCTGCCCAAAGCCCCTGGTGGAGTTCTGCAACATACCCATGATCGTGCACCAAATTCAGGTGTGCTGCTTGTGTTGACAGTACAGAATTTGATGCTATTTGGTGCGTGCCTGTCAAATGTGTTGGACATCCAAGAGTTCCTTGGACATCCTAGAGAAAAGAGGCTCAAACATCGCCCACCTACACGCACCGCAGGCCCTCAAGACTGCCGGTGTCAGCGAAGTGGTGCTGGCCATTAACTACCAGCCTGAGGTACGGCAGCGCTCTCTCTGTGCTCCTGATTCTCTACACGCACGCAAGCACCCCTTCTCCCTCAGACAGTAACCCCTCCGTTTTACATACACCATTCACAGGTCATGCACAACTTCATTAACGAATGGCAAGAGAAGCTGGGAGTCAGGATTGTGTGCTCACAGGTAAAGTAACGCGGCCACAACCAAGAGAATCGTGAATGTTTGTTTGATTATCACGTCTTGTGTGCTCGAACAAGAAATACTAGGATTGGCCAGGTTCATAAAGGAATCAGAATAGGTAGGAACAAATGTGTGTTGGGGTGTGCGGTTTCATGTCATACGCCTTTCACGAGAGGGGGCAATGTACCCTAGGGTGTTGCTTGCACACCTATGACGCCCCAGGCGTGTGACCTTTTCGCGAGGAATTCCGCGCACATTCATTCCACACACAGGCTGGCCAGGTGGAATTTAGGAGATTGTCTGCTTGTGAACTCCTGTGCATACAAATTTCACGTCACTGTATACCTAAAGCACTGGTATTTTAACAACTCACACGCAATAGGATTGAAAATTTGGTGGGGGAGATTCACGGCACTTCGGGCCAATGTGTCTCCTTTTCCTTAATTGATGCAGGGAGAGTTTTGCTGCCTGCGTGGTTTTTCTTTTCTTTACTTGAGAACAGCTTCTGTAAGCACTCTGACGTCAGAGGTGTTGTGGAATCATGACCAACCAAGAAAAGGAGCCTACGATGTGTCCGCTAACGCTGTATGGATTCCTCCTTCATCAATCACCGAACAGTTGTGACTACTCACACCATTAATGACCAACACAGGAAAAAGAGCCTATGGGCACTGCAGGCCCTCTTGCGTTGGCACGCAGCTTGTTGGATGACGGACAAGGGAAGCCCTTCTTTGTGCTCAACAGGTAAGGATGTGTTTATTGCTCAACAGGGATGCGTCATACGATCATTTGGGACGCTCAATACGGTAAATACGTGTTGAATACGAAAATTACGTATTACGAAAAATCAGCAAATTTTGCATCCATATTATACGGCCCGATTTGTTCAATACGGCAAAATGCGCTTTAAATATGATACAGCGTATTATACAAATACGCCGTATGACACATCCCTGTTGCTGGACAAGTGAGTGTTGCGTTTTGGCGCGCAGCTTGTTGGAAAACAGACAAGCCCTTGTTTGTGCTGAACTGGTGAGGATGTGTTTTGTGCTGAACAAGTTCTGTCGCGTTGTGTGCAAGGCACGTGTGTGTGTTTTGAAATGAATGGGATGGTGAGGATGTGTTTTGCGCTGAACCAAGTTCTTCTGTCGCGTTGTGTGCAAGGCAAGTGTTTTTTTTGAAATGGATGGGATGCAGCGCAAAACACGTGTCTCGCTCTTGTCCGCGGGGCTGCAAGCAGTTTTGAAAATGTGCGACTCACGCTCCTCCGCAGATTACTTGCAGTGACCTCAATTGCGATGATTGATTAGGGTCGGCCAGAACCGAATGTATACACCGTACAATTGGTGGTTCCCCTGCCAAAGATACCGTGTTTACACCGTATATATAAGGTTTGGCCAACCCTACCTATAGGCATACAGAGGAGATGAACGTAGGCGTCGATAAATTCTTCTCCCCGCAGAGTGGCAGCGATACCGTAGCCTGGCAGCAATACTTTTTGCTTTTGGCAGCCTGCACGTGTGGTTGGTTGTTTAAGCAGGCTCATACTCCCTTGCATTTGTATCTTCGCTCATAAAACTGCATGCACAGTGGCGTCACCTGCAAGTCCCACTTTGCTACGAGTAGGGTTGGCCAAAACCATATACATGTATATACGCCGTCTTCATTTTTATACGGTTCTGGCAAACTCTGGCTACGATGTAAACTCTAGTAAACTCTAGCTAGATGTAAACTCTAGTAAACTTTAGTAAACTCTAGCTAGATGTAAACCTTAGCTACGATATAAACTCTAGTAAACTTTAGCTACGATCTAAACTCTAGTAAACTCTAGCTACGATGTAAACTCTTAACTCTAGCTACGATGTAAACTCTAGCTACAATGTAAACTCTAGTAAACTCTAGCTATGATGTAAACTCTAGTAAACTCTAGCTACGATGTAAACTCTAGCTATGATGTAAACTCTAAACTCTAGCTACGATGTAAACTCTAGCTACGACTCTAGTAAACTCTAGCTAGATGTAAACTCTAGCTACCACTCTAGTAAACTCTAGCCAGATGTAAACTCTAGCTACGATGTAAAATCAAGCTAGCTAAATGTAAACTCTAGTAAACTCTAGCTACAATGTAAACTCTAGCTACGACGTAAACTCCAGCTACGATGTAAAGCTCAATTGCTTCACGGGAAGGCTTCCCTTGTCCACATGTTTTTGCTGTTCTCTCTGCTGCGCAAACTACTCTGCTGCACAAACTACTCGCAGTGACGGCATCTCACTTTGAGCGAGTATTCACTTTGTTACAATGTCAATCTCAATTGCTTTACTTGTCCACATGTTGCCGTTCTCTCTGCTGCGCAAACTACTCTGCTGCACAAACTACTCGCAGTGACATCATCTCACTTTGAGCGAGTACTCACTTTGTTACGATGTCAATCTCGATTGCTTTACTTGTCCACATGTTGCCTTTCTCTCTGCTGCGCAAACTACTCTGCTGCACAAACTACTCGCAGTGACGTCATCTCACTTTGAGCGAGTACTCACTTTGTTACGATGTCAATCTCGATTGCTTTACTTGTCCACATGTTGCCTTTCTCTCTGCTGCACAAACTACTCTGCTGCACAAACTACTCGCAGTGACGTCATCTCACTTTGAGCAAGTACTCACTTTGTTACGATGTCAATCTCAATTGCTTTACTTGTCCACATGTTGCCGTTCTCTCTGCTGCGCAAACTACTCTGCTGCACAAACTACTCGCAGTGACGGCATCTCACTTTGAGCGAGTACTCACTTTGTTACAATGTCAATCTCAATTGCTTTACTTGTCAACATGTTGCCGTTCTCTATGCTGCGCATACTATTCTGCAAACTCTTCTCCAAACTGCTCTGAAAACTGCTCTGCAAACTGCTCTGCAAACTACTCTGCAAACTAATCCCGCAAATTACTCTGCAACCTGCGCAAACCACTCTGCAAACTGCTCTGCAATCTATGCACACTACTCTGCAAACTACTCTGCAAACTGCTCTGCAACCTGCGCAAACTACTCGCAGTGACGTCATCTGTGAGTACCCTCTGAAGGAGATGCTGGACTTCCATGTGGCACGCGATGCCGAGGCCACCATTTTGGTCACCAAGGTGAGCTGATGTTCTTAGCTTTGTGTGTATGTGTGTGTACGTGTTTGTGCTCATATTTTGGCCTTCAAAACTACGGCCTTATCACATACACATGACGTCACTCTTTTCACAGACAAGCTAAACAGTACGTGACACTGCACTTTACCTTTGGCAGCAACTGCTAAATTGTACAGCTGAGAAGCTCCGCAGTTTAGTTAAGCGATTGCTTGACGTCACTCTTTTCATGAGTACACACAAGGCTGAACAGCACATGGCACTGCACTTACCTTCAGCAGTAATTGCTTAAATGTATTGCTGACAATCATCACATACACATAACGTCACTCTTTTCATGAGTACACACAAGGCTGAACAGCACGTGACA
>Ga0307948_1003049_pt1 | contig 12334 bp, 15 predicted proteins | sample OrgLakmetagen280_FD_201824 | JGI IMG/M metagenome (GOLD analysis project Ga0307948, IMG submission 201824) | Saline water microbial communities from Organic Lake, Antarctica - #280 | ecosystem: Environmental > Aquatic > Non-marine Saline and Alkaline > Saline | place: Antarctica: Organic Lake...
GCCCTGGGACTGCGTGAAGCCTGTGCAGGTTTCCTTTACGGCATCGGGCCAAACCGTGCATACATGCAGAGGTGCAAGGAAAGGTAGGCTCTGTGGCCTTGTGAGAGCATTGCTTCAATCGTTGCTTCAATCGATCAAAGACTTGCTCAAGTGATAAAGCTGGCACTGTTTGGCCAGGAATAAGCTCGTCGGCGGGTTGCTGAATCTGAAAAAGAAAAGGAACACGCGGGGGGCGGGTTGCTGAATCTGAAAAAGAAAAGGAACACACGGGGGGGAGGTTCAAACGTCTCATCAGGGTGCTTAAATGACGGTACGCTTCAAGAAGGAAACACAGCTGGCTGGAGCACGTAAGGGCATAACTTCTCACTCACATCCACACCCATACCCGTAATCAGAGCACAATATGCACCTAGCTGGCAGCACGTAATGGCATAACTTTCACACACATCCACACTCAAACACCCACAATCAGAGCACAACATACACCTGGCTACGCAACACCCCCAGCCCCCAACCCCATGCATACCGACACCAACAGCATCACACCTTTAAAAGGCGCAAGTGTGATGGTGCCTAATTTCCTCACTTCAATTGCATGAAGACGATCCAGGCATTGTTAGCAGCAGCACACACACACACCTGGCTGGTAGCAGCCGCAGCAGCTGCTGCAGCAGCAGCAGCGCACAGCACACACCTGGCTGGTAGCAGCCGCAGCCGCAGCTGCAGCAGCAGCACACAGCAGCAGCACACACCTGGTTGGTAGCAGCGCCATGGCAGAAGCGAAGGGCAGCAAGGGTTCCAAGCGCTCAGGCTGAAGGGGGCCATAGTACGCATGGTTGAGAAACTGCTGGTTTTCTTTCTTCATCTGGGTGTCAAACAAATGTGGCCGTGTGCATGCAATTGTCTGATGTGTGTGAACTCACAACTAGGGAGCAGCTGCGCTGTAGGGTGTGCACTGCAGAAAACAGGCATGGGGGGATTCGGAATCAATGCGTGTGTGTATGTGAGAGCGCTTGAATCATGTCACTAGCATTATGAAGTGCCGCACAAAATGTAGCAGCCATGCTTGAACATAACAATGGATATTATTGTCAATGTTTGTGCACGGTGCTGTCAACATATCAGCGCATACAAGTACACTAGCAGCTCACCAGCACAAACACACACACACACATACACACACACACACTCGCAAAAACACATACTCACACACACACACACACACACACACACACACACACACACTCTCTCTCTCTCTCTCTCTCTCTCTCTCTCTCTCTCTCTCTCTCTCTCTCTCTCTCTCACACACACACACACACACAAACACGCACACATATACACACAGACACACACAGACACACACACACATACACACACACACAAACCAGCTCACCAGTTGCTCACAGGCATCGATCAGGCGGGAGGCGGTAGGGGCAGAGCCATCATAGGAGTAGCGGTAGTCCGGGCAAGAGCCTGATATCACGAAAAGTAGGAAAGTTGAAAAGTGAGCCTGTGCTATGTACACCTTGGTCAACTAGGCTGCCACCTCTCATATGTAGGGTTGGCCAGAACCGTACATCTGCACCGTATATGACCGTATGTATAATGGTTTCCCTGCCAAAAATATCGTATATACACCGATACACCGTATATACGTTCAAATGTATGGTTCTGGCCAACCCTACTCATATGAGATTTGAGGCCGCATCATGCAATGGAATGACTTGCATGTGTGTTAACCTGCATGAAGCAGCAGAGAGGGGCAGAGTAAGAGAGACGGGTGTGTGCGTGTGCGTGTGTGTATGTGTTTGTGTGCATGTGTGTTTGTGTGTGTGTGTGTGTGTGTGCGCGTGCGTGTGTGTTTGTGTGTGTGTATTTGTGTGTGTGTACACGTGCGCGTGTGTGTGTGTAGAGAAGGCTTCATTTACAAAAGCATACAGGCATAAAAGATTTACAGAGGCACAAAACTGAAGGGTAAGGCGCGTGACAAAACTCAAATTTATTTTAACTGAGGCAAATATTTGGTGTGCATGTCTAGGAAACAAGCAACATGTCCAAATAATTGCAGCGCCACTTCACTTTTCCGCTGCACATAGCCAGCAGCCACGTGCACGCGCACACACACGAACACACACACACACACCTCAGGTCATGCAGACACAGTAAGTGATGACAGTACATTAGGGTTGGCCAGTGCTGTATAATATATGCACCGTATATGACTATAAGTTTGGTTATTTCCCTACCAAAAATACCGTACATACACTGTATACGTATAGTTCCGGACAACGTAATGTATGGTGTATTTCGGGTAGACCCTAGAGAAAAGACAAAAAGCCACAGTGGCAGTTCCTGCAACTGCAAATATTTATTTATTTTTTATGATTAGACGCACCATTGATGTACATGTCCAGCAGCCACATGCACCCCCGCAGGTACAACCCTGCGTTTGCGGTAGCCTTGATGCCGTCCAGTGGGTCTGAGTCTTCCCTGTCGTGGTACTGGGTGCACGCCTGCGGAAGCAAATTGCGTGTGCACCTAAAAAAAACATTTGCAGTGGTGTGTGCTTGTGTTACTCTTCATATTTTGATGTGTGCACCAGGAAACTTCAGGGGGTTTAAAAAACCTTTGGTTCGCTCGCAACTAAAATTATCTTTTTTGCAGGTCGCCCGTAGCTGGTTTTCTATAAAGTGAAGAAATGTGCGGCTGCGACACTGTGCACGTGTCACTCAAACTCCACATATGAACCAAACACAGAAAAAGCAGACGACCGAGGCACTTGTGCAGTGAGTAAAAGTGAAGAAGCTGCTTCACACACTTTTGCGTAGTAATGTGTTTTTGACCATTTTTGCAGTTGCACGCAGACAAGTACAGAAAATAAAACTGATTCGTCAAAGAAGAAGCTCAAAGGTGAATTTTGAAGGGTTCCTTCATGCCTGCCAGTGCTGCCCTTTGTGCCTGCCAGTGTGCCTGTGTGCACACAGTGTGCCTTTGTGCCTGCCAGTGTGCCTGTATGCACACAGTGTGCCTTTGTGCCTGCCAGTGTGCACACAGTGTGCCTTTGTGACTTTGTGCCTGCCAGTGTGCCTGTGTTCACACAGTGTGCAGGCACTTTATGCCTGCCAGTGTGCCAGTGTGCCAGTGTGCTGCCCTTCGTGCCTGCCAGTGCACGTGCTGCCAGGCAACATTGCAACATAACAAATGGAAGACAAGGGTTTTATGAAAAGGTCGTGCAGCCCTCTGTGTGTGCCAGTGCACGTGCTGCCAAACAACAGCTTGGCACAGCAGAGCACGCACACACACACACATGTGGAGAAGTGACCACAAGACGTCCCAGCACAACCACAGCTCGCAAGCACACAAGCACACAAGCACAAAGGGCCCCTAAGAGACAACACCTATTATTTGAAGCAGCCCTACAAATTAGGCTCGACATGGCGGGCAGCGAAAGTGCACGCTGCCTTATGTCTGATGTACCTTAAATAACGTCACAAAAAGCAATTAACACACGCAAGCAGGGTGGGCAAAAACCATACATTTATATTAAATACAGTGAACACACGGTATTTTAAACAGGGAAATCACCATACATACGGTCATCTACGGTGTGTATATACGGTTCTGGCCCACCCAACACGCAAGTCTTTGTAATTACGGTCACGCGCGGTGTACATACATTAATTTGGCCAGCATTACTTAATTGCCATTCAGCCACTCGAGCCAGGTTCAAATACACAATTTGCGTACGCAATGTAAAGAAACAGTTCCGTCCAGCTCTACTTGTTTGCCCCCCTCTTACCCGTAACACGTTGGCCAGCTGCAGCAGGTTGATGTATGGCACGCCCGTGGATTGGTCGACGTGGCAGATGGAGGAGGCAGCCCCTGTGGGGTATATAGCAAGACAGCAAGGGCGTGATCAAAGTGAGGCCGATGTATGGCGCGCCTGTGGATTGGTCGACGTGGCAGATGGAGGAGGCAGCCCCTGTGGGGTATATAGCAAGACAGCAAGGGCATGATTTAAGTAAGGCATGTACCATGACATACCAACTTGCGGTTCCTGCGTTTGCCTGATAGAGAATGAGCACATCTATATTAGTTTCTCAAGAGCAAGAACCAGTGCTTTTGTGTGAGGAGGTAGACCCATGACATATATGTAAGGTTGGCCAGAACCGTATATATACACCGTATATGTCCGTATAATTGGTGATTTCCCTGCCAAACATACCGTGTATACACCGTATATATATGGTTCTAGGCAACCCTACATATATTTCTTGTGACTACAGTGCAGTGAGGCAGCAGCTTTGGTTTTCAAATTTCTTTCGGCAGTAAGGCAGCAGGAGGTGCAATTGCCCTGCTTCAGACAAGGGGGCAAACTTGAAACACTGTAAGTCTAATCTGCAGTAGTACGGCAGTATAGGAGGTGCACTTGTCCTGCTTCAGACAAGGGGACAAACTTGAAACGTTGTATGGATGTAGTTGTGTAAGTCTAATCTGCAGAAGTACGGCAGTATAGGAGGTGCACATGTCCTGCTTCAGACTGGGGACAAATTTGAAAAGCTTTATAAATGTAATTCTGAAAGTCTACAGTACGAACAAGGGACACGACAGAACTGTGGAGTGTAGAGGAAAAGGTATATTTATGTTATTTCTTTGTGGGGAAGTAGGAACAAGAGGCGGAGGAACAGCAGGGTACTATGCCAAGTGGAGGGAGGAAATATTTGGTTATCAGCTGACAATGACTTGCAATACATCAAAGACACCAAACCATTGAGAGGCACAAGCCCCATCGACTGACCACACATAATACACATGCACAGAATATACAGAGTGCTTGCACAGAGCGCACAAATTATATACACAGAGAGCACACACACACACACACACACACACACACACACACACACACACAAAGAAGCAAACACATGTCAGTGACAGCCCCAAGCAGTAGTAATACAGTTGTTGACGGTCAGGAACGTAGGAGAGCACTCACATTGTCGAGTTAGATTAGGACATTAGGACGCACAACCCCGACGAGGACATTCAAAAAAGCACCTACCCTCGCTTGTGTTGTGACGCAACGAGTAGTAGTAAGGCCACAAGCCTCCAGACACTGCAGATGTGATACAGGGACAAACACCGTGACAATGGGAGATGTGATACAGGGACAAACACTGTGTTCAGTCAGCAGTCTCGGCAATGTCTGCTAGTTGCAACACTGCTTCAAGAAAACATTTCCGTGCTTCCCAGCACTGCACTTCATTTCTACACAGCAGCAGATCTTGACACACACACACACACACACACACACACACACACACACACACACACACACACACACACACACACACAGAAGATTGAGAGCGTGCTCACGGCCAATTTAAAGTGCACTCCTTGCTGCTTGACATGGCGCTCGCTGCTGGTTAACAGTGCACACACTGCTAGGAGCAAAAGGCACTCACTGCCGGTTGAAAGTGCAACGCCACGAAGAGGGGGCAAGTAGTCGTTTCCTGATGCTAGAACGGCTAGAAGCATCAGATCCATCTGCAGCATATGCATGCAAGTTTGCGTAAAGTTTGATCCATCTGCAGCAAATGCATGCAAGTTTGCGTGAAGTTTGAAGCATCGGCAGCAAATGCATGCAAGTTTGCGTGAAGTTTGATCAATCTGCAGCAAATGCACATGCAAGTTTGCACGAAGTTCGACCACAAGGACAATGCAAAAAGCTTTGAGGAAGAAGTAATTTCAGGATGCAGTTAGTACGTGCACGCTCCATTACTTTCCTGGCCCTTGCAATGCACACCAGCAGTGTGATTGCGCAGTGCTCCACCCTCGTGCATATGAAGCACTACGCGTATGCTTATGCTATCAGAAAAACCTGGTGAGCCCTCGAACAGGATAAAATGCGGTGTGCAATGTCGTCTTTGCATGGCATGCATCGCATCGCTCTCCTGCTTTCAATTCGAATGCACGCCTATGCACTCATGCCTAAGCACTCATGCCTAAGCACTCATGCCTAAGCACTCATGCCTAAGCACTCATGCCTAAGCACTCATGCCTATGCACTCATGCCTAAGCACTCATGCCTATGTACTCATGCCTAAGCACTCATGCCTAAGCACTCATGCCTACGCACTCATGCCTAGACACTCATGCCTATGCACTCATGCCTATGCACTCATGCATTATGCACTCATCCAGACGCTTCCACACACCTTAGCACCCAGCAGCTTCACTCGATCATTCTGCAGTAGTCAAGATAAAGTGTGTTGGCTTGAACATAGGAACATAGGAACATAGGAACATCATTCTGCAGTAGTCAAGATAAAGTGTGTTGGCTTGAGCATAAGAACATAGGAGCATAGGAGCATCATTCTGCAGTAGTCAAGATAAAAGTGCGTTGGCTTGAGCATAGGAACATAGGAGCATAGGAGCATCATTCTGCAGTAGTCAAGATAGAAGTGTGTTGGCTTGAACATAGGAACAATTGCAGGACGATTTCAGACATCATCATACCACTCTATCGTGATGCATTTCTGCAAGCCAGCTCATCTTTTTGTTCGACCTTGTCATGCGTCTGAAATTAGAATTAAACCTTTGCCTTTGCAGCACACGCCTGGCAACGTCGCAAACCAAACTCACCATTCCCAAGGTTATGTGGCTGGGGTGGAACATCTTTGCCAGCCAGGATTTGTGCAGCAGCGATGTGCAGAATACCTGTGCGAACAAGGGACAGGCTTGACTTGCATCTTCTAAACTCAAGGAATGTACAATGTTATGAGCGCAATCAGCTTAAGAAAGTTGAAAGGCAGCAAAGTGGGACTTGAAATGCATCTACCATCAGCTGCTTCTCCTCATCTATGATAGGCGTACACACACACATACACACACAAACACAAACACAAAACACAAACACCAAAACACAAACACAAACACAAACACAAACACAAACACAAACACAAACACACGACAAAGATACAAACACTCGCTAACATGCACACACACCGGCATGTTTGTCTGCAGACCGTGCTGCTCCCCGGCCATTGCACTGTTTGCAACGTAAAGGTTGTCCATCCAAGACACACATGCCATGAGCACCAAGTCTGCATCATCTCCCACGATCACTGCAGTGCAATGTTTGTACGAGTGTGTCTGAGTAATTACACAGGCCATGAGCACCAAGTCTGCATCATCTCCCATGATAATTGCATCAGGGTGTAGAGGAACGATAAAAGTGAAAACGGAGGCCTGTCGTGGCTCTCTGAGATCTCGGCGCACTCGCGCACAAACTGCAATTTGTCCTTGGACATGAAATTATAGTGTTTGTATGAATGTGTCTGAGGAGGCACGCATGCCATGAGCACCAAGTCTGCATCATCTCCCACGATAACTGCAGCAATAGCGTTTGTATGAATGTGTCTGAGAAGGCACGCATGCAATGAGCACTGAGCTTACATCATCCCCCACCTTCACTTTGTATTATTGTGTCATGTACCTGTGAATGGCCGTGTTTTTCATGAGCATCAGGTTTGCATGACTCGCCACGCAGCAACATGTTGGGAGTAAGTATGATTTCAGGTTGAAAGAGCACGCGGTGTAGTGACAGATACAGCACAAAAGATAGCATTGCAGTAATTCATTACAATCTGAGTCTCATGCTTGCTAGGCTTGAGCCTGGGGGTGAAGTACGCCATGAGATGTATTGAACTTGCGGATCTGCTCTTGAAGCAACAGATTATGACGGTTAGATGGCCATGTAAAATGTTCAGTCATGAATGAGCGTGGGATTGAACGTGTGGTTTATCATGCTCGTACTTGCCAAACACGAATTGTAGGTTTTGCAAAGCCTGTTCAAATAGAGAGCTGATTTCCGGCACAAGATCTAATGCACTAACACTAATAAAAAGGACCCAGGCATTTTACTCCAAAGCAGTTTCATGCTCCTGGCTGAGTGTGTATTTGCTAAGCTTTCCAATCAAATGATCATAAATACGACCTTGACAAATACCATTGAGCATGCACTTATTTACTATCTACTAAATATTCATGTGCATGTGTATCTCACATCAATAAACACCAATTAACATGTACTCGTATGCGTAGATGCAGCTCTCATGCCACTTTTTTCACCCACCGTGCGAGTCAGACTCCCCTTGTATGCGTACATGCAGCTCTCATGCCACCCTTTTCACCCACCGTGCGAGTCAGACTCTCCGTGATCATACCAATGCCTGGCAAGGCGACCAAGAATCTTGACTTCGCCCTCGCCCTGGAAAGTGTGAGCAATCACAAAACAAATCCACCCTGAACAAGAAGCGTGCAAGGAATCGACGATACGAAAGTTTACACAGGCAGTCAGACGCTCTGTCGTTGTACTGTAAATTGGGAGCGTGTTAAAAAACAGAAAAACATGGATGAAATACACCACTATCCAAGTATAAAATGAGATGAGGGTGAGTTGCATGGACTGCAGGGGCTCGTGGGCTGACGTCAGTGCATGATCTAGCAGTTTAGCGTATTTTGAGCACACAATGTATGAGGGGTATGCGTATGGTTGGCCGGAACTGTATATATACACCGTATTAACTGTATATTTGATGATTTCCCTGCCAAAAATATCGTATTTACACCGTATATTTATGGTTCTGGGCAACCCTACATATATTTCTTGTAATTACAGTGCAGTGAGGCAGCAGCTTTGGTTTTAAAATTTCTTGAGGTATGCTGGATCCGCAGTTTGGGGCACGTGCGTTGGGGTACCATGGGATTCCAGCTGACATGCTTACGTCAACAGGCCAACCTAGCAGGTTTTTAAAGTATGACTCACAACGTGCAGAGTGTGTGCGTGCAGAAGTGCACAGGTGCGCGGAGCCAGAGACAAGTGAATATCCAACACTCTCTCCAGCACAAGGAGTGCTGCCACAAACCTGAGGATGGCCATGACACTTAAAGGAAAAAAGGCACGAGGTAGCAAATTTGGCTGACCAACCTTCTTTTCCTACATATTATACATCATAGCTGTTCCCATTATACATCATGGCTAATCTCGTTTTACACATTATACATCAAAGCTATTCCCATTTGAGTATATGAGAATTAAGGCACAAACCCCTGTTACCTGCACAGTCGCGTCTGAGAGCTCGAATTGGAGGTGGGAGAAACGGTGCTGGCTCAGCTTTGTGTGCACCCTGCAGTTAAAGGAATTGGACATTCCTTGGTGTAGCTTTGTGTGTGTTTTGCTGTGTGTGTCGTGTGAGTGTGTGTGCCAGAAAGAGTGCGGACATCACTGTTATGCACTCAGCACTGCACTCTTAGAGCGGGAACATCATACCAATATACACACCGGTCAATCCGTGGCCTAGAATAAAATGAACACAAAGCCTTTTGACTTAAGCACTATCTCTTGTTCTTTATGCAGTTGTTTGCAGCTAGGCTCCAACTTATCAAATGAGCTGATGTTGGAAGCTAAGCGACACTTCTTCCTGGGTCAGACAAATGGCCTCATTAGTGTGCTGGGAGCAGGGAGAGGAGATCTACTGCTCGTGGACATTTTCAGACTCCTCACCAGAAATGTTAAGTAATGGCAGCTGGTAGTAGCCTGCAAAGTGACTCCTTACCAATATGCAAGGGAGAGAGTGACGTCCGCCATGAAATGCGTCCCGGGCGTCAGCGCTGTTGAGGAGATCGTGCCCTTGCACTCCTTCTTGTTGCTGCTCTTCTGCAAAGCACAATGATGATTTGGGCCACACACACACGCGTGTGTGTGTTACAATGTTTCTGTGCTGTACCCAGTCACTCGCAATCGTGTGCTTTGTTGCTCTCCTATGCTCGATAACAACACACATGGACAAATGTGCACCACTACCTTGCTTGATTATCCACACCCCTATACACTCGGAAACACATATACCCTTTCATTTTACCCCTAATATGTTCGGAAAGACTCACTGGCCCAGCATACATGCACGCACTTTCCTTAGATCCCACTGTGCAATGAGTGGTTTAATTTCTCCCTGCTTTATACCATCAACCCGTACAAGCACATGCACGCGCCTTCCTTCTTTGCTGCTTCACTCCCGCGTTGTTGGTGAGCATGGTCAAAGCTTTATTTTTGCTAGGACACAGACATGCACGGCATCGCACATTCCTCTTCTTCCACTGAGTGATGACTTTCACCAAGACAAACTTTCCGCTACATACCAACCTAACTGGCAAATCCGCGCACCTTCCTCCTTTCCCGCTGTGTGATGAGCTTGGCAAGAGGGGCCGGCCCATCAGCTGCCAGCATGACCGTTTTGCGGGGACCTGTCTTGTCGATGATGTCATTCAGGCGCTGGTGCAGGACTTTGTGGAAGCGCTCCCAAGTACGTCCTGGGCAGTGTCCAAGTGGTGCAGTTTCACGCGAGTCGATACAATGCAACAATGCCATTCAGGCGCTGGTGCGGGACTTTGCGTGCATTTGCTCCCAAGGGAATACTGGGCAGTGTCCAAGTGGTGCAGTTTCACGCGAGTCGATACAGAGCAACAATGCCATTCAGGCGCTGGTGCGGGACTTTGCGTGCATTTGCTCCCAAGGGAATACTGGGCAGTGTCCAAGTGGTGCAGTTTCACGCGAGTAGATACAGAGCAACAATGCCATTCAGGTGCTGGTGCGGGACTTTGCGTGCATCTGCCCCCAAGGGAATACTGGGCAGTGTCCAAGTGGTGCAGTTTCACGCGAGTAGATACAGAGCAACAATGCCATTCAGGCGCTGGTGCGGGACTGTGTGCAAACGCTCCCAAGGGAATACTGGGGCAGTATTAATGGGTAGGGTGGAACGAATATAATAGGGGAAGCGGATGGCAGCAGAAGAGGAGCGACCAGCTTTTTAACCACTGGTACTCCAACTTTTAATAGGACTTCTGCAGGACGCGCTTGCAGGTGCGGAACATCTATGAAGAATTGGTCAGAGCCTGTGCATATGAAGATCTACCGTGTCTGAGCAACCAAACCATAAGGTTCTGGCCGACCCAAGCCACATTTCCAACCGCACAACTGCTACGTTGTTGTAACTTATACTTTTGAGCTCTCTCCTAGCGTCAGGGGTAAGGTGGGTATGGTCTCATGAGGACATGTTACAACAATGGCAAGGGGCACTGACATTTGAACCATGCTTCGATACCAGTGTAGCAGCGCGTTATAAAAGGCATACTCGAGATGTAAGATTAGGAGTTGTTTTCCTATTTGAATTTGGCTGTTTTTAAGCTTGTTACTCCCAAGGCAAAAATTAGGGCAGAGAACAGTTTGTAAACGGATGAGCGCGGTGACAACGAAGCAAATGTTCTGCATAGCGATGCTTGCAAAACTGCGCACTTAGGAATAGCCGTCCTTAAATGAGGGCGCTTCACACAAGCAGCTTCTTATCATGATTGTGTAGTATGCATATGAACAATGCTGCAGGAAGAATCAGCAAAGACGATAAGATGATGTAGATTGAAAAGCCCTTTCACAAAACAGAGTAAGGAGTCAATGAGGGACTGTACAAAAGCTCGATATAACAACAGCGGGCGCTAAGCTTACCTGACCGCAACGCGGTGTGAAGCACAGAGTTCAGATCAATGTAAAGGTGATCCACCTGGAACAGCAAAGTTGTGATGAAGCTGTACTTCAGTGCTTTTAGCGTATAACGAGAGGTGCATGCATGTGTTCATGCGCAAACAAGATCAAACACGCAACTGAACACATACATGAGCATGCATTAACACACATAGACAGGATTGGAACACACTCGAATGACAAACACAACGCACGTAATAAAGACGTACATAGGATTAAGGAGCAATATCTCACTGGACACGCAATACGCAAAATCAGCCACACACAATCACACATATACACCAATGAAAACGCAAGGACGCATACTTGTGCACATACACACGCACAAAAAAACAAAAACAGACATGTTATGTTCAAAAAGTTTACGTCAATGTGCGCGCACATACATTTGCACGCACATACATATGCACGCACACACACACGCACACACACGCACACGCACACACACACACCTGGATCTCTTTGAGTGGCTTGTAGCATTCAGCATTTTGCTTCTTAAACCATTGGTTGAAGCCTGGAATACCCATGCTATGTCCTTATATTCTCTTATTCACGCTAAGTATGCAATGGACCCTGAATTACATTGTGGTAACATCGTAACAGAAATGTTTGTGTGCGTGTGTGCGTGTGTGTGTGTGTGTGCGTGCGTGTGCGTGTGCGTGTGCGTGTGTGTGTGTATGTGTGTGTGTGTGTGTGTGTGTGTGTGTGTGTGTGAGTGTGTGTGTGACGGTGTGTGTG
>Ga0307948_1003052_pt1 | contig 12333 bp, 13 predicted proteins | sample OrgLakmetagen280_FD_201824 | JGI IMG/M metagenome (GOLD analysis project Ga0307948, IMG submission 201824) | Saline water microbial communities from Organic Lake, Antarctica - #280 | ecosystem: Environmental > Aquatic > Non-marine Saline and Alkaline > Saline | place: Antarctica: Organic Lake...
TGGTGCAACAAAGCCAGGCGAGTGAAGCACACACACACACATACACACACACACACACTAAGGCACTCACATAAACACACAACAAACTGGAACCACACACCATTATGGCCGAAGCCATGTGCTGATGCAACAGCGCCAGGTGAATGAAGCTCACGTATACAGGGCTTTGGAGAAACATGCAGTGACGTACACGACGCGCGTGTGCAAATGCAGTACTGCACACACACGTTTGATATGCACACAAGCACACACAGATGCACATGCACAAGCACACACACACAAGCACACACACACACACACACAAGCACAAGCACAAGCACGTACACACGTGCAAGCGCGTACTGACACTGACACAGACATACACGAACAAACACCCACAGAACAATGCGCAGCAGAGCACAGAGGAGCGCATTATGCAGATCATGCGAGCACTCAACCGCATGCTGGACACACACCCACAGGTGTGTAATCAGGATGTGGGGGGGGGGGGGGGGAGGGAGAGTGTGTAAGGCAGTGTGAAGAAAAGGCGCAGGACTTGGTGCGCGTGCATGGATGGTTCAACCATTGAAGCCCTGCAAGCCATGAGTGCACTGAATGCCTTTTCAAATGCAGTGCACTGGCTTACATCTCAGTCGCCCTCCATGATAGTGTATTTTTTAAGTCTAAGGGCACTGAGTATCTCACCTGAAAGGTTTTATTCTGCTATAATAATTATAGCAGAATATTATAGTGTATCTTTAAAATCTAAGGGCACATTCGTTGCACTGAATATCTCACCTGAAAGGTGTTATTCTGCTATAAAAATTATAGCATTTTGATCTGAGGGCTCGTTGCACTGAATATCACCTTAAAGGTGTTGCACTGAATATCTCACCTGTAAGGTGTTATTCTGCTCTAATAATTATAGCAGAATAATAGCATGAAGGTGTGCTAGCAAGTGCAGCCGTTGTGGCGGTTTTAATGAAGGAGCAAGAGCTATGTACACACGGCTTCCTATGATCTCAGAGGACAGGAACCCTCGTACACAGGCAGACACGGCTACTACTTGTGTTAATACACGTGGGCTTGCGTGCGGTCTCTAGCCGTGAGCTTGCGTGGCATGGGAACAAGCCCCATGAACAAACCCCTGTTGCTGCTAGTCATTTTTGCACGCTTGCGCAACTAAAATGAGCAGCTTGAGTCCTCACGGACCTGATGTGCAATATAGACCATGCACTGTCTCGCAGCTAGGATGAGCAGTTTGTATCCTCACGGACCTGATGTGCAGAAGACCATGCACTGTCTCGCAGCTGCGTTCTTGCACGGCACGTTGCACCTACTGCAACAGCTATGTGACACCTACTGCTGTTGCACCTCCCGCAACAGCTACTTGTGTTTCCCAAAAAGCTGCGTTCTTGCACGGCACGTTGCACCTACTGCAACAGCTACTCGTATTTCCCAAACAGACAAGCAAACATGATTCTTACCTGCACTCATCCTACGACCTCCTGCAGTCTTGCAGCCCTGTGCTTGCATGGCACGTGTGTTCGAATTGCTCTGACTTCCACACTTGCGCAAACAATCAATAGCTTGACATGTTGGTTTGATTCCTCACAATCATGATGTGAAACGATCTGCACTCATCCTACGACCTGCACTCATCCTACGATCTGCACTCATCCTACGACCTCCTGCAGTCTCGTAGCCGCGCTCTTGCGTGGCACGTGCCCATGCTGGTGCCCATTTTTCCTGGCACACGCTTGCTGGAAGAGGACCCTTCTTTTATTACGTACGGGGAGGCGTACGAAGTCAACTCCATGCGTTACGGTCGGGAGGCAGACATGCCCATTACACACTTTAAGAAGCGGTGAGTGTGACGTGTGGCTCTTCAAGAAGCGGTGGGTGTGACGTGTGGCTCTTTAAGAAGCGGTAAGTGTGATGTGTAAGCGGTGAGTGTGACGTGTGGCTCTGTAAGAAGCGGTGAGTGTGACGTGTGGCTCTGTAAGAAGCGGTGAGTGTGACGTGTGGCTCTTTTAAGATGCGGTGAGTGTGACGTGTAAGCGGTGAGTGTGACGTGTGGCTTGCTGTGAGTGAGCGGCAGTAATGCTTTTGCCCACCACGCACCTTTGTACAGAACTGGGGTGGTATGGAGTGTTGTGCAGTTGACAGGCAGGAAATGGCCTTGCCCATGGTGTACTTTTATAAAGTAATAAATGTGGTATTGAGTGGAGTGTTGTGCAGTTGACGAGAGGAAACAGCCTTGCCCATGATGTACTTTACAAAGCGTTAAGTGTGGTGTGGAGTGTTGTACACTCAATGGCTTTTCGTGAGGCTTGGAATTTTCTGTGTTGTGCGTACGTGAATTAATGATTGATGCTGTGGTGCACAGATGCAGTTGGATGAGGCTAGTAAAGGTCTGACAAGCACACAAAAAAGCAAATATACAGGTTGCTAAGCACACAAACGTACACACTTCACACACACACACAAACACACACACACACACATACACACACACGCACGCACACACATACACACACACAAACACACACACAAACACACACACACTCACACTTACGCACACACACACACACACACACACACACACACACACACACACACACACACACGTACGCACGCACACACTCACACTCACACACACACACACATGCAAACGCACACTCATGTGCACACTGATATACAAAACACACGCACGTACATGCACACAATACGCAGCACACATACACACATCTGCAGGTGTGCAAACGCAGCCGGCCAGATGACGCAAGCTGAGGCCACCACGCAGCAGCGCTTGGTTGCATACCAAGAGATCTGTGAGCGTGTGGTGACGGAGAGCGTGTTCAACCAGTACGTGTACAAGAGCATGCCATCCTGCAACCACCTGTGGGTGTTCAAGAAGTCGCTGTGCGTGCACACGGCCCTGTCAGGTGGGTGTGGGTGAGGGTTTGTGGGGATGGGGGTGAAGGCGGGGGGTTGTGAAGGGGGGGGGGGGGTCAGCATGGGTGCAAATATGGGTAGGGGTGTCGGTATTGGTACTGGTATTGGGTGTAGGGGGGCTTGGGGGAGCACACACATACACACACACACAAACACACACACTCCTAACCCGAATCTGAGCAATAGATTTCGGGGCAAAGCAGCATGCATGCATGGCTGAGGTGTTTTTACATGAGGCAGCAAGATATAGGGCTGGAGGGTTCTTGAAGCCTGCCAGCCTTTCTGTACATCTTAAACCTGTTTCTTTTATCAGTCAGTTCCTAAGACGTGCCAATAGTGCACGCACACATATTTACGCACTCACACACGTACATACGTGCGCGGACACACACTGCCACACACAGGTCTGCTGTGCCACCTGCTGCTTCTGGGTGGGCGCACGCCCTCCAAGGTCCTGTTTGCCAAAGACACAGGCTGTGTTTTCAACAGCGAACTCCTGCCCTCCTACAGCGAAAGAACCGGGGTGCTCGACAGCGCAGAGGCAGTGCCCTTCAGGCTCACCCGTAACTTGCAGACCTTCTTCTCTAGCTTTGGTGTGGAGGGCATCTTCACAATGGCCATGGCCAACGCAGCACAGGTAGGAAGGAGGGAAAGGAGAGTTGGAGGGAGTGGCACTGTCTACTATGATATGGTGGCTCCCTCTCCCTCTCCCTCTCCCTCTCCCTCTCACCTGCCTTATTTTCCCTTCCACACACGTACACACATACATACACACATTTGCAGGCCATCCTGGCCAAGAACACCAACATACAGCACGTGCTGGCGCTCTTCTTCCGTGATGACATAGTTTCGTGGTCGACGCGCAGAGGTGTCAGCTCTAAAAACAGTGAGTAAACACAGCACACACACTCTCTCAAAAGCGTGTCTGTGTGGCAGAGAGTTGGATTGTTTTGTGCGAGCTTATATCTGGTCTTTGTAGAGGAGGCACGTGTGCATTAAAGCGCAGCTATACTGAACACACTCAAGAGCAATAGGAGGGTAAAAGTGCTGAGCAGAAAGTGAAACTGTGCTGAGGGTAATATAGTGCTGAGTAGATAGTGAAAGTGTGCTACGCTGTGATGAGGATCTTGCTGCTGGTACCAAACTCACTGGCAGCGCGTGTATGTCATAGTGACTGCCAGCACTGCTTCTGATACTGTCTTTGATAAAGTGTGTCGTATACAATAGCGTAATGTACTAATTAGAAGTGTGTCGTATACAATAGCGTCATGTGCTATTTATAAGTGTGCCGCATACAATAGCGTCATGTACTATTTATAAGTGTGTCGTATACTATAGCGTCATGAACTATGTAAAAGTGTGTCGTACACAATAGCGTCATGTACTAATTAGAAGTGTGTCGTATACAGTAGCGTCACGTACTATTTATAAGTGTCGTATACAATAGCGTCATGAACTATTTATAAGTGTGTCGTATACTATAGCGTCATGAACTATGTAAAAGTGTGTCGTATACAATAGCGTCATGTACTATTTATAAGTGTGTCGTATACAGTAGCGTCATGTACTATTTATAAGTGTGTCGTATACAATAGCGTCATGTACTATTTAGAAGTGTGTCGTATACTATAGCGTCATGAACTATGTAAAAGTGTGTCGTATACAATAGCGTCATGTACTATTTTCAAGTGTGTCGTATACAGTAGCGTCACGTACTATTTATAAGTGTGTCGTATACAATAGCGTCATGTACTATTTATAAGTGTGTCGTATACAATAGCGTCATGTACTATTTATAAGTGTGTCGTATACTATAGCGTCATGAACTATGTAAAAGTGTGTCGTATACAATAGCGTCATGTACTAATTAGAAGTGTGTCGTATACAGTAGCGTCATGTACTATTTATAAGTGTGTCATATACAATAGCGTCATGTACTATTTATAAGTGTGTCGTATACTATAGCGTCATGAACTATTTAGAAGTGTGTCGTATACTATAGCGTCATGAACTATGTAAAAGTGTGTCGTATACAATAGCGTCATGTACTATTTATAAGTGTGTCGTATACAATAGCGTCATGTACTATTTAGAAGTGTGTCGTATACAATAGCGTCATGTACTATTTCTAGAAGTGTGTCATGTGTCATGTAGCAGTACACAGATAGATTGCGCTGTGCCCGTTCACTGATGCAATCTTTGCGAGGGGCATACAAACTGTGAGTATGTGTTCATGCGCACTTACAACTTGCGTGCCATATGTGCCTGCATTGCGACTGACATTGTGCCGTTGTTTGTGTGCGTCAGTGATTGCTGCATGCTGCACATGTGTGCGTACACACATACACATACATACACACACATATGTGCCAATTGCACCCCTGTGTGTTTGTGTGCACGCAGCCATCGTGAGCGGCTTCAAGGCTGAGAAGATCAAGCAGCTGATCAGCCTGAACGTGATGGCAGCAATGGCCCGGTTACGAGAGGTGTGTGCTTGCGTCTGCGTTTGCACTAGCATGGTCAGTCATGTGCTAGCTTGATTTGTACCTCTCCATTGCCCAGTCCACTCTTCGTTCTGACTCCCTCCGATATGCACTCATAGCTGTGTGGGAGGGACCGCATCTGTGTTATCTGAATGTCACAACAAGCCACACTTTTTGTTTACCCTTTCGACCTTGCTCGATCACCCTCCTCCAAAACAAACGTGCAGGTCGCTCCGTCTGTGTCGCCTGAAGTTGCGCAGCAGGTGATGCTGGGCCACGAGTGTGTAGTGGTGCATGGTGTGCAGACATTGGTGAGGGCAGCCACAGACCCCAAAAACCTTTGCAGGATGGAGGCCACATGGCATCCGTGGTTTTAAGGGACTTGTGGTGGCTTGATAGGAAATGAAAAATACAAGGACATACACGCGGATGATATCAGATCAGCTGCTGTGGGAAAGATGCCTGGAATATGTAGCCAGTCGCTGTGTGTGCACAATAGGTGATTTTCGTGGTCCCATTGTTCTAGGTCTATGTATGATTTGCGTTTTGGCACAGTATGACCCGACCCAGCTGTGGTTTGGTGGCACTCACTGATTTTTGTTGCTTTTATAATCAGTGGGAGCTTAGTACATAGCATGCAACATTGCCTTCATTATATAGTTGCTCAAGGACAAGACAGGAATACTTCCGTCGCAACATGGTTTTGCTGTTCATTGTACGAGAGCTTCGCCCCGGAAGAATCTGACGAGCACGTACCAAACTAGGTCTGCCACTAGGAGAGTTGCCCTTAGCCTAAAAAACGGACCTGCCAATCCATAAACCCAGGCTGTGAAGTCAAAAGATACTCAAACGAATGAATGTGAGTCAATCAAAATAAAGTACTGTGTGGACACGCACCACTCCTACCCAACAAGCAGAAAAAGCACTAATGCCTTGCTTACTAGGGCACCGCAAAACCCAAAAGGGCAAATACGTACCAACCCTACAATGTCGATCTTTGGAACAAAGTTAGCTTTGACATCCAACCCACAGGCTGACATCACGACCACAGGGCATTGTGAGTACCGGATCACAACCGTTGATCTCATGAAGTATCAAGAAAAGGATACCCTATCCTCCCCAGATGACACTATGCTTCCTGAAGTGTACACTGACACAGTAGCCTGTATTTACAATGTCAACGGAAAGTGTCAAGGTATGCTTACTCCCAAGCGCCTTAACATACTACGAAAGGCATTTGACAGGGCAAATCACAGCGGTCTACACAATCACGTCCAACCTCCTCCCAGCTTTGCATCAGAACTTGTAGGCCTCATCGCACGTAAAGACATCTCTGCTTCTAAACATACGAACAAGAAAATCAAAGACTCTTTTGCACGGATACTTCCATTCCACATCATCGCCGCCTTTCAAAAGTGGGCCCTAGTCACTAAAGAAAAAGTGGCATCCCCCCTTGACCATGACCCCAAATTCCCCCATTACTGGAGTGAGCACCCAAGGGACAAAGTGTTTGGAGCAAACACCAATGCCTTCTCCTCCTGATTTTCTGGGTTCTCCATCTGCCATCCCATTTACCATGAAAATATTATGCTCTTAGCAACAAGACACGCCATCTACTCTGCTGCTGTCGGCACAGAGGAAACAGCCACATTCATGCTCCTCCCTTCATGGAATAAAGATATGACCACAAATCCCTATGCATCACTCTGCCGCAAATACCCACACATGTGTAAATTCCTGGGCACCATCCCATCAAACCAACTCCAGTATGCAGAAGTGCCCTTCTGGAACAACATACAAATACCACTTTCCAAACACTCCTGGGAATTTCAGGTCATTGCCATATGGAACACCAAGGGCAGGGTCTGCCTCAATGCTCACAACAAGCAAAGACTGGCTAAAAGAACTTGCCAAAGAGATCCCTGAGGCAAAGTGGAAAATTCAAAACATACATAACCATCCTTACCATACAGCCTGAGGTTCCGGACGACACTCAGGACTCAACAAATTTAATAAGCTACCCAATGACCACCCTCAAGCATCAGAAGGCCCAGACACAACAAGTGCCCTGCTATTAATGACCAACCTCATAATTATTGTAATATCGACGAAGCACCCCAAAACAGCTCCAGCCAAAACCTAACCCGTAAGGTAATAGATGATTGGCAGGATTGGACTTACACTGATGGCAGCCTCCAAAAGAATGAAGTAGGGCAAGACACCGGATCAGGCGTATATCATCCTCACTTCAATGTTTCCCACTATGTAAACCCAAAAGGCATGGGTACAACCAACACCATCTCACGTGCAGAGCTAGCAGCTATAGCAGCTGCAGTCATACACGGCTACTCACATATAGCCACAGGCAGCCTAAAATTACTGCACCAAATCAAAAAGCAGCTCTCACACCCAAATCTCCATCGCCACCACATCCAAGGAGATGTCCTTCAATCCATTGCTAAAGCAATCTGCCAATCACCATCGCCCATCCACTTCTTTAAAGTAAAGTCCCATGCCGGTATTATCGGTAATGAACATGCTGACGTCCTTGCTAAAAAGTCAGCCACCACCTACTCCGACATTGCAGACACCTCCATCAGAACAGCAGGCCCTGAGGGAAATCCCTTCTACAACATCCACTGGCTTGCAAAAGAAGACATAGAAAACCAAACACAAACCCATAATCATACCCATACAACAAACATGACCCATTCTCTTCCCCCAAAGCTCTGGTACCTACCAAACCACCGTGACGCCCTTCAAGCACATATGCATCTTATCCATAAACTGGGAAATGCCAATCTAAAGCGAACTACCATGTGTACTACCAGACACTCATAAAGGACGGCACTGCGACAGAGCCACTAGCAATGCTTACCTAACATCATCCAATGTCCCTTTCAAGACCAAATGTGCCATTATGAAATACAGAACAGGACCCTATATAATCATAAACATGTGGTATTGTTCAAACTCTCAACAAGTCAAACTTGCCTCCTCTGCCCACAAGTAGACAGTGCCCTGCACATCCTTTCTGGGTGCCAACACACGCAAATAAGAAGCATGATCACCGAAAGACACAACATAGCATGCCACATGATCCTTAAGGTCATCAGAAAAACAGGCTCCTTAGGATCATGCATTGTCTCCATGGATATAGGCAGCAACGAACGGATTACCATGCAAAATCTCCAGATCCCTGAAACAGCTGAAAGTAGAATAGTGTTCCCAAATGGCTCTTCCCACCCCGCTTCTCAGATAAAGACAGATTTACCTCCAGCCGCCCAAATTTTGTGCTGGTTACTCCCACCGCTGCAAAAACACAAATACAACAAATTAATGTAGGGGGATGGGTTCTTCGGAGTGGCAGGGGGCAATTGAGGGAGACTGGGAGCACCTCAGCAGCACCGCCAGCCACCAGTAGAGCCGCCACCAACCCCAGACAGCACCAACCTAAAGACCTCAACAAGACTTGGCGTAACATACACCTTGTCGAGATCAAGTATTGTGAGGACACCAGACCTCAGAACCAGCTGAACGCCGCAAAGGAGCAGCACAAAGACCTCTGCAACATTCTTTAAGGAGCCTCCGGTATTCTCCACATCATCCTTTTGGGTGTGGGCGGCACCATCTACAACATTCACACTCTGATGCCTTCCAAGGATCTGGGTCTCGATTCTCAAAGAGTCAAGAAGCTTGCCTCTAAGCTCCATGTGCACTCTGTGAACTTCGCTGCTAAACTTGTCCATACCAGACATGCCCTTTCCAGTACTGTTATCAACTCTCATCAGGAGTCAGTTTCAGGCCAAGCCTGCAACCCTCTTGATCTCCATTGATTTTTTCCTTTCCTTTTTGCGGTGAAGGAGCTTTACGGTACTCGGTACCAAAGTGGCTCCTTTTCCTTAAATAATGTGGGGAGTGGCTTTCACTGCCTGCGTAGTTTTTTCTTTTTCTATTACTACAACCAAGATGCTCATTCAATTACGGACCATTTGGAAAAATAGTACTGCCCAGTCTGCCATGATCTTTCCCAGGTTAAAATAAAAAGCATGGCATAGAAACACAGAACGCAAGATGTGGTTGGTCAATTGGGAGCCAGCATGGGGTCAGCAATCGTGTCCAACCCTAACTGTAGAAATACAGATAAAGGGAATGAGGCAAGCAATTAACCACCGCTAGTATACAGACTGAACCCACAGACAAGAACCTGGACAACCTGGCCCGGCAAGGGAAAATTTCTGATTTTTGAGGGTATTACATGATCAAGGGGAGATAGCAAACTCCCTACTGCGCGAGTAAATAAAGAAAATTTGAAAGAAGAAGGGCAGCAAGAGAGGCTCGTTGGACAGGAAAAAGGAGGCAAGGGGAGAGGCTTTTAAGGGAAAAAGGTTCAGGCGGAAAAAGTTGGATTTAAGAAACCAAGGAAGTTGCGCGAGGAGATAAGGAAGAAATGAACAAAGGACCCCAATATTTGCACCTCCCAATGGTACCATCGCTCCCCAGTGCCTCAGCATCTTGCAGGATGCCTGCAAGTCTGCTTATTATGAAGGCATCCACGCCTTACTGAGTCCCCCTGTCTAAGACCTCGCAACAGAAATCCATGGACTACTCAAACAACTCCCTCAACTCTCATTGACAGGCAACAAGAAGGCTCACATGATCAGGCTCTGACCAATACATGACAGCCTTTCGCTAACATACCCCGTTCACTTTGCTCACAAACAAAAGAATGGTCCCTTCTGAGACCTGAGTTTCAAGAGTGGACAGCCCATCCAAGAGATAGCCTGAGATTACTTGGTTTTAGAGCAGATGCGTTCTCCACATAGTTCACTGGATTTTTCATATGTAGGGTTGGTCAGAACTGTACATATATGTATGACCAACCCTATCCGTATGACGATAAGGACGTGCTCAAAATAGTGCAATATGCAACCGTATGTGCCCTAAATTACCAAGAGGCAACCGCTACCTTCCTGCTGCTCACAAACTGGATGGAAATCAGCACCAACGCTTTTCACAAAACCTGCACGGACAACAAGGATGTTTGCACTCCTCTTGGAAATCCCAAAGGCAAAAGTGCCAGAAGCAACATGGGCAAGCGCATCTTAGTGGTCTGGAACTGGTCTGGATCAAAGCTGCCAGGGAGGAACTCATTACAGACAACCCAAGACCTATCACCAGCGGCAATCTGGAATTTTTATAGATGCAGGCAGCATACCTTTCTTGCATTGCCAACTAAAAGGATACTGTTAAGAATGGCAAAAATATGGCAAAGACTCAAGAATTACAGTTATCACTGCAAAATTTTGGCGACATAAGCAATACATTACACAGCCAGGTCACCTCCCATCATGTACAACAAAAGCGCTTGCTAGAACCCAAGGCATCTAACTGGAAAGAATAGGCCTTCACAGACGCGAGTTGATTACAGACAAAGAAAATGGATCTCAGTCTATCGGAGCTGGAGTCTACCACCCTCAATCCAACAAAATCACCACAGTAAATCCTGGAGGGACAAGCATCAACAACCATAAACAGAGCTGATCTAGCAGGAATAGCTGCTGCTTTGATAAATGAACACGCCCGTATCGCGACAGACAGCGCTAGTGCACTATGCAAATAAGAAATAGCATCCTCTACCCCCAGCGAATGAACAGCATATGCGCTCCAAACTCCTAGCAGACCATTATACACCACATCCAGCAATCTAAAGGCACAATCAATCTCTATAAGGCCAAAGCTCATCTTGCATCTTTAGGGAACGAGTGTGCTGATGCCATAGCAAAGTGCTCTGCGGAAAATCAGAGTGGCCATGATATCCACATTAACACTGACGCCCATCACCACTCGTCCATCTTCTGGCCAGCAAGGGTGGAAAACCCTCCCCCAGCTTGCCTACCAGATGCTTTTAACACCTGCCAACCAGGGTCTCCAATAGACAGGCTCTCCATTTTCCCAGATCTCAATGCTGTACAAGCACACGTGCACGACCAACACAAACTAGGTGCAAAAAAAAAAAGGGTACAAACCATCAGTCCAAAAAGTGCTACACAAAGTGCCTAGAATTGATCAAGGCAGGCACTGTCAAGAAAGACATAAGTAACTCATTTAAAAAAGATGCAGTCACCTCTGGAGAAAAATAATGTCATGCTCTGCCGCACAGACTTGATATACAACCATGAACGTGCGGCTCAGTGCAACTATATATAAGGCCCAGCAATTTGCCCCATCTGCCAAAAGCTAAACGGCACCTACCACGTGCTGTCAGGCTGCAGCCATCCCATTATAAAATAAAGTGGCTAATAATTGGCACGAAGTTCCTGGTCAGATGATTTAAAATGCAACAAGATACACAGGGTGCCTGCCTGCTAGCACAAGCAGACGTAGGCAGTCGTGAAAAATGGTACAACAAGGCAAGGCATTATCCGTCCTACAGAGGCGACACAGATAGGAATGATTCCAACCTGGCTTACCTTCTCAATGCACTACAGCAGAGGAAATTTAGCAAGCCAATTGCAATCGTAATTACTCCGACCCAGCAATTACGCCCCAAACAAAACCCAACAAACACGTACCAAACTAGGACTGCCAACAATGCAAGAAGAATTGCCCGTGGTAACCTAGCAGATGGTGCTGCCAATCCATACCCCCTGGCTATGAAACCAAGAGACAAATAGCCAAACTCACGCGATATACATTTAATCGAGTTCTGTGTAGACAAACTTCCCCTACTCAACAGGCAGAAAAGGCACGAGAACAACATAAGCTGCTAATGCCTCGCTTACTCGGACACATAAAACCCTCCACACCATCCAGCTTGGAGCAACAGGCACCATCTACAGCAGTTACACAAGGAAACCACTCCACAGCCTCCGAATTACTGGTCTACATGCCACAGCACTCATAAAAATAT
>Ga0307948_1003054_pt1 | contig 12321 bp, 11 predicted proteins | sample OrgLakmetagen280_FD_201824 | JGI IMG/M metagenome (GOLD analysis project Ga0307948, IMG submission 201824) | Saline water microbial communities from Organic Lake, Antarctica - #280 | ecosystem: Environmental > Aquatic > Non-marine Saline and Alkaline > Saline | place: Antarctica: Organic Lake...
AAGGAGAGAGAGAGAGAGAGAGAGAGAGAGAGAGAGAGAGAGAGAGAGAGAGAAAGAGAGTGAGAGAGAGATCAAATAGTGCGTAAGAACAGCTTAATGGGTTTGACAAGCGGGTATGTGCAGGCTCCCTGTATTTGTTTAGCATGCTGCATCATACATACAGACAGGCAACTTGATGTGCACACACAAGAGCCGTAATTGACTGCCCAAGCAACTTTAAAAAAGTGAAATCACAGCCCAGGCACACCCTCCAGATACCTGAACATAACAGTACATGCATGTACACACAAACGCACGACACGCACACGCATCCACACACATGTATTTAAACTTGCACATACACACATGTAAACACTCACGCACACACACATACACATGAATACACAAGCATACACACACATTTACACGTACCCCACAGACATGTTTAATATGTGCACACGTGCACACACAGGCACACAGCAGCACTCTCGTGTACAAAGCCCTGCACCCAGTGCGACCTACAAAACAGCCCCAGAGTTTATACCCCCTCCCGCTCCTGAGCCCTTTACCCCTCGCAACGACAATGGCGCAAACGCGATGATGAATTATGGGACCGTGAAACCAGCGCCAACTACCACGTGCGTTTTGGCTTGCATTCTGGCTTGCATCGTTGCATGAATTATAGCCAAGCCTAATGGCTTGCCCACCACGTGCGTCACGGCTTGCTCCGAAACCAATGCAAAAAGAGGCGCATGTGTTCTGAGTTACTGACCTGGACATTCGACGAACGTGCACTCAGACACAGAATGTTGGCACGCTTGATGGTGTCGTTTTTTCTAAGCATGCTTACAACTATGGCCTTACACTTGCTCAATGCCTTACACTGCTAAACTCGCTAACACCATGTAGCTAGGGCTGGCCAGAGCCACTTCTGTTTGCAGTGTATTTGCTGGAGAAGTGTGATACATGATTATAGGCAATCATATTTCATGTATGATACGGTTGTGGCTTACCCTTTTTGTAGGCTTGTGTATGTGCTTACGGTTGTTGAGGGTGGTTGCTGTTGGGGGTGTAAGCTGTTTGTCTGCGTATGGAACCATTGCCTTGTGTGTGTTTTCTGCTATTTCAGGAGGCTTTGATCTGTAGTTGAAATAATTATAATTATAAAGCATGTGAGCATGTGCAAAACGTAGCATACGGTTACGTTCATATTCTTTTTCCTTGACTATCTTTAATCACTCTCAGTTTACCACTTAGTTGCAAATGGGGCGCACACACACACACACACACATTCACGCACGCACACATACACACATATGCGCACACATACACACATGCAAACAAACACACTCACACAAATCCAACCAATTTGTGCAGTTATGTGCACCCCTCCGCTCTGTCAGCCTTGGACGACATGGAACTGGATGAGATCATATCACCGGAGATGAGAGAGGCGGTGCGGCGCTCCTTGGCAATGAATGATGCCCTCTCAGAGGTGTGTTGCGTGTATACATGTGTGTGTATGTGCCTATATGTGTATATGTGTATACTTGTGTGTGTATGTGCCTGTGAGTGTGTTTGTGTCATCATAAGTGTGCTTATTTGCATGTAAGAGGGGAACTTAAGTGCCCCTACCCCTCTTGCAATTTAGATGAACACAATGGTAAATTCGTTATCAGTTTCCCTCCTTTCACATCAGCTCAAATGCAGCACTGAAATATGACCGCACCTCTATAAAAACGACAGCTCACACTCTCCCCCCATATCTTACCTGAATGCAGCATGACAGAAAGATGAAGAGCTATGAAGCAGCTAAAGATGCTGCCCTACGTGCAGCAAACTTCGAGAGGGACCTGGCAGCAGCAGAGAAGAAGGCTGCAGCCTCTGGCAAGTTTGGACTGGACAGGTAGATGGAGAGCAAAGGAGTTAGTTGCCATTTCTTTTTAGTGGCACAAATACGTTTAAACAAGCAAACACAGACACACACACGCACAAGCACACAAGCGCGTGCGCACACATACTAGCACAAAGCACATGACAACGCTCTCACGCAAAGACGCACACATACACACACGCACGCACAAACACACACACACATACACACACAACACACAGGAAATAGTGGGTACGCTTAACTGCCAACCACGGCTTTACCATTAGGCCTGCAGGCAGCGTCGGGCCCACACACACACACACTCGCACACACACACACACACACACACACACACACACACACACACACACGCACACACACACACACACACACACAACACACGACACACACAGGAAACAGTGGGCACGCCTTGCTGCAAGCCACGGCTTCACCATTGGGCCTGCAGGCAGCGTCACTGCCACCGACGCAAAGTATAAGCTCAACAACAATAAGGTCCTGCTAAACAGGGTGTCCACCCCTCCAACTGCACAAGGGAGGAAGCAGAAGGGCAAGGAAGGAGCACTAGCACCAAATGTGAGTGTGGGTGCCTGTGTGTGTGCAGCCAGTCCATGTCAAACTGTGCTTCTTTTATCCATGCATATGCGCTGCATATCTGCTGTATGTATGTAAGACATAGTTATGACGAGGAGCAGTTCGGGGACAAACGCTGCAAGCAAATTACGGCAGAGCTTTAATTTTATAAACCTATTAGGGTATTCTCTTAGGTAATCAGCAAGCGTTAAGGAAGAGCTCCAAAGTAACGTTTAAACTTGAGCACAATTTAGAACATAAGCACAACATAACAACGTTTACACATAAGCACAACATAGCGACGTTAGTTTGCTATACATAAGCAGTGCTTATAGACCCAAGCACTGCTTATAAATCCACAGGCCACGGCAGCTTTATGGACAATGAACACGCAGATGGGACTAAAAGCGCTCCAAAACTTCACCCCTAAAGTTCCTAACGGCATCAAAAGATCACCCCTCTCGCATCGGTTCAAACTTGCCTGTGGTGTAGTCTGGGTTGCAAAGATCCCTCAAAATGTGTCTCAGCACCTTCGCCCTCAAAACCCCTCAAAATGCGCCTTGGTGCTTTCGCCCTCAAAATGCGCCTTGGTGCCATTGCTCTCTAAACAAGAGGGGTCTGTTCACAGATCCTAGCCTATACATATCCTAGCCTGTTCATATCCTAGCCTGTACGTGGAGCCCTCTAAACAAGAGGAGTCTGTTCACAGATCCTAGCCTATACATATCACAGCCTATACATATCATAGCCTGTTCATATCCTAGCCTGTACTTGGAGCTGCGTCAAGCGAAGTGCCGTGCTCATGCCTTGCAACCCTTTGTACCACCACATGTGTGTACAGTCCACCAAATGTGTGTACAGTACCACCACATGTGTGTACAGTCCACCACATGTGTGTACAGTACCACCACATGCGTACAGTCCACCACATGTGTGTACAGTCCACCACATGCGTACAGTCCACCACATGTGTGTACAGTACCACCACATGCGTACAAGTACAGTCCACAACAAGTGAACTTTTTGGCGATGTGCATGCAGGTCAAGCAAACCGTGAATTTTGTCAGTAAGAAGTTTGCATCCTTGACCAAGCTGAGCCGTAGGGGTAGCAGGTATGGACAACGGTCACACATTGTCTAGCTCTCACCTTCTAAAGATGTGAACAGGACAAGTGTGTGTGTGTCTTAAACTTAGAGTGTCCATAAAGCGTGCTCTTCCCATGCTTCCTTGCAACCTTACTTCCTTGCTCTTTAGACACTTGAGTGTCCATAGAGCGTGCTCTCACCATGCTTCCTTGCAACCTTGCTTCCTTGCTCTTTAGACACTTGAGTGTCCATAAAGCGTGCTCTCCCCATGCTTCCTTGCAACCTTGCTTCCTTGCTCTTTAGACACTTGAGTGTCCATAAAGCGTGCTCTCCCCATGCTTCCTTGCAACCTTGCTTCCTTGCTCTTTAGACACTTGAGTGTCCATAAAGCGTGCTCTCACCATGCTTCCTTGCAACCTTGCTTCCTTGCTCTTTAGACACTTAAGTGTCCATAGAGCGTGCTCTCACCATATGTTTCCTTGCAGCCTTGCTTCCTTGCTCTTTAGACACTTGAGTGTCCATAAAGCGTGCTCTCACCATGCTTCCTTGCAGCCTTGCTTCCTTGCTCTTTAGACACTTGAGTGTCCATAAAGCGTGCTCTCACCATGGTTCCTTGCAACCTTGCTTCCTTGCTCTTTAGACACTTGAGTGTCCATAAAGCGTGCTCTCCCCATGCTTCCTTGCAACCTTGCTTCCTTGCTCTTTAGACACTTAAGTGTCCATAGAGCGTGCTCTCACCATATGCTTCCTTGCAGCCTTGCTTCCTTGCTCTTTAGACACTTGAGTCTCCATAGAGCGTGCTCTCACCATATGCTTCCTTGCAGCCTTGCTTCCTTGCTCTGTAGACACTTGAGTGTCCATAGAGTGTGCTCTCACCATATGCTTCCTTGCAGCCTTGCTTCCTTGCTCTGTAGACACTTGAGTGTCCATAAAGTGTGCTCTCACCATATGCTTCCTTGCAACAGCCAGGGTCGCAGCTTTGCTTGGATGTAGTGCTTGCTGAATAGCAATACAGTCTCGCGGTTGTGTGAAATGTATGTAAACACATCTTCAGAAGATAAGAAAGCTTGTTACTGCAACACAGCCAGGGCCATGTCATTGGCTGGATGTCGTACCTGCTTGGCCACTTGTAGTCGTATTGAGCTCATACATTCCTTATCATAAGCTTAAGAACACGTCTATGATAGCAATCAGTCTGCATGAAAGAGGGAACGATAGAGAATGATTGAAAGGGTACTCACACAAGCTAGACCCCATAATGTATCAAGAAAAACATTACTATCAGGAAGAACAGTCTGTGAAAATGCTGTTGGTATATATATGCTGTAAATAAATAAATAAATATATATATATATATATATAATTATGTTGTGCTAGACAAGTCCACACTCTCTCCAGCTTGTTAAAAAGTAAGTGACAGAAGGAACTGACTGCTGTACCGTCAATGGGTGAGGACTGCTAACCGCTGGGGGGTTGGCCTATACTGGGAGAACCAATTAAGCACCGAGAAACATCCCCTCTGCCCTCACTGCTTGTCTGATATCCTGTAGGGGCTCGTTCAAACGCCGCCCCTCTATTCCAGCACAGCGGGGCGTAGAGGTGCGTGAGCGGGCATAGTTTGCACAAGCATCGATCCTGCATCAGAACTGTGATGCACTGCATTGTTGCACACATAAGAATATTTTATTCCGTAATGATAAGGGTCAAGTTGCCAACAGCTTTGGTTGTGTTGTGCTGTTGTGCTGCTTCAATCCTCAAAGTTATAGTATCGTCAATTCCTTGTTTGGTACCTATATAAGTGGCATACATCTATAGCCAGACTTGTGCACAAACGTGTGCATGCTTGTAGCTAGCACATTGCACGAATGCTATTCCATGCTCAAAAGCATGATGTTCTGTGGTTTGCGCACTGTATGTACATACCTGTCTAGCGCATGCATGGCTTGCAGACGCTTGCAGAGAAGTCAAACCTAGTGCATGCGTGCCCGCAGATATGAGCTTCTACTGCAATGTGTGTGTGTGTGTGTGTGTGTGTGTGTGCTTGACCGCAAGTGTGCAAATATGCAATTGGGAGTACGGACATGCAATTGAGTCTGCAAACGTGTTTGCACACACTAGGGGAACATGTCCAGGGCTGACCACAACCGTATGTATACATGCACTGTATATGACCGCACATTTGGTGATTACCCTGCCAAAAATACCATATATACACCGTATATATATAATATAGTTCTGGCCAACCCTACATACACGTACATGAGTGCACACCCACCCACCAGTAAGACTTCCACTGCATGAGCACCTCTCTTTCAAAACACATACTTTCACATAAACATGCATATGAGGCTGACCATCTATTGACGTATGGCTTTGACCAACCCCACACATGTCTCTGTGCTAGCCCATGAATTGCGTGCAATGTAAATAATTGTTCCTACCTAAACAAGTGAGTTGAGTGCCAAATGGAACTTAACCTATTCTTGTTTGTGCTAATGAAATCCCATAGTGTCAGTACTGTCACATTGTGGCGTTGTTAGTATGCACGTGCGCTGGCTCAATTGGTGTCAGTACTTTCATATTGTGGCGTTGTTAGTATGCACGTGCGCTGGCTCAATTGAAGGTACCATCGAGCTTCAAAGGCGGCATCGTACCTGATGCAAACTAACATGCATGTCCGCATTCACAGATATCAAAGCGACCGCTCAAACTTCAAAAGCAGCATACGCTGTCTGGGCAGCCCGAAGACTTGGGCTCGCGCAAAACCCAGTGGAGCCGTGCACCTCGTCGGTTCAGATCAATGGGACACCACATCGATGCCACCATTGGAAAAGAGGAGCGTGAAAGGTAAGCACATAATTGTTTTGATCTTGCACATTTAAGGCATGTCATTCATGCATAGCACGAGGAGGCACGCCAGTTTCCTGATGTTTCTGGCACCCCGTTTCTTCAGTGTGATGTGCATTAGGCAACCGCATCAATGCAAATTGTGGTTCCACAGGAGCGTTTGAGGTGTAACGGGCTACTATAATTTGCAGCAGCGGTAGGGGCATTTTGAGATTTATGTAATACGTAATATGATGCAACACACCAGCTTTTTGTAGTTTGCAAAAACGGAAGGGGCATTTTGAGATATATATATTTATTATATATTGTGCGACACACCAGCTTTCCTATTATCTCTGGAACCTCACTGGTTCATTGCAGAATGAGCAATCACATCAAATCAACGCTTGGGGAAGAGGAGTGTGTGTGGTGGACATGACTGTTTTGATGTGAGGTGTACATAGTGATGAAGGTGCACATGACTGTTCTGACGTGAGGTGAACATAGCGATGAGGTGCACATAGAGGAGTGTGTGAGGTGTACATGCCTGTTCTGACGTGAGGTGTACATAGAGGAGTGTGTGAGGTGTACATGACTGTTTTGATGTGAGGTTTACATAGCGATGAAGGTGCACACAGAGGACTGTGTGAGGTGTACATGCCTGTTCTGACGTGAGGTGTACATAGAGGAGTGTGTGAGGTGTACACGACTGTTTTGATGTGAGGTTTACATAGCGATGAAGGTGCACACAGAGGAGTGTGTGAGGTGTACATGACTGTTCTGATGTGAGGTGTACATGACTATTCTGATGTGAGGTGTACATGACAGTTCTGATGTAAAACAAATACCTGATGAAGGTTGAAATAATGTGTAACAGACAGACAGCTGGCGTTCCTGAGTGTTTCTTTTCTGCTGTACTCCATTGGTCGTAACTGTTGCCGTGGTTTTGGAGATATGCACCATTAAGGCAATCATTTGTTTGCACTATGGTTATAAGAAGCGAGCTGCTATTGTGTATATATGGGTGTTACACTGATCGTATCTGTTTGTGTTGTATATCCCAGACGCAGTCACTGTATGTGTGTGTTATACACATGTATCCCAGACGCAGTCACTGTGTATGCCGCACGTCGTACGTGTATATCCCAAACGCAGTCACTGTATGTGTGTGTTGTACTCGTATATCCTAGACGCAGTCTCTGTGTGTATCGCACAAGTATATCCCAGACGCAGTCACTGTTTGTGTGTGTCGTACATGTATATCCCAGACGCAGTCACTGTTTGTGTGTGTCATACATGTATATCCCAGACACAGTCTCTGTGTGTGTCGTACTTGTATATCCCAGACGTAGCCACCCTGGCTTGGTGGCCTGCCACGTTCTCCTATCTTGTTCGTACATTTGTTTGGTTATTTTTTACCCTCTTACTGGATGACACATGCAGCTCCCACCCATTGAAAAAGCACTGACTTTGTCACCTCAGATCCTAATTGTTGTATGAAATGGCCGTGATTGCACTACCGCATCCGTGATGCCACTGACCTACCTCGACAAATCTTTTTGCTCCGTTACTTATTGAAGATTGACGCAGAATTGCTACATTTTTGACGCAGAATTGTGACATTCAGCTGCTCCTGTCTTTGCTTGCTGTAAACAGGAAGAACGTGGCTGGAACCGATGCCCATAGAGGCAGCAACAGTGCCGGAGACCTCGGCGGGGGGGGTAGCATCAGGGAAAAGGGTTCCAGCAACCAAGGCGAATCTTCTTACCGACAGGGTCTATCCTTTCGCAGGGCGGTCAGGCAAACGTTGCCAGGTGGCCAGCCTGCTTCCTTCAGGTGTGTAGAAAAAAAACGGTTTACGCTGGAATGAGCCGGCGTGCGTTAAGGAACAAGGTCATCCTGACGTGCACTCAAGCCTAAGCTGGAAAGAAGAAGAAAAAAGGAAAAAACTACGCAGGCAGTGAAAACCACTCCCCACATTAAATAAGGAAAAGGAGCCACTTTGGTAACGAGTACCGTAAAGCTCCTCCACCGCACTCCACCTCCTAAGCTGCATCAAGTGCAAATGTTCCGCTTGTATGGTCTGCCAGTTGTTGGAAGGGACATCGCCTGCTTCATCCACACATGCTTGTGTGGCATTTTTTGCCTCAGCTAACCTCACCTCGTGCACCTGAAACTGCTCACCTGCTCATTGCTGCCATTGAGTGAAATTGCTCACACTCCGCTCACGTGCAATCATGCCCAGGCGCCTGACCGCATCCACCCTCGCTCCTTGCCTGTCATACAGAATACGCTGATCAATTTGGTTTCGTTTAGCCATCTGCAGCTTACACGGCGGCTCACATCCTATCACACAATGCGTACTGATGTTAGCGGGAGGCACTGAAATAGCCCGCAGCATACACATCGGTAAACCTCCCCAATAACAAAACAGGGTTATTTATTATGTATTATACTCATGTGCAGCATCTGTGGCAACAAACCGGTTTTTTATAAATTTTAATGCAACAGGTGTAAATCAGATGAGCGTCTGGTAGAAAAAAAGCAGGAGGGTTAACACCCTCAAAGCCCTGATTAAAAAAAGGCGGTTTTATTCTGATCACGTGCAGGGCCCGGCAGTCCTTGCCAGGAGGCCAGGCTACTTTCAGGTAAGAATTTTCACGGTGCTGGGCCTTAACTAACGGCCATGCACCTTTGCTTAATTGCAAGGCCTCTTACTCTTGCACTCATATGCTGAACTGAAACTTAGCTGTTAAGCTAAGTCGGTGGTTTTGTTCATTGCCCTCACGTGCAAACACACTCATAGACATATACATAAACACACACATAGACATATGCATTCATAGAAATATGCATACACACACATAGATATATACATAAACACATACACACATACACACGCACACGTTTCCACACGCTCACTCAACAGCAAACCTCCCCGACTTGTGCACTTGCATGTGCAGCCATGCACACATGATGCTGAGTGCTGCTCCAAACCTGCAGCACCACACACACATCAACCGCTAAATAAAGTAACCGCTAAATAAAACTGTGCCGTTACCTCACGTTGTGCTCTCACAATGACAGGACAAGAACAATGAAGGTCCTGTCTGCAGCGCGTCTTGCTGGTCAAGGTGACTCGTCAGTGTCACCAAACTCCACCACGGAAGGTGCGCTGTAGTGTAGTCGTTTGCGCGTACTGCACAGTGTGTATGAGTGGAGCATCTTTAGTGTCACCGAAATCTACCAGGGAAGGTGTCCTGTTTCCTTGTGAGTAGGTTTGGACAGAACCGTATATATACACCGTATATTTGGTGATTTCCCTGCGAAATTACCGTGTATACACCGTATGCATATATGGTTCTGGCCAACCTTCTACTTCTATGCATACTGCACATTATATGTATATGAGTAGAACACAACCTACATGGGTGCGTGCGCTCATTGTGAGCAATAAAGGAAAGAGCCTAAGAACTGCTGAGTTCTCTGCTTGCAGAAGAACTCCAGTTCTTGCATGCGATTGACTTTTGTGATGCTCTTTTGCACAAAAGTGCATGCTTATGATTTATATTATATGTGTTTTTCTCCTGCCTCTGAACGAGCCGTAAAAAATGTACTACGTAGTGGGAACACGTCCCACATGACGCGCTGCAAATGTGCTTGCATTAAGGCAAGCATGGGCAAAAGTGCTTTAGCATGTGGTCCGGGCAAGAAGCAAAATGATAATAATCGCATTTAGAAAATACACATTTGTTGCTGTAAGCGCCTGTCTGCCAAATGCAGTCGACCTTACACTTTCTTTCAATATATGCACTTGTGTGTATGTGTGCTCATCGCGTAAAGCGCAGCTTTCTGCCATGAACACTTCTTCATTTACTTAGATGTCAACCGGTGAAGGAGAGCTGTTGCTACTTGCTCACTTCCAACACAAAGCACACATACACATACACAAACACGCACACTAGCACTCACAACTCCCCCTACACACACACACACGCACACACACAATCCCCCCCTCTCCACACACATACACACACACACACACACACACACAAACACACACACCACCACTTGTGCGCGCAGGCACAAGCTGGGGAAGGTTACCCTCTCCAGATCTCGGGGCAAACGCCACGATGCTGGATGTCGTTGCCCAAGCAGCGGTGCTGGCTAACTCTGCCAGGAGGCAACAGCAGCAGCAACAGGAGCACCATCAGCTGCAGCAGATTTCTCCATACAAGCAGAGGCAGCAGAGTCACCTTAAAAAGGGGAGCACAAATGGGCAGGTGGCTTTGTGTAGGTGCGTATGTAAGGACACACTATGCTTGTGAGTTTACTCTGTGTACGCCTGTGCTTGCGTGCGTGTGCTTCAACACATCACGCTGACCTGTATAGCCAAAAGCAGTATAGCGTGCACGTAGCTGGGAAACAGGTGTGCAAATATGTGTTCACTACATCATCGCACTCTAAACTTCAGAAACACATCTGAGCAACTCAGCGATTGGATCTCTTATTACTTGATCACTTAGTGGACATGTGCACGTGACTGAGCATATACACCAGTCATTACCTCGCAATGTTTCTACATTGTGAGCACCAGGCGCTTACCTATCTCAGAAAAGCCCACTTGAGCAGCCCAGCAACTGGTCCCTTGTTCCTCTGCCACGAAGCAGAACACGTGCCTATAATTGGACACATGCGCTTTTCACTTGTTCACACACACCTCCGGTGCTAGGCGCGTATCTGGGCAGCTCAGCAGTCAGGCCTCTCAACAGCTGTATCGTTCAAAGGATGTGTGCATGTAGTTGTGCAGATGCACTCGTCATTGAAATGCAGTGTTCACACATATCAACCCCCAGGCACTTGTCCGAGCAACCCAGTGGCTGGTCCACCGGCCGCTCCGTCAGACAGCAGCAAACCCTTCAATCCGTCGTCAGCACCTCTGGTCTTGCAGCTCAAGCGCGGCTGTGTGGCACTGCGCAGACCCAACAGATGGGCGGCGATGCTTCAGGTGCTGGTGCTGGTGCTGGTGCTGGTGCTGGTGCTGGTGCTGGTGCTGGTGCTGGTGCTGGTGCTGGTGGTAAAAGGTTGACCCTCAGGGAGGAGAAAAGCACCAGCTGTCGGCAGCTGTCAAATGCGCATGCCCGTTTCTTACAGGCGGCCCAACCGACCATGCACGCCCTGCCCTCTATTTTCTCGCACCAAGGCGGTGGCACACACACCCCTCGTGTTGCCAGCACCCAGACCCACACCACAGAGACAACAGCAACAGCAGCAACAGCAGCAACAGCAGCTACGGCAACAGCAGCAGCAGCAGCACGTAGATTCACGCCTCACTCTCTGACCACACCTGATGTAACTCCCAGACTCCCAGGCAGCTCTGCTGTTATCCCTCACACACATCAACACCCACAGCTGAGTACCAAGCCATTGCCTGGGACAGCAAACCCTGCCCCTCAGCCGAGCGGTCGCCTGACCGGCACGTCTCCCCCTTCTGCTGTTTCTCTGAGGCCCAAAAGCCATGCTACACAGCAGCAGCAGCAACAGCAACAGCATTCACCATCAGGACGCCAAGAAGGGCACGCGATTGATGCACACTCAGTCTCCTCAACAGTGGCCGTGACAGCAGGCCCTGAACATGCCATCACGGGCGTGCAAGGGGACAGCCACGCGCTGGTGCCTCACTTGCTCTTGCCCAGCGCAAGCTTGAGGGCAGGGTTGAGTGCAGAGGACGCAGAGAGGTGGTCGCTACCGGTGTATCCAGGTGTGTGAGTGTGTGTGTCCATGTGTGTGTGTGTATGTCCATGTGTGTGCATGCGTGTGTTTGTCCATTAATGTGTGCGCGCGTGTGTGTGTATGTGCGAATGTGTGTGTTTGTGCATTGGTGTGTGTGTGTGTGTGTGTGTGTGTGTGTGTGTGTGTGTGTGCATGTATGCTTGCGTGCGTGCGTGTGTGCACATGACTTTGTGC
>Ga0307948_1003063_pt1:0-10000 | contig 12305 bp, 11 predicted proteins | sample OrgLakmetagen280_FD_201824 | JGI IMG/M metagenome (GOLD analysis project Ga0307948, IMG submission 201824) | Saline water microbial communities from Organic Lake, Antarctica - #280 | ecosystem: Environmental > Aquatic > Non-marine Saline and Alkaline > Saline | place: Antarctica: Organic...
GGCAGTCTAGCAACTCCTCAGCAGCAGCCGCAGCAGGTTGGTCTAGAGAATGGCGCGCTCAGAGTGTGCAAGCGTATACAGGTTCACAATGCACAGACATACACGCAAAATCCCACGCATGCATGTCCGTGCACACACACATTCTCGCACGCAATCACATCCACACACGTACACAAACACACACAAACACACACACACACATGCGCACTCACACACACACGCACACACACATAGGGGGATGCAACCGGGTTGGGAAGCAGTGGGTTGGCTACAGGTGCGATGCCGTTGTTTCAAGGAACGGGACCATTTGGGCTCCTAACTCCTCAGGACGTGACAAAGATAGTGGCGCAGTTACAGGTGAGATAGAATGAGGGGTTAACGTAAGGAATGGGGTTGCGGGCTGGTGAGCAAGTATAAAGAGGGGTTTGGTCTAAGGGTTTGAGGAATGTAGTATGTGGACAAGGTTGCAGTTGTGCTATAGCACTCCCCCCATGCTACCCACACTGCTGGTACTTTACACACACACACACTCATCAGCCTTTCCCCCCTAAGTCTAATAGTTTCTTTTGCAGGGGTATTTCAATGTCTGAATGACGTCTTCCAACAAATGTACCCCACTGCAGTGGATACGTATCCCCTAAAAATGCACAGGAGACACGATCATACTGGTTTTTTTTGTTTCCTGTTCCATTCCTTTCCGCTGCAGGAAATCACGTCTGAAAACGTGCCCCGCCTGCAGCGGTTGATGCAAATGCCAGGAGCTACAGAGCTGGTCAGCAACATGAGCTCCCAGGTGGGTCTTAGCTGTGTTCCTCTAATAAATGTAGAGTTTGTGACGCTCATGACACTCTGGGACCTGCAAGGGTCAGCAATCTCCCAGGGAGGGACTAGGGCTTACGAGTTGATATTATTTTGGAATGGGTCAGTGAGCTAGGGGAGTATGAGCTTTTGGATGGGTTTGAGTGTTGAATGATGCCAGTAGATAAAATGACAGAGTTTGTGTGCTCCTTCTGAATGGATTAACAATGTGTGCTTCTTGGTAGGAGGGTACTGGCTAGTGTAAATGTGACTCTGACATGCGACTTCTGACATGCGGCTTCTGACATGCTGAGGTAGGGAGCACTTAAGTCCCCTTGCTGTGTACTTATGCGTAAAAAGATTGAATGGACTAGTTTTGCTGCTGGTCATACAGCTGGCCTGGCAACGTGGAATCCCAGCTTGCAGGGTAATTGTTTAATTAAAACGCTCTGGGGGGGTTCTATGTCTGGAAGTGGTTGTGACATCAATACACAATCTGCCCGCCAAATTGCAGTTGATGCGACGCATGGCAGCTCGTGCTATCAAGCTGGCCTTTGGTTCGCAAGGCCTGGGCAAAGAAGCAGAGGAGGCCGTTGCTTCCGCAGGCATCAGTGCTCAAGGAAGTGGTGGGAGGTGATGATGGGGCATGTGTTTCGTACGTAATGCTGCATCCAACGGCCTGTGCTGTGGGACATTTGAGATATGAAATTAAGCGTGAAAATGAAACTGAGTGAGGGGGGCCGTGGTCTTCTTTTGTTTTGGGTGCTGCTGTTGTAGCAGCTTGCAATTTTGACAGCGGAATTCTTTGGAGAGAGGTCTGTAACAGAGCGATGGTTTGAAGTGTGATGAAACGGTAGGTTGCCTCCCAGTTGCAAGCGCAGAGTGACCAGCAGCCCATTGTTTGAGGGCATTCGTTGACCGTTTTTAGGAATGAGAGCTTGAAAATCATTGAAGAACGTGTTGTTGTTTAGAAAGTGTAGGAGAGGCCAAACTTGGATTGTATAGCATATTTAATTTGTGTAGTTATGTATGCTCACCTTTATTGACATTCCTGTTTTCTTGGATTTGAAGGATGGAACTCATTTGCGTAAGAAGTAGTAATCCTTTGTACAAATTTTAAAAATGGGTTAAAGTCTCGCTTCCCTTTCTAGGCACTGCAGCAAAACCAGTTTGGTATGGAGGTAGTAAAAGGAAAACAAGGTAAAAGTCACGCTGGCAGTGTTGGCACACCCAGCGTGTCGTGGGGAAAAAGCGCTCAAGTGCCGGCACCTAAAAGCCCCTCTTGCCGAAATTAGTGGTTGAAGATAACAAGGATTAGGGGAAATGTCACACCTTAGGTCTGGCAGGGGCGAGCGCTGTGGTTGAGGGCAGTGTACTTTTCCGTGATTTCTACTGGCGTAGCCGTTTGTTGTTATTGCCAGCTTCTGGTGGACTTGATATTGGACAAGAAGAACCTCTCAGTGCAATTGTATGTGCTCAGACTGCATGTCTGAGTGGTTTCCCCTAGCTCTGGGGAGGCAAAGGCACGGCAGCCTGTCTAGCAGTGTTTGTGTAGTTGTGTCAGCATTTGTCATTGTTTTAGGAAGGTTAAGCAGGAGCTGTGATGCAAAACGCGTCATTTTGAAACAAATTTCAATGTTGCAACTACTACTTGGTATAACTTTGCTGCGCGAGTTTTTTAGTGTTGCCGCCATGCATAAATGCAGGCCTAGATGATCTGAGAGAGGTCAGTAAACCACAGGTTTTATCTTTGTAATTGATGTCCAGCCATGACTCCAGTGAACACCACTTGGAGTGTCGCTCAGTTTGTATCCTTGTTTTTAAAGATGGTCACCTACTAGAATGTATGAATTAGCTCCATCTCGTCGGCATTCTGGTCTCATCACTTCTTTGCAGGAATTGAGTTAAAATACCAAGAGTGCAACACATTAGACAGAAAGCCTTGTTTGCCCTCTTGCCTTAATTTGTGCTCGCTTTTCCAAATCCGGCTTGCCTGTACTACCGAGTTCGATGGTTACAATGGGTGGTGACCTTCAGCCAGTAAGTTGTTTGGCTGATCGACTGCTGACTGGTCTCGGCCAGCCACAAATGAATCCATAAACTCAAAGAGAAAGGCAAAAAGTCTAGTGTTCTGCTGAGAAAGGAAATTATGAAAAGTAGGTTATTGACCTGTTGCAGCAAAAAGGGTTGTGCTGCTGAAAAGTCCTCAAAAAAGGTGTATCAAATCCTCAAAAATAGGCAAACAAAAAGAAGAAACTTTTCCTCGGCTCACAAACCCGATGGTCTAGACAAAGTGAAAGAGCGTGCACCTCGTTTTAGACACATTCATCTTCAACGGGTCACTGGTCACACATGCGAGAGAACTGCCTTCTAGCCACGCTGCTGCCTCCACTATTAAAATATGTGTGTGCAAGCGGAACCTGATGACATTGCACATAACATGTTTGGACAGAGCAAGACAAAGATACTGTCGTACAATAATGGCATGCGTTCATTACTAAAAAAAGGGATGGCAAACCAAGAATGATAAGTGGCCGGTTTGTTGTCATGCGTGTCTGGGTCCACGAATTTAGCGTCTCCACAAACACCTCTCCTATGCTTCATACTCACAGTAACTCACTTGCATGGGAATAGCACGTCCAATTTGAACAGCTCGTGCATATGACTCACATCCACGCAGTCCTTGAATGCGCTCAGCAATTGAGCAGTCCAGCAGGCAATTGAATGAGGCTGTAAATTGAGATCAGCCTGAACCACCCACCGCAAACTCACCACTATAAGTATTGAGCACATTACTGGAAAGCTTAACAGCAGAATGAAACCAGTAAACCCTGCTCTAACGTCCACCTCCAGCCATGGGACGATAAGCAGTTTGAATTAAAGTGCCCCAATTGAAAATTATGGGCCTACACTGACAGAAGTTGCATAGGCAAGGCCAAAAACTGTATAGGCGCAGGGGTATACTGCCCTCATACCAAAGCTGAATGTTATGTGAACTCAGGAGGCGTGGTAATGACAAACACCATCAATAGAGCTGAGCTCACAGGGACTGCAGCAGCGCTTACTAATAAGTATACCAAGATTGCAACGGACAGTGCATGCTCCCTAAGCCAAATTAGAAAACAACTTCTCTTCCCTGAAATGCAACGAGCCCATATGCACTCAATTCTGCTAGAACAAATTGTATCTATGATTTTTGCTTCACCAGAACCTATCTGCTTCTATGCAGTGAAAGCCCATAGTAGCATTGCCGGAAATGAACGTGCAGATGCAATTGCCAAACACTCTGCCTTACATGACGGAGGTCATGACGTGCACTTTCAGCCTCCAGCTCCAGAAGGTAATGCATACAAACACCTTTACTGGCTTGCGGCTAAAGACACCGATGAGAATCCCAGCGGAAGAGGGATAACTACACCTAGGCTTCGTGCACTCTCTGATTTGCTTAAAGGCCGAGCTGAAAACAGAAATGTGCAAATCAATCAGACTGGGGAGTGCCAAAACAGACACAGGGTATTACAACTACTGGAAGGACCTAAGACCTTTGGTCAATAAACAAGCCACAAATGCTCTCTGGAACAATAGTAATAGTAAATTCTACGAAAAGTGTAATGTCATGAGGTACCGCACTGGTACAACTTTTAATCAAAAACACGGCAATGCAAACTGCCCCATCTGCCCTTGCACTGATAGTGCGCTTCACATACTCTCAGGTTGCCAACACACTAAAATGAAGAACATGATCATAAAACGCCATAATACCGCAAGCGTGCTGATTGTCCAAGCCCTACAAAAGGGACCATGCGGTGCCAACCAATTTGCCTACACTGACGTGCGTAGGCAGCGCAGATAAACTATCAGAGCAAGGCCTAGATCTGAGAAACACTGCCAACAAACCACTGCCCTCTTGGTTGCTTCCAAAACTAACAGCACATGCTTTTAAAGCCTCTTCTCGTCCGGACGCTATCCTATTTCTACCTAGCACTGTGTGCTCCTCTCGCTTAACAACCCGCAACCCAAACTTTCAACAGCTTGCTAAAGACAAGAAATTGAATCCTTACCAGTGGGAGGTTCATCTGATTAAGTTTAAATTTTGTGAAGACACTAGGCCCGATCCCCAACTCCAAAAAGCAAAAGCACAGCACAGCATGCTTATTGCCAACCTAAACAGACAAGGATGTAGGGAAGTCAAGCTTCACGTGATCCTCGTTGGAGTCATGGGGACTATCTACATAGACTATACAGACAAACCTCTGGCAGACCTTAATCTGGATTACCATAAGATTAAAAAATTGACACACAAACTGAACGAACACTCCATCAGACATGCATCTGCACTCATAAAAACAAGGTATGCACTGCAATACAACAAAAGCAACAACAGTCATGGATTGGGCCCGGGTGCTACGGCACACAACCCCCCTGACCCACATTAACTTCTTTTTAATTGTTTTCGCGGGCCCCTCCCTTAATCATGCTGGCTGTGTCATCATTACCAGCGGAGTCTTAATTTCTTTTTCTTTTTCTTGAAGCCCGCTCAGCCTGGTGGGGGAAGTTTTATCAGACATTAAGACAGTAGCGTCTGGCCCGAGGGGAGGCTTTCAGGTCCCGTTCTACTATGAAGCTTGGTAACAGCCATGATGGTGGCGTTTTCAATTTTTTCCCTACTATCATTGCCCAGTTCTAACCAATGCCCACATCTGAGTAGCTAGGTGATGGCTATGTCACTATGTCCCCTCTTTAAAGCCTATAAACCTGACACTAGCTTGTTATGGCGTCCTATAATCGTCCTTGAATCATGTCTTGATCTATGTGGTTATCTCATCAGAAGCCGGGTTCAGGCCAAGCCTGCAAACCTCCTGATCTCCATCGATTATTATTTTGTTACTTGCTTTTGCTTTTGGGGGAGGAGTTTACGATGCCCATTACCAAAGTAGCTCCTTTTTCTTAAATGATATAGTAAGGTTTGGTTTACAGTGCTTGCATAGTTTTCCCTTTATTTAATCTTTACAGCCCGTTATCTGTTTAAAAGCATTGCGGGCAGTTAGTGGGTCGTTGAAGAACCAAATTGCATGGCATAGCTGCTTTTAAGTGAAGATGACATTACGATATAGATGTGGATGATTATTAATATGGATTGGTGTGCTGCAGATTTCTGTTTCGCTGCTGGGCTGCAATGCCATAATGCTCGATGAGCTGGATGTGGTTTTCATATAAGATCATATCTGTCATAAAGTTGATGCCTTGAGACATTTCTCTCTTCTTTCTATCGACCAGGACACTTGCAAATGTTGGCTGCCTGAGACGACGCATCATTACTCTTGATTGCTGTCTATCAGACACAGGCAAGTCCAGGAAAAAGATCGGGTCTCAAACTGATAATAATGTGTTTTGCGCCCAAATAAAGTGACAGTTGAAAAAGAAGCGTACAATCTTCAAAAAGATTGGCGTGCGTCTGGCCAGCAAACCGTGGCAACTTGGTACACGTCTGTTTTAGATTACAGCCACTCTATCTCACTGCAGCAATACTCGTGATTACACTGCTGTATAAAATCACTTTAGGCCTGCTTTTCTGCTGAGGCTTTTGCCTCTTCAGCCCTCTTCTTTGCCAAGTCATCAGTGAAGCCCATCTGCCTTGCGGTGCTGTCTTTGTCTGCCTTTGCCGCCTGGTCTGCAAGCTCACGCTGCCGGCGCGTGTTTAGTTGCTCAACGTGATCATGACTGACCACGCTAGGGGATTCTTCATGCCCACAGATTCCTGCCTGTGTGTTGTAAAAAAGTAGAGGCGGGTTGACAGAATACTAACGAGGGACGCACAAGAAGCTTACATCAGTACTTTTAATGTCAGCTTGTGACTATGGGATTAAAAAATATTCCACACAACCCTGGAGGGTGGGCACATTTGCTATCTAGCAACACAAAGGGTAAGATACCCTGATGCTTTGTCTGCTACACAATGCCTGGACAGCACAGCACACACACACGCACCTTTCCTCCGTCATTGTCGCACCTGCTCCCAAAGTCACCTGTACACAAAAAGAGCAGATTGTGATGTTATTTTCTGTCCCTTAAAAACGAGGGGAGCAACCCGATGCGGCTAGGCTCTCGATCTGTCATCAACAACGACCGTTTTTAATGACGTGGGTAACAATTCTTCAAGAAATTCACAGGTGCTGCCTTACTACTAGCAAAAGGACAACCTTATACGCACGTGTTATGTAGTTGAATGTTACCTATCATGCTGCACACATGGAAGCTTTGTCACGCGCAGGTACATGCTGAAGAATTACGCTAAAATTAGGGTAGCCTCAGTTTTATCTCATCTCGAATGACAGTAATTAAGCAATAAAGCCAGTAATTTAAAAGAAAGGTGAAGAGATGGTTGGTCATTCCATCTTACTTCCTTAGGCACCATTATTATCTGACAAATAATTGCAGAGCACTAAGGGAAATGCTACCAGCAGCATACTCGCTTATTTTACAACAAGCTAAGCAAGCTTGGAAGAACGCCATTCCGACCAAGTAAAAAAGGCCTCTGGCATCAAAGGTGATATAAATAGCATGATCAAATAACAGCACTTTTAAGGACGACAATTGACTGGTTATGAGCAGGGAGCCTGTATGTACAGCGCGGGCAGGGCAGGCACCATTGCACTTCTTCTTGACTTGGAATTATTTTGATAACTCCCCTCCTACGCCATCAAGCAATTCAGCCTCAAGCACATGCTCTCGCACTCAACTACACACCAAACAAAGTGTGGGCTGCATTACACATGCACTAAAGTACTGTATTCCGAATCAGAGTCTGATGTTTACGCAAGCTCTTAAGCAGATTTGGACTTAAGACACAAATACTTGAGCAATTTAAGGTTTAGTACTGGGGAGCTTCACGCACCTTATTCCCTGAGCAATATTTTAAAACAGGAGAATTAAATCACACGTGTCCAAGTTGGATTGAATGTGGTACCAAATGAAACACACCTGTTGGTGTGAGCTGCATGGGATCCACAAAGGATGTCGCTGCCTTGTTGGACGTGGGAGGAGGCATGTCCCCAGGCTGCAAATAGGTACAACCATATTCAGCACAGTTTAGCAATCATACTTGTCAGCTCAGCATCGAAGTGGCAGAGGAACTCATCGCACTACCTGCACATCCCGTATTTCCTGTGCCTTCAACCTAATGTTCCTGTCGTGGCTCCCCTTCAGTGTGGATTTGTCTACGGTATGGCGTGCATCGGCTGCACCTGTGCATGCATCGCAGAACGAAGTCGTGACACACGTGTGTACACACTTGTACAGATCACCTTATGAAAATCACCTCAGAGGTCGAACCTCTGATACACAGCTATGGGCTACTTCATCAAACTAGCTAACTGAGGGTCCCGTACCTCCGATTTTCATCGTTCCGCCCTGATTATTGAAACTCATAATAGACTGAAATGAAGCCAACAAATTAAAAAATGAACACAAAATAAAATTTACAAGATTTTACAAAACAGTAATACACACTTGAAAATCTTGAGTTACTACTCCTCCACCACGATTTGATCGCGAGCAAACTCCCGACGTCGACCGACTCCGATGCGCAGAAAAACAAGCATCAGCGTCACGAGGCTGATGGCCCGATGGGTCTGTGTTTCTTAAGTTCTCGCAGGAAAATCATACAATCTGCGACATACGTAATCGTAGGTCGGTGAGACTCGAAGCAGGCTTGCACACCCGTACTAGTTTCAGGCATGGTTGAATGTATTTTACAGAAGGGCGAAGTCGAAAAACAACTGCATAGTAATACAAGGGTCTGAGGGCCGAGAGGCCGCTCATTACAAGCGACTTGAACATGTGTTCAAGATAGAGTGCTAAAGTGTTGCAATCACTGCCGACGCGACTGCTTTCGCAGGGGGTTTCTAATGTCTAACTCGGCTGTGCTCATGCTGCCTCTGCTGCTGCTGTCGACCCCTCTCTCTTCTTTACTTTGCTGTGGCCTCTCTGGCGCCATCTGGCTTGCATACTGGCCGTCAAAGTAAGCTGCATCATCAAAAGTCCCTTTTGCTGTCTTTTTGTATGCCCTGCGAGGTAAAGTACGCATCACGTGGTAACATGGCAGAAATGTCTCACTGATCAACCTGCATTCCTCACTGCCAAACGATCGCCCAGTCTTCAACTTCTTTTCCTGTACGCCTTTCTGTCAAATTTACCACAAATTTACTGCTTCATAACCGCCGTACTCCAGGCAAATCAAACCTACACTCCTCTTGGCTAAGAGGCAGCAACAGCTCTGACCTGTAAAGCACATAAATGACTCAAAAAATTACCGACTTCTTCCCCACCTGCTGTTGCGCAGCATAATGCCTTCGCCTTCAGGGCCCCCGATCTCTCTATCACCAGCACCTGCCCGCACACGTGCCACAGGGCTGCTGCTCACAGCCTGGGTGCGTCGAGGCATCTCTGCACTGGGGTCGTATCTGCAGCAGAGGAGAAAGTCAACAAAAGGTGCGTGGGAAGAGGGAAGAGAGGTAAATGCCTACAAAATTACGACGTGTAAAAAAAATCAAGCAACGACTGTTAACTGTATTCCTTAATAACAAACAGATATCTGATTATGGTCATGAATGCACAAGCTGGTGCAACCAGCCCTTGCGCTTTGGGGCAGACTTGCGCCAGTGAAAGGGATGCCCCAGTGAAAGGGAACTGCGCCTGTTCAGTAGTGCAGTAATCACTTTTAATTTTGATGCACAATTGATGTACTATAGCAAGGAGGCAGCCCGAATTCATGGACGGCATGAGCAGGGGCCAATGCTTTGGGAAGAGTGTGCGTTGACAAGAGGCACAAGCAACGCACACGCGTTGCTTGTCGAGCATTCTACAAGGCCAAACACCCTTTCTGGCGCTTCTTATTCATGGTGTACTTGTGTGGGCAAGTCGATGGCGTACGTCATGCTAACTATTGATTCCAGCTTGTCAGGCAGCAAAGACCTACCTGTACAGCAGCTTGTACAAGCCAAAGTACATGAAGATAAGGAACGCGACCAGGCCTGCTGTGAAACGGCGGCTGCAATTAAACAACAAAGGCGTGTGGAATTATTTAAGCAGAGGCATGTGCCATGAAATCCGGGACCATGCATTTACGTTGCCAAACACCATTCTACACCATTGTTTTAGTCATACAATCCTATAGCTATACGTGCCTCACCATCCTTAATTT
>Ga0307948_1003073_pt1 | contig 12283 bp, 9 predicted proteins | sample OrgLakmetagen280_FD_201824 | JGI IMG/M metagenome (GOLD analysis project Ga0307948, IMG submission 201824) | Saline water microbial communities from Organic Lake, Antarctica - #280 | ecosystem: Environmental > Aquatic > Non-marine Saline and Alkaline > Saline | place: Antarctica: Organic Lake...
TACGATTAATCTGATAGTATAAAAAGAGCGTTTTAAATCTGAAGTTAGATGTATTTAAGTATCCCCTCTAAAAAAGCCCGGACACCAACCGAGCTCTTTATCAACCGGGGTACTAATTAGTCAACTAATTATTCATATCTGAGAGCAGCAAGTGGATCAAGCTCTGAAGCTTTTCGGGCCGGATACCACCCGAAAAATACCCCTGTAAATGCACATACCGCAAAAGAGAGGATGATAGAGGATGAGGTAATAACCGTTGGCCAGTTTAAAAAGGTTTCGATCCCAAAAGCTGCTGCATAACCTAACCCTACTCCGATGATACCGCCAGTAAAACTTAAGAGAATAGATTCGATCAAAAATTGCATCAGAATAATGGCCCCCTTGGCGCCAACGGCCAATCGTAACCCAATTTCACGGGTTCGTTCTTTTACCGATACATACATAATATTCATGATTCCTATTCCGCCTATTAACAACGAAATGCTTGCAATGGCAACCAATAAATAAGTGAGCATCTCACTGGTTGAGCTAAAAGTGTCGATGAGTTCATCCATTGAGAAAACATTGAAGTCATCGTCTTCACCTGATGAGATATTATGCTGATCACGAAGGATGGTTTGCACCTCGGACACAGCTTCTCCAGCCAGTTCTTCAGATACGGCCGAGGCAGTAATCGACTGAATATAGTCCTGAGCGAGTATACGCTTCATAACCGTGGTGTAGGGTGAGAGCATCACATCATCCTGATCTTGTCCGGAATTGCTCTCTCCTTTTTCAGAAAGCACCCCAATCACCTTAAATGGTGTTTTACCAAACCGAATGGTTTTTCCAATTGGGTCTTCTCCATCGGGGAATAAATTTTCAACCACCGTCTGGCCAAGAACCAGCACTTTCGCATAGGTATCAATATGATACTGTGTGAACATGCTACCCTCAATAACACTGATGTTGCGAATATTGATGTATTCAGGAGAAACGCCATACACAGATGTTGGCCAGTTATTAGCACCATAAATGGATTGCCCACTGGAGTTAACCTGAGGCGAAACTGCACTTAAATATTCTGCCTCCTGCAGTGCTTCGTAATCTTCGAGCGTGAGCGACTGCATCGAACTTCCACCCATTCTTACACCACCACGAACTCCGGAATCCGGGCGAATATTTAACATATTTGAGCCCATTGCCGAAATTTCTTCGCGAATACTGGCTTTTGAACCTTCACCGATAGCAAGCATGGCAATCACCGATCCTACACCAATAATGATGCCCAGCATAGTAAGCAGGCTTCTGGTTTTATTTAATAAAATGGCGCGCCAGGCAATCCTAAATAGATTTGAAACTCTCATACCTATACCTCCTCTAATTCTTCATAATTTTCCAGTGATACAGCTGCATCCTGAATATTTTCGTTGTTTGTGTCTTTTATCAGCAATCCATCGCGGAAGGTGATGGTGCGTGAACTGAATTCTGCGATTTCCTGCTCATGGGTTACAAACACAATCGTTTTACCATGTCGATTCAGTTCCTGGAAAATGGACATCACTTCGTAAGAAGTTTTCATATCCAGGTTTCCGGTGGCCTCATCGGCAAGAATCACTCGCGGATCATTTACCAGCGAGCGTGCAATGGCCACACGCTGCTGCTGCCCACCCGAAAGTTGCGCCGGCGTGTGATCCAGTCGGTCAGAAAGCCCAACCATTTCTAATGCTTCGAGCGCCCGTTCGCGGATTTGCTTATTTGTAAGCGTGTTGTTGTACAATAATGGCAACTCTACATTTTCTACCGCTGTTGTTCGTGGTAACAAATTGTACGATTGAAAAACGAATCCAATTTTTCTATTTCTGATGTCCGCCAACTCGTTTCTACTCATGTTGCGAATGATTTCTCCATCCAATTCGTACATCCCAGAGCTTGCTTGATCTAAACATCCAAGAATGTTCAATAGCGTACTTTTGCCCGAGCCGCTTGGCCCCATGATGGTCACAAACTCACCTTCTTGAATGGTCAGTGAAATCCCTTTCAATACATGCAGTGGGCTGCCGGCCATCATAAAATCTTTACGTAAATCTTGAAGTTTGATAATACTTTTTGCATTCATGGTGATTACCTGACTCGAGATGTAGAGATGAATGGGCTGCGCGCATTTCCTTCGGTTTCATTTTCAGCCATCGTTTCAATTTCACTTTCAAAAATTCGATATACTATTTCGTCACCTTCTCTCAGGCCATTCAGCACTTCTACATTGATGCCATCGTTATCTCCCAGTTCTACCGGACGAGGAACAATCAAACCTTCAGCTGTTTTCACAAATACGATGGAAACCTCATCGCTTTCCAAGTTTCTGCGGGTACCTCTAATTCCTCCCTCGGGTGGTGTAGAACCTTCAGAACGATCAATTCCACGCTGCCTTTCGGAACCGTCTTCATTCATTTGCGTTCGCCCACCATCCGGACGTTCAGCTGACCCTCGTGGAGGTCGTACCGGCATTTCCCCATCTTCATTGGGTTCTACGTTACCAGACATTTCTTGAACCTCAATTCCTTCCTGCGCATAATATTCGGCCAACACGGTTTCATCGGGGGTGAAATTCAACGCTTTGGCTTGGATTGTGAGCACATCAGTTAATTCTTTGGTATAGATCTCGATGGTTGCTGTCATCCCAGGCTTCAATTTTTGATCTTCGTTCGCAGCTTTTACAACAACCGTGTACGTAACCACATTTGAGGTCGTAGTTGGATTCAATCGTACCTGCGTAACCACACCGTCAAAGGTTTCGCCTTGATAGGCATCTACTGTAAAGCTCACCCGTTGGCCTTCCTCCACCTGCCCGATATCAGCCTCATCTACATCCGCTTCAACCTGCATTTCTTTCAAATCTTTAGCGATTATGAAAAGGGTTGGTGTACTCATGCTGGCGGCAACGGTTTGCCCTTCGTCCACTTCTCGCGAAAGAACCACACCGTTAATCGGAGAATAGATATCGGCATAACCAAGGTTTGTTTCGGCTTCTTCAAGGTCCGACTCGCGCTGACTTAAACTAAAAACTGCCGATTTATAATTGTACTGAGCCAGTTCATGTTCTTCTTCAGTGATCAGATTCTTCTCAAATAAAGTTTTCTTCCGGTTAAAGATCCCTTCACGATATGTCACTTCGTTTTCTGCATTTTGATACGAAGCTTTCGCCTGTGTAACGGCGACCTTTAGATTGGTTTTATCGATCTCGGCGATCAATTGGCCGGCAATAACTTCGCTGTTAAAATCCGCATAGATCTTTTCTACTTCTCCAGATACCTGCGTCCCCACATCTACCTGTGTAGTGGGTTGAAGCGTTCCGGTTGCAGTTACAGTGGAGACCACATCACCCAAAGAGGCGGTCACGGTTTGAACCTGAAATTTGGTTCCCTGATCGGTATTGAATGTGATCACCACGTAAATGGCAGTTGATAATGCAATCAGTGTTGTGATGGTGAAAATTGATTTCTTGTTAATCATGATGATAGGGTTATTGGGTTGCCTTGATAAAATTCAATTAATTGGGTGTATAAAATAGTGAGGTATTTTGCCTGCAGATGGTTTAACTCGGCAGTGTTTAAGGTTGTTTGCGCCACTATCAAGTCGGTAGCTGTGAGCTCTCCCAGATTAAATTGGGCTTGTGCTAATTCATACGAGGAGCGAGCTGCTTCACGAGCAACATCTGCAGATTGCATCTGCTCGGCATATGACACCGCACTTAACCGAGCAGATTCTATTTTCCGATAAAGTTCTTTTTTTGTGGCTTCATTACTCAACTCATCTTGCTTGATATTGATCTGAGCTTGTTGAATGTTCGTACTCGTCGAAAAGCGATTGAAAATAGGAATCGATAGTGTGAGCCCAAGCGACTTACTGAAATTCCCTTCCATTTGATCGCTAAAATTCAATGCCTTTGAATCAGTGTATCCACTCGAAAGCCCACCACTCAATGATAAGGTTGGATATAAAGCTCCTTTGGCTATATTCAGATTTGCCTCACTTATTTCAATACTTGATAATGAAGCCTGAATTTCCGGTAAAAACTCAAGTGCGGCTTGATAAATCTGTTGTTGATCACCAAACCAAGTGGTTGTGTAATCATCTTCGGGAGCTACTAATTCTAAACCAACGTCACCATCTAAATCCAGTAACTGTTTTAGAGTAAGTAAGCGTTGTTCATAATCTACTTCCGCATTTAACAAGCTGAATTGATTTTGAGCATGTTGTGCTTGTACATCATTCAGATCTTTAAGAGTCAGTGATCGACCACTAAATAACCCTTCCGCTTGTTCTAGTTCTTGGGCAGATGCTTTCAATTGGGTTTGCGCAATCATCACCGCTTCCTTCGAAAACAATGCTTGTATATACGCCTCCGTCACACTAATCTGAATGCTGTTCTTGGTTTCTTCCAGCAACAGCCCTGTGTATTGAGTGATCAGTCCGTTTTGTTTGATGCGGTTCGTGGTCTGAAATCCATTGAACAAGGTCATCGAACTATTGAGGTTTACACTGGTTGCGCTGCTTTTCTGGTTGATGAAATCTGAAGTGATTGGATCGATGGAATTTCCGCTCGCCCAACGCTGACTTAAATTGGCCGAAAGATTAGGCAATCGATTCATTTTCGATTGTTCGTAATTCAGAGTGGTACTTTTCAGCTCAAGATCAGCCTGTTGAATGGAAATGTTATGCTCCAGGGCATAGTCAATACTTTCTTCAAGCGTCCATACATATAGTGTGTTCGTTTTCACCTTGCTTGCGACTTCCTGCTGAGCGGCTAAGCTCACGGGAATCGAGAAAAAAAACAAAGTGACAATTATGACTCTCATTGGTTTAACTTTCGTTGTGATTGCTGTTTCTACAACAAAAGTAGTCCTATAAACTGAGGCGCTATAATTTTTGCGGTTAATTGCAGATTTGTTGCGACAAACTGCACATAACGTTCAGATCCGTTACAATTAGTTACATTTAACCGGAGGAAAAGCGTGGTAAAGTTGCCTGATTAGCCGATCAGTTTCTTTAATTCTTCCGCATAGGTCCCGCCTACCGGAATCTCTCTTTCAGGGATATTGAGGCTTCGACTTTTAACCTGTTGGATTCGTTTTTTCGGAACGATGAACGAGCGGTGAACCCGGATAAAATCGTTGGTAGGCAACTTCTCTGTAATCTCTTTCATGGTCATGCGGGGAACCAGCGTTTTTCCATCTTTCAGATAGATTTTTATATAATCACTGAGCCCCTCCACATACGTAATGTCAGCGAATTTAACTTTCACAAGTTCATAGTTTACTCGCAGGAAGAGGGATTGAACATCATGTGAGCTACCCGTGTTTTTGTATTCAAAATATTCCTTAGCCTTTTTCACTGCTTTAATGAAGCGCTCTTTACTGATGGGTTTCAACAGGTAATCTATCGCGCTGAGTTCGTAGCTTTGAACGGCGTATTCACTGAATGCCGTGGTAAAAATTACCATCGTATTCTGGGGCACTGATTGATACAATTTGATACCGGTAAGGCTGGGCATCTGGATGTCTAAAAAGAGTAAATCTACCGGGAACTTACGCAGATATTTTAACGCCTCACTCGGTTTGGTAAAGGTTTTTTCCAGGGCGATGAACTCCACGGTGGTACATAAGGCTTCGATTACTTGCAGGGCGAGAGGTTCGTCATCAATGGCAATCGCTTTTATCATTAATCCAGCTCTAGGTCTAATTTCACGGTGTAATCGTAGTCGTTTTCGATGAGTTCCAGCTTATGCTTTTCGGGATAAATCAGCTCAAGGCGATTTTTTGTGTTTGCAATGCCAAAGCCCGTTTTTTTCAAATGCTGTTCGTCTACATCCACTTTATTGTTAAAAACGATGAGTTTCAAACTGGAATCATCGGTTTTGATGTGAATCTTGATATTACTGTTTTGCTCAGCATTTACCCCATATTTAAAGGCATTTTCGATAAATGGGAGCAGAATCAGTGGTGCAATTGATAACCCGGAATCATCATCTTCGATGGAAACATCCAGCGATATATTTTTATCCAATCGAACTTTCTGTAATTCTATATAACCCTGTAAATAGTTTAACTCTTCGTTTAGAGAGACCTTGTTATTTCGGCTTGAATCGAGGGTGTAGCGCATCATTTCAGAAAGCTTGCTGACCATATCTGCTGCTTTAGGCGCCGCTACAATCGTCATCCCATAAATACTGTTAAGTGTATTGAACAGAAAATGCGGATTGATCTGACTTGTGAGATACGACAATTGCGCATTAAATCGCTCTTTCTCGGTTTGCTGCCAGCGGTTAGCAATGCGTAATGCGATAGATGCAAAAAACACAGTAATATACATCAAAAATACGTTGGTGATGAGCATAGATAATAACCTTTGTGCTTCCCGCTCATTAAGTCGGTTAGGCCGACCTGAATCAATAAAATCAATAAAAATTCCGATCGATTTCATCATAAAAAAGAACAAACCAATCAAGATGAGTGCATAAACCACATATTTTTTGTTGAACAAAAATTTCGGGATAAACACGTAGTAGTTGAGGTAGTAGATTACGACCAGCAAACCCACCGAAAACCAAAACGGGGGAGGCAAATATAATCCGGGTCTCTGAGTCTCCACAAACATAGCGTTTATCACTACCGGCACACCGATAATAAGTAGCCAAATAAAGGTATGAATCGAAATTATAGTGAGTTTGCGTTGCATACTTTCGAATATACAAAACCCAATTAGGTACACCTAACTTCGGATATTCGTCTAATGATATATCTATGACTTATTAAGCGTGAATAAGACTTTTCTTTTACCGGTTAGTGAATACCGGGTAAGCAGATTCGTTAGGTTGAAAATAAAAGATAGAAGGCTTATTGGAGATCATTGAGGAAAATCCTTTTGAAGAATATCCACCCTATGAAAAACTGGTTGGTAATTTGGAAGGAGCTTATTCGTGGAGAATCAATATCCAGCATCGTTTAGTTTATCAAGTCTATGAAGTAGAGACCGTTGTTAAAGTAATCAGAATGTGGACTTATTACGACTAATCCGGTAGCATAACAATGCGTTTTAAATCGGACACGGACGAGATTCTATCAAACTTGTTTCTAAAGAATTAATTTTGCTATTTCAAAGAAATCATAATCCCCGCGCCGTTTAAACGCTGGGCCGTTAGTTGTCATTAAAAAAACTGAGTTCCGAGAAGATATTAAGAGTCAACTATATCAAAGAATTCGGATAAGGTTCTGATTTTCGTTTCTCCGATTTTTTTCAACACCAATAAATCTTTGTCTCCTGTCAACAAGTAATCAGCTTTACCATCAACTGCTAAAGACAGCAAAAAGTTATCTTTTGGATCCCGGCACTCTGATATATTTGAGGCTACATTTACAAAATCTGCGACCTCATCAATGGTCTCTAAAAGATCTTCCAACTCATCTCGTGAAATATATTTTCTGAGTTTTGGGCGTTTAGCGACAGCCACAAATTCTTCAAGCAGTTCTTGAGAGAATAGAAGTTTACATTTCTGATTAAATAGAAGATAATCAAGCCTCTCGTATTTACTACTTATCAGAAAACTGATCCATAGATTGGTATCGAGAATGAGGCGCATTCTTACGTATTGATTCGTCTGGAGCGGACGACTTCAACATCATCAGCAATTTCTTCAGGGCTTGGTACAGTGTCTGATTTGGATCTGATTTTTTTCAACACTTCAGAAAATCCACTCTTGGTTGTTTCACGAATAGTGATCAAATCTAAGTCCGCCAAGTCTTTCAGTAGTTTTCTGGCTTTTGGATTTAATATGTCTATTTTTACTGTTTCCATGGTTAAATGTACAAAATTGGTCTTGATTTGGAAAGTTTGAAGTAAGTATTGCTATCGTAGTTAACGAGTAAATAGGAATCAAGTTGTCAGCGATATCTTAGAATCCCAATTAACAAGTATTTCTCCCAAGGAGTCCTTCGGACAAGCGGATTTTGCCGTTTATACTCGTATAAAAGTTTATAGACCTGTAGAAATTCAGAGTTTTCACCACTTTATTTGCTTGAAATAGAAAAACCGCTTATTTGCCAAGCCGTTACGTTTTAACAAACTAAATCAATTGCTGATTTTGATGAAAACCAAAGAGACAAACAGAGCGTAATCTGTTTGAGTCAAACTAAAACCGCCTGAGCAATCACTATTGTTTGCATTAATGAGTCTGACTGACGTACGCTTTAATAAATTATATGCGTCATACTTATGCTAAGTAAGCTGACAGTAGGCTTTGTATTTTAAAGCCTTATGACACTCCGATTAGAAAAAATCATTAATAAAACGGGCAAAAGAAAGGGCCAAAGAAAAAGGGACATCAGTATCCCAAATGGTGGCTGAGTATTTTGCTCTCATTGAATTAGAACCAACGATGTCCCGAAATGAATTACCGCCTCTTACTGCTTCTTTGGTCGGGATATAAAAACAGACGGATGTCAGAGATGAGGACTGCAAAACATTTTCAGAAGACGAACACTTCAAATGAAAGTTCTTTTAGATACGAATGTTCTTCTGGGCGTTTTCCTAAAGCGGAATCTCAGATCATAGCCCCGCCGAAATTTTTAAGGTCACTGAAATTGTTGGCATGTTGATTGTCTGATCTTCACCCACGTTGGGGCTTCCGGAAGAGATACTTTACAACCTGAGTTCGAATCTTGAATTTGTTGGATATCACCAAAAACAACCTAAAAAAGGCGTCATCTCGTACTTCCCCATCGGGATCCCTTCGGAAGATGCCGATCTACTGCTCTTACACAAAGACTGGAGATGCCACGCCCTGGCGTGGCATGACATACCTATTGACTTATTTTCTTAACTAACGCTCTTTTTGGATTGTTTTCGCCATTTTTTAAATCGAACTCAGGTTTTTAAGTAATGGTCTAAGCCGAACCCGGTGTTACACCGCCTGCCATCAAATAAACCCCGAGGATAACCAGAACAACCGCCAGGAAGATTTGCAGGCGTTCCGCACGAATCTTTTGAGCGGCCATCCATCCGCCCACGGTTCCAACCAGCAGTGGGACTACCAAAAAAAGAGCAAGCCACCAGTCAACCGCACCATGAATCATATATCCGGCTGTTGCCATTCCTGAGATGAAAATTGATTGAACTTGTGCCAATGCTACAGAGAGAAGCATTGGAACGCCAAGAACCACTAAAATGGGAACAGCCAAAACAGGTCCGCCAACACCAAGCAGCCCGCCCGGCAATCCTACGGCGATCCCAACTCCACCCAGGTAAAGCATGCCTTTAAGAGTATCCATCTGAAGTCTTTTTTCCGGTGCCAGTTGATTTTTCTTACGATAGAGAATCAAAAGGCCGGTAAAAAAGACAAAGAGTCCAAGCAAAACGGCAAATGTATTGGCATCCAGAAGAGTATTGATTTGTGATCCCGCAAAAGCGCCGATTACTGACGCAATACTGAGAGCGAACGCACCCTTCATCGCCTCTTTGGTTCCAAGGTGACCGGATTTCATATATCCCAGACTCCCCACAATTCCGGTAGCGATAAACGTAGCGCTAGCTGTGCCGGCTACGGTGCTTGGATCGAGAGGTAACAGCGCAAAAAGCGCAATGGTTACAAAAATGCCACCCGGGCCAATCGTAGTAATGCAAAAACCTCCGACCAGGGCGATCAAAAACATCAGAATCGCCATTTCGGGGGTCATTGATAAGTTATTTATGAACAGAAACGTAATTAGAGAAGTCATTCAGTTTATTTTATGCCAGCATTCCGCCGAAAATTGCTTCCAGGACACCCCGGCCGGAATTTATTGCTATATATGCCGAAAAGATAACCAGAATGATATTTACCGCGTTAAGCTTCCACCCGTTTGTCTGTTCACCCATTAACTTTTTATCGTTCACAGCCCAGAATAGAAGTGCTGCTGTAATCGGGAGTCCAAAAACACCATTGAATGCTGGGAATAATGTTACCATCTCCACCACGCTTAGCCCTGTGAAATGTGCAACAAGAGGTGATAACATGCCAATCAGTATTCCACCGGCGAAAATTATCTTAAACGCATTACTGCTGCCGTCTTTATGATCAATATCGAGAGCTTCCAGGATCATAAACGGAACAGTCCACATAATTGGAACAATACTGTTAAATGCGGCGGCAATTACACCTATCAGGAATACGATCATCGCCCACTGCCCGAGTACAATTTCAAGTGCCTCGCCCGGGGCTACAAATGACGAGAGTTCAGTATAGCCGGCTGGACGAAGAACTGAGGCTGCCACAATAATAATAGCCAGTGTAATAATGCCACCTACCGAATATCCCATTGTAAGGTCAGTACGCATCATTTTAACGTGCTTAAGCTCATTCCACCCTTTTCTTTTTACTAAAATAGATTCCAAAAAGAAATTCGGCCAAAGTGCAGTGGTGCCAAGGATTGCTGCACCAAGCATCATCGCGCCAATATCAGGCAGCGAGGGTACAAATCCTTTCGCAACTTCTACCATATCAGGTCCGCTGGCACCGGCTACAATGATATAAAGTATGAGCAGAATGAACATCATCCCTGTCATCACCTTTTCAACATAGTTGTAGTTCAGAACACCCACAATGATTGCCACAATACCTGTAACCACAGCAAGTGGCTGCCAGGGCAATGCGCCGGCAGATAAAATTTCAAAACTTTTTCCAACAGCTGCTGTGAGTGCAAGCGTCCACGCAATACATCCGATAGAAAGGAATAGCGCCAAAGTTAGAGCTCCTTTTTTACCCAGTTTTATTCGGATGAATGACATCAGCGTATCACCGAAAATACCCAGGCGGGCACTCATGTCCTGAGCCATAAAACCTAGCAAAACTGCACCTATTACGGCCCAAATTAAAACATAGCCGTATTCAACACCTGCCTGACTGGCAATAAAAATAGAGCCGGAGCCAAAGTAGCTGGCAACCATAATAAAAGAGAGGCCATACTTTTTAAAAAAATTTGTAAAAAATTCATTCATAGAGAGGATTTTATATTTGATTCGATAGAAAATTTATTTTCGTCAGATAGCTTCTGCTTTTTCAAAAGCAGGGTGCAAATTTCACGGACAGGAAAATTTGATGAGAAGTAGCCGAAATAGTGTAAATAGATGTGCTACATAATGGCATAAACGCTTTTAGGGGGTTTCTATACGTTTTTCTTAACCTGCTAAACATAAACATTTGTAGGCTGGATAAATAAATTAAAGAGGGCTTTGAAGTACCCTTGATTTTTCGGCATTCTTATTTTCTAAAGTCTCGTTCTTTCAAATAGTGTCATTTTGGTCAATTATGGCTGTTTTGAAGCGACTAAACGGCCGATTTGAGGCCGCGTGGCCGCTCGTGGACATACTCCACCCATCAGATGGCCCTTGCCGGGGTAACATTTCGCTGTTTCTTTGACCATGTAATACCGCGTTCAATGTTCCAGCAGATGGAGGCCATTATGAAGCGGGCTTTGTTTCTCACCTTCGTTTTGGCTTTAGCCCAACGTAGTCCATAACGATCTTTGATCGATGCAAACGGATGCTCCACTTGCGAGCGAACCTGCTGGTGACGTTTATTTCGTTTTTTCTGGGCAGAACTCAGTGGGTTATCCCGTTTTCCTTTATCCAGGATGCCGTAGTACCAGCCGTCCTCGCGGGCCATCTGTTTAAGGCTGTCGCGTCCGTAGGCCTTATCGCCAAACAGGCTGCGTTCATCCTCACTCACAAGGTCTTCAAGCACCGTGCTGTCGTGAGGCGCGGCCGGGGTAAAACAGACCTTTCGGATGAGCTTACTACCCACATCCACGCCAATATGGCCTTTATAGCCGAAATAGTAGGTGCCACCCTTCTTTGTAGAGTTGGCATCGGTGTCGATTTGTGTGGAGGGATCCTCAGCCAGTTCCTCTCGCTTTTTATCCGACAGCGGCCGGTTCACCGAATCGATAATCGTGGCATCCACAACGGTTCCCTGCTTGAGCAAAAGCCCTTTAGCGTCCAGTTGTCCGGTTATCTCCTCGAACAGCTCCTCAACAAGATCGTCACCCGCCAGCGCCTCGCGGAACCGCCAGAAGGTGGTAAAGTCAGGCACGGTCTGATCCAGCGGCAACCCGGCGAATCGCCGAAAGCTCAACCGGTCGATCAGATGGTCTTCCAGTTGTGGGTCACTCAGCTTATACAGGTACTGAAGAAACAACCCGCGGATCATCCAGCGAACAGGCTTGCGTGGCTGTCCGCCCTTAGGGCCGGTTTTGTCAATGCGACGGCCAAT
>Ga0307948_1003080_pt1 | contig 12274 bp, 8 predicted proteins | sample OrgLakmetagen280_FD_201824 | JGI IMG/M metagenome (GOLD analysis project Ga0307948, IMG submission 201824) | Saline water microbial communities from Organic Lake, Antarctica - #280 | ecosystem: Environmental > Aquatic > Non-marine Saline and Alkaline > Saline | place: Antarctica: Organic Lake...
CACACACACACGCACACACACACACACACACACACACACGCACGCACGCACACACACACACACACATACACACATGTACTCGCAGAGACTTGGAAGGACCGAACTGAGCTTGTGCGCTTCGTGAGTACGATGGGTACAAGCTTGCCATGGTTAATTACTTTTTAGTACAAGCTGCATGCACATGCATGTGTGTGTGTTTGTGTGTGTGTGTGCGTGTGTGTTTGTGTGTGTGTGCGTGTGTGTTTGTGTGTGTGTGCGTGCGTGCATGTGTGTATGTGTGTGTGCTTGTTGTGGAAGTTTGCCACGCCTTAGTGCTTTTGGTGCAAGTCGTGCATGTGTGTATGTGTGTGCGTGCATGTGCATGTGCATGTGAGTTTGTGTGTGCATGTAAGTTTGTGTGTGTGCCATGGACAAATCATGGCGTATGTACATTTGAGTGGTGGAGTTTGTGAGGATGTGGCATATTAAATTTAGCGTTCAGAATGAAAATCACAGAATAGTGCTTACAGGGGTAAGGTAAGGTTACATCGTCACATCGCTATATATGCCTCTAGAAGGCATCTTAGCGGAAGCTTGGCAAAAGCCTGAAACCACACCTGGCTAAACAAAAGAAACAGGAGGTAGAGGAAACAAGAACTCCTGCCTGACGCAAGAGGGCTAATCGCTCGTAGTCACAATGTGCAGGACTACCGTGAAGGTTATATCATAATAAGGTCACATCATAATAAGGTTATATCATAATAATTAAGGGTGCATGTGCGCGTCCTTCATTATTCATAATACGCATGGGTAAATCTGTGCGTGGAATGGTGAGAGCTGCTGTTTGCACGTGCCGACAGTCAAACACGGTCAAGCATTCAGGCTGGAAGTACGAGAAACGTTATGGAAATTCTGCATGGTGGCACAATCAAGCGTTTAGGTTGGAAGTGCGAGAAACGTTATGGGAATTCTTCATGGTGGCACAGTCAAGCGTTTAGGTTGGAAGTACGAGAAACGTTATGGGAATTCTTCATGGTGACTCATGGCTTGTGGTTTGATGACAGCATACACACATAGGTGCAGCGGCTTGCTGGTATTAAATCCGCAGGAAGCACATTACAGGGGTTACAAGGTTTTACAAGAAAGGCCTTCAGTCAAGATGTGTGACTGCTGGCCTGGCTCATGGTTTAATGACAGCATTCACACCTAGGTGCAGCGGCTTGCTGTATTAAATCCTCAGGAAGCACATTACAGGGGTTACAAGGTTTTACAAACAAGGCCTTCAGTCAAGATGTGTGACTGCTAGCCTGGCTCATGGTTTAATGACAGCATACACACCTAGGTGCAGTGGCTTGCTGGTATTAAATCCGCAGGAAGCACATTACAGGGGTTACAAGGTTTTACAAGAAAGGCCTTCAGTCAAGATGTGTGACTGCTGGCCTGGCTCATGGTTTAATGACAGCATACACACCTAGGTGCAGCGGCTTGCTGGTATTAAATCCACAGGAAGCACATTGCAGGGGTTACAAGGTTTTACAAGAAAGGCCTTCAGTCAAGATGTGTGACTGCTGGCCTGGCTCATGGTTTAATGGCAGCATACACTCCTTGGTGCAGCGGCTTGCTGGTATTAAATCCACAGGAAGCACATTACAGGGGTTACAAAGTTTTACAAAATTGGCCTTCAGTCAAGATGTGTGACTGCTGGCCTGGCTCATGATTTAATGACAGCATACACACCTAGGTGCAGCGGCTTGCTGGTATTAAATCCGCAGGAAGCATATTACAGGGCGGGTGCATATGTGTGCAAAGGCTTGTTGATATTGAATCCACAGGAGACGCGTGAAAGGGCAGGTGCGCCTGCTATGGCTTGCTAGTAATGGCAGGTGCACCTGCTAAGGTTTGCTAGTACTGGATCCGCAATCCACAGGAAGCATGTGAAAGGGCATATACTTAGGGTTGGCCAGAACCATACATATATAGGTATATACAGTGTGCATACAGTGTTTTTAGCAGGGAAATCACCATACATACGGTCATATACGGTGCAGTTATACGGTTCTGGCCAACCCTACATATACATACAAGGGCGTTACACAGACAGTGGATGCTGACTACCTTGTTGTGCACCTTGTTGGCTTGAACTATACACAGGCAGCGCATAAAGGCCGGGTGGCATTGAAGCTGGACAGAGAAAACGGTGAGAGATGGGGCGGTCATTTGTTGTGCTTTGGATGATTCAGGGAGGATGGATGGATTTTTGGTCAGCCAGGGGGATGCTACCGTCTTTATTAGTTTAGTTTGGATTACAAAGGCCTCCACCTGGCATGGCTGCTCAACCTATAGGTCCCAACAAAAATCAATCAAAAAGATCGGCAGCTGCACTAATGAATTTGTAAACCTCTGGTTTTTGTTGGAAAACTAACCTTTGATATAACCGTCAGAAATATTATCAAATAAATGGTCATCCTTATAGGCACTGGATCATCATGGGGGGGAGTGGTGCTGTGCCACAGAAGACTGCATGCACTCAAATTGCTCCCACCTCCCACGTGCAGTTACTATCATCCTCGTAGGCACTGGAGTGGGGAGTGGTGCTGTGCTACAGAGGACTGCATGCACTTATTTTGCTCCCACCTCCCACGTGCAGTCACTGTCATCCTCATAGGCACTGAAATGGGCAGTGGTGCTGTGCCACAGAAGACTGCATGCACTCAAATTGCTCCCACCTCCCACGTGCCGTTACTATCATCCTCGTAGGCTCTGAAATGGGGAGTGGTGCTGTGCTACAGAGGACTGCATGCACTTATTTTGCTCCCACCTCCCACGTGCAGTGACTGTCATCCTCATAGGCACTAAAATGGGCAGTGGTGCTGTGCCACAGAAGACTGCATGCACTCAAATTGCTCCCACCTCCCACGTGCAGTGACTATCATCCTCGTAGGCACTGGAGTGGGGAGTGGTGCTGTGCCACAGAAGACTGCATGCACTCAAATTGCTCCCACCTCCCACGTGCAGTTACTATCATCCTCGTAGGCTCTGAAATGGGGAGTGGTGCTGTGGTTTTGTGCCACAAAATACTGCATGTGCTTCTCTTATTCCTGCGTTCTCTAGCCCAACAACAGGTGGCTTGCCAGCATTGTCTCGGCAACAACGTTTCAGTAAACAAATCGGGGCATGACTTCCAGCCAAGCTGCTGGTCGGTCGCTCTCAGCCAGCCACAAAATGTATTTATTAGCTTGAATGTGAGGGAGGTATTCCATTGTGTGTGTGTGTGTGTGTGTGCATGTGTGTGCGTGTGTGTGTATGTGTTATGCTAAGATTGGAAACAACTTGTTTCAGACTGGATGCAGTATTAAAGGTTGGAAAGGTTGGTCTGCCAAAAGGTGCAAACAAAAAGGATCCGTTTTTCCTCAGCTCACGGACCTGAGCTCCCCTCTAATTTTCCTGCAGATAACCCCTGCTTGATCACTCATGTGCTCATCGTGCATGCTGGTCGATCGCTATCATTCTTGTTGTGGTTCTCCTTGCAAAAGCCTTCTAGGTGGTCCTGCCAGCCTGGTCGGAAGAGTAAAGCTGAACAGTTGCAAAGTATGTGCCCTGTCTCCTAGAAGCCTCTCTTAACAGTTGAGCAGCCGTCAAGGTGCTCCAGCCACCACCGTCTGCGCCAGGATGCATCTTGCTGAAGCCTCGAGTCCCCCTGGGTGGTATGCGACTAAGGCAGTGGTGTATACTCTACTTGTATTAAGAACTGCCTTCTGCAACACCTCGCAGGAGCCCCTCTGGGTGATCTAGCCAGCCTGGCCGGAAAGAATGACTACGGCAGTGGTGTATACTCTACTTGTATTAAGAACTGCCTTCTGCAGCACCTCGCAGGAGCCCCTCTGGATGATCTAGCCAGCCTGGCCAGAAAGAATGACTGAGGCAGTGGTGTATACTCTACTTGTATTACAAACTGCCTTCTGCAGCACCTCGCAGGAGCCCCTCTGGATGATCTAGCCAGCCTGGCCAGAAAGAATAACTAAGGCAGTGGTGTATACTCTACTTGTATTAAGGACTGCCTTCTGCAGCACCTCGCAGGAGCCCCTCTGGGTGATCTAGCCAGCCTGGCCAGAAAGAATGACTAAGGCAGTGGTGTATACTAGTATTAAGGACTGCCTTCTGCAACACCTCGCAGGAGCCCCTCTGGGTGATCTAGCCAGCCTGGCCGGAAAGAATGATTAAGGCAGTGGTGTATACTAGTATTAAGGACTGCCTTCTGCAACACCTCGCAGGAGCCCCTCTGGGTGATCTAGCCAGCCTGGCCGGAAAGAATGACTAAGGCAGTGGTGTATACTAGTATTAAGGACTGCCTTCTGCAACATCTCGCAGGAGCCCCTCTGGGTGATCTAGCCAGCCTGGCCGGAAAGAATGAAGGCTTGGACCAGGGCTGGAGCTCTCGCGTGCACGTGGGCGACACTCCTATGGACATTAAGGCTGCACTGGCAGCTGGAGCGAAAGCGCTGGGTGAGCGTGCGTGCGTGCGTGCGTGCTTGAATAGAATAATAATGAAGAATTGGACTGTTTATATTTGTGATGAGCACAGCCGGTATGGAAATAGAGGAGGAGCGTTCGTCGGCGCATACCCAGGAGCCCTGTCTCCAAAGTCTTTGTTTGATCATCTGACTAGTGACACAAGGGTTGGGATTTGTTTGATCATCTGACCAGTGACACAAGGGTTTGTTTGATCATCTGGCCAGTGACACAAGGGTTTGTTTGATCATCTGGCCAGTGACACAAAGTCTTTGTTTGATCATCTGACTAGTGACACAAGGGTTGGGATTTATTTATCATCTGACCAGTGACACAAGGGTTTGTTTGATCATCTGACCAGTGACACAAGGGTTTGTTTGATCATCGGACCAGTGACACAAAGTCTTTGTTTGATCATCGGACCAGTGACACAAGGGTTTGTTTGATCATCTGACCAGAGACACAAGGGTTTGTTTGATCATCTGGCCAGTGACACAAGGGTTTGTTTGATCATCAACCAGCGACACAAGGGTTTGTTTGATCATCTGAACAGTGACACATGGGTATGTTTGATCATCGGACCAGTGACACAAGGGTTTGTTTGATCATCGGACCAGTGACACAAGGGTTGGGTCAGTATGTCTGTGCATGTGGTGGCTCTACACGCGCAATCAGGGGCACACGTTTGCCTGGCCTGCTCATTGTCTAATCAAGAATGTGAAAGCACAAATCAAGAACGTGAAGATACACACCATCACATTGAGCAAATCGATTCACTGTTTCTGTATGACTTAAAGGCTGCGTTTGTGCAAGCCTGTATGTCTCAAAGGCTGTGACTTAAAGGATGTATGACTCAAAGGCTGTATGACACAAAGGCTGTACGAATCAAAAGGCTGTGTTTGTGCATGCCTCTCCGTGTGCTGCCTCTTAAATGAAGCCTGTTTATCAATGGCAATTGCTGTAAATGACCAGCCTAACGCGTCTTGATAACTGTCCTTCATTTCTTTTATAGGTGTGGCCACTGGCGTGTTTACCAAGGAGCAGCTGGAGGCAGTGGCCCCAGGCAACCCCAACCTTGTGGTTTTAAGCTCTTTTGAGGACACTGAAGCCACTCTTGCTGCCTTAGGCTTCACCGGCAAAGTGGCAGCGTGACCCTTCTCTTCTTTGCTCTAGAGACCCTTGCTTCTTGTAAATAGGGAGACTCCTGGGGGAGAGACGCTTTGATCTAAGAATCCAACGACCATTGTTAGCTGACCTTTAGGTAATTGGTTCGTGATATTTTGGTGAGAATTTAGTTTGGAGGAGATTTACGGTTCCCAATATTAAAGTGGTTCCCTTTTTCACTGCCCGCGCATTATTTTCTTGTAAAAAGGGACGATTTGGAAAAACGAACAGGATTCGGATTATTTAGTACTCCTTGCTCTAGCTAAGGTAAGTTAAGGTTACATTGCTATATATGCCTCTGGGGGGCATCTCGTGGAAGCTTGGGAAAAGCCTGAAACAAAACCAAAAAAAGAAGGGCTAGGCATCAGCCAAAAGGGCTAGGCACTCAGCCAGAAGAGGCGAGACAAGATATCATCTGATTGGTTATAAAGGTTCCCACACAAATTGGGCTAGTATTTTCATTTTGAGGTGGGAAGACAAGCTGGCGCGGAGGCTGGTCTGATGTTCATGTGGACAGTCTAGCAAAATATGTTCCTCGTTCTCAACAGTGTGCGTGCTAGTCACATTTGTCACAATTTCTGAGCTCATAAGGTCTTCTGTTCGTGCCATGATGTATTCTTTTGACCAAACAATTGTGGCAAGAAAGGTGAAGGCAAGAAAGTGCGTGGCTCAAATTGCTGGAAATGTCCCAGAGGCCTAAGTCGGACGTCCTTATCATTCTGCTAGGAGAACGGGAGCAACTCAGCAGCAGCACTGCCAGCCATCAGCAGATCCACCTTTCCCAGACAGCATGTCACGCCCAATCGTTGGCAGCGACGAATCGTGTGACAGAGCAGTTAAGTTGGTTGGCAGTTGAGAGTTTCTTTATGTCTTGTTCAATAAGCTGGATGGCCAGTCTTATTGATAACCTTTATCTTCTTATTATTGGTAATCAATTGACAACATGTGAACTCTAAGAGGTACCATTAGAGGGGATCCTCAAGAGACCCTGTGCCGTGTAAGGTCTCCGATTCTATTTTGTTTGTTTAGCGATGTTAATATGTAACCACATTGAGGCCGAGAGGTCCGTCTGAGTCATGGGTCCCAGCTCCGGAGAAGGAGCAATAGTGTAGTGGCGACCCTAAGCTGAGTAGACTCAGAGTAGTAGACACACATACATGTGTGCAGAGAGCGCACAAGGACATGGGCCAGAGAACTGGTAGAAGCATTAGGGACCAGCGATGCAAAGAACTCACTCCTCTGCTGGATGGTTTTTCCACCTTGGAGGCCTTTCTTGGTCCGAAGGCGCCCAAATATCAGTAGATGTGCTGAGTCTTATACTTTGCAAAGACCGTAATTTGATCTGACGAGCAACGACCCAAAGATCCTAACATTTTCCAACGTGACATTTCAAGGTATGGTGAGGTCAGGTTACATCACTATATATGCCTCAAAGGGCATCTCAGCGGAAGCTTGGCAAAAGCCTGAAACCACACCTGGCTAAACAAAAGGAACAGTAGCTAGAGGAAACAATGTATGTAGAAGAGAAAGTGTATAGAGAAAGAGGACGTTTGTTTTGAAGAAGCGCGAATAGAAGGCATCAAGATTATGATAATTAGCTTTTCATCTCTGGACGTGTTAAAAGCCTCAGTCAGGGAGCAGGAAACCAGAGGCCTCACAAAACCAGGAGTGCCAAGGGATCAAGTGCAGCGGAGCAGAAGAGAGAACAAAGGACACATGCAGCCCCCAAAAACAGCGCCTCTCTCTCCTCTCTAGCTGCCCACCCCACCAGCTCACCCAGCTACAGCAGACCAGTCCGATGCTGTTCTCCACAACTTGCCAATTGAAACCGTGAGCCAAGGTATGCCTCCTGGCCGCGAAGGGAGCCGGTGCTTAACTCGCCAGAAGCAGATCGCAAGCTACAGCAGGGTCCTGGTTGTGACTGCTGCCTCAGCTACCACGCTGAGGGCTGCTATGTTGCTCCGCCGTATGAGTCTTAGCCGCTCAAGTTTTTCCAGGCGTGTGCGCGGAGGCACACAAAGGCGTTTTCCAGGGGGCACCACGCGGATGTGCTCATACATCGCCCCCCAACGTGACATTCATCTTATCGAAATCCCCCTAGGGACTACAGAGACATACATTGTGTAGACTTTCTTCCCGCAACAGACATTAGATAAAGCACACAACCAACATCTACCTCTCATCCAGCTTCTACAAACAAGGAGCCTCCGAGGCATCTCTCACAACAACAAAGTCACATTTCATCTCATACTCCTTGGAGTCGGGGGCACAATATACCTATACATAGTAGACTGTAACTTATCTACTAAACCTGGGCACCACCCTGCACAAAGTGCACCAATTAGCTAGCTACTAAACTACACTGCCATGCAAAAAAAAGCTTAAACAAAATTGCAAAGGAAAGACACACTTCAACAACAACAACGGTGATAATAGGGGCGGGATCTGAGGAGATTTACTGGTAGAGCGTCTGGCTTCAGGAGGGCTAGGCGCAGGCCGGAAGGTGCATGGCTGACAACTTGCCAGATCCTCGTTAGTCTCTGTGGTTTCTCTTTTTTTCGATTTTTGGTGGGGCTCTGGCTAGTGTGAGCAGAATTGAGAGCCTTTTCTTAATGCACGCTGGTGTTTTCGAGCGTAGACTTTCACTTACTTTTCATCGAGGTCAACTACTATATATGAGGCCACTAGACCGCGGAACCAGCTGAGCACCAATCAAACCTGCTAGGTGGTTACCAGCAAGCAATGCAGGTCTTTGCCTCACATGCTTTACCAGTGTGGCTTACTAGTAAGCCAGCTTACTTAATGGCTTACTGCTTCAGTTACCAGTAAGCTATGTAGCAACGACGCTTACTGGTCTGGCTCACCAGCAAGCGGTTCGGTAAGTGCAAATGAATTTCAAAGCCTACTCTCTGCTTACTAAAAAGGCGATCATTAAATGGTTGCTGGTAAACCATGGTAACAAGCACATTGAGTAATCACGTGATTGTCCCCTTACAGACCTCAGTTACCATAGCTTACTAGTAATCACCGCTTATCACCACTTATCACCGCTTATCACCGCTTATCACCGCTTATCACCGCTAATCACCGCTTATCACCGCTTACTTTATGGTCATTACCTGTAAGCCAGGAATTGGTAACCAAGTAGCAAGCCTGGTAAGCCATAGCAGTCCGGTAACGTTCTCCAACATTCCGACGAGGGTCAGTTTGAGTTCTGTCTCGGTGCACCTTCGACACAAGGCTTCTCTATGCCTGCTCTGTGCTCTTATCCTGAGTTTTGAGTCGGATGAGTTTGAGAACAGCAGCAGATGGACTTACTCAGGAGCTGTCCAGCCATTATTTTCATAATCTGCTCCTCTACGCTCGTCGCCCCCAACCTTGCCTACCATGCGGTCGTAACAGCCTTGGTGCCTGTTGAGTATTGAGTGTTTGCAGTGCATTCTTGTGCATGTTACTGCTAAGAAGAGACACTCGCTGTGCATTCTTGTGCATGTCACTGCTAAGAAGAGGCACTCAGCGAGTTGACTCTTTTGGGACTCAATGAGAGCACGACCACATTGCGGAGAGTGGCAGGGGTGCTCTTTTGCTGCAGCTTCTGTCTGGCCTCCTCCTGAAACTCAGCAACGCTATACTTGCTTAAAAAGAGCAGGACATTCGCATTAAACAAGCTGTTGTATTACACTTTTATACTGTGGTGCTGACTATTTCTTTCTTAGCGCGTTTGATGGGCCCAAAACATGTTCGTTGGGAAAGCGAATATCAGGAACATCCTGCCTTACTGATTGCAACGCAAATGAATTGCTCTGAAATGAAGATAATGCTCCTTGCATGGACCTGTTCAGATCTCCCACATTGCAAGAGTGGCAGGGATGCCCTTTTGCTGCAGTTCCTGTCTGGCTTCCTCCTCAAAACTCAGCAACGATGCTGTACTTGCCTACAAACAGCAGGCCGTTTGTATTGAACAAGCCATTGTATTACACTGTTCAAATGTAAGTTGCTGATTACTTCTTTCTTTACGCGTTTGATGGGCCCAAAACGTGTTCTTTGGGGAAGCAAAGATCAGGAACATCCTGCCTTACTGTTTGACCTGAGGCTATCAAACAGAGGCTTAAAGAGGCAGAGGCTGTTTGAGGGTAGGGATTCCTGATGAAGGTCCTTGCCTCTAAGACTGCTGAGTCACTTGGTTGCACATTTGTTTCTGATATGAGAAACGTTACTGCACAACTACGGTGCTTTTCAATACTAATGTTTGGTTCTGGGGAGAGGAAAAGTTTTTGCCAAAAACTGGAAAACTGGAAATTGCACACGAGACCAAATCCTGAGTTTCAGGTCAGTAATCAATCTCTAACAAACTCGCAAAGACGCTACAGAGCTCAAAATTTGGGAGGTTGGCATGACCCTTACACTGCGGCAATGCTCAAATTAGCTGGGCCTGCTCCACTCCCTGGTGCGTGGCAGTCAGATCGAAAGAAATGTGCAGATGCAACTTATTAATATAGTCAAGGGCAAACGAGTGCTGGCTTAACATGCTAGACCAGTATCTTTAGGCCAACCAGTGCAGATGTTTTGTTGAACCAGCCCTGCAGGGCGGGCCTGTGATCCCCAGTGTGTCTGAACCTGCAGCTCAGGCATATGACAACAGCAGCATCTGTTTTGCAGAGGTGACGGGCTATATGCTTGACAACATTCATATGGGCGATGGAGGAGGATTTTATGATCACATTCAGACAAGCCATTTGTTTTAGCCTGCATTTTCATCCGCATGTTGATCCTTTTCAATATCCCTCAATTGTTAAAATGATACTCTCGTTCCATGTTTGCAGGTCATAAAGATCCAGGGCCACAGGGTGCAAGAACTAGCTGCTTTTAATGGAAGACATCACCGAGGTTACGCAGACAATGGCCATGCAGCCAGGTAACCCGGACGCCTTGCATGGATACAATGTCAAAATATGGTGTGGCTAAAGGAATTCAAACATGTGCACGCTTTTGCTCTTTCAGGCATAATAGGACATCTTTACAAGACATTCAAGAAGATCTCCCAAGATGCAGCAGTTTGTGCTGGCATGCGTTCCTGGTATAATTCGTCGCATGCCAGCACGAACTTGCAGTGCAGTGCGATGAATTATTCCAGGAACGTAAAACAGTCGTTCACCAACAGGTTCTTCAGGACCTGTGGAGCAGCCGAGGCAATTGTAAGCACGTCAAACACAATCTTTGCTACACTTGAAGCGCATGTGCACAGTTAGTAGGCTGAGGCGTTGTGCAATTGCAGAATTGCAGAATTGCAGAATTGCAATTTTTGCTTGAACTTGAGCAGCATGCACGCTACGACTGACACCGGTGTTCAGAGATGTTTGATGGCCAAGAAGTGCGCGCTTACCTCCAGAAACTGTTGAGTTGGAAGTGTTGGACAGTGCATGCTCTCACTACTTAAAGTAAACTAGGAACCTAGTCTCAAACAAAAAGTATCTCCTTCTCTGTGTGCAGCACTACGATGACTGCAGCTGGTTTCCTTGCAAGGGTCACAAGGCGGCTGATAATAGATTTTCTCCATCAATATGATGGATCGGAAGGACACGCGTTTATGGCTCATCCCTTTGAGCGTCAGTAAGATTACAATATGTGTGATTTGTGATGTGCAGCTGCAAGCTAGGTCCGAGCCCAAGGCTGGAAGAGGCATGGTGGGTGTATCAAGTGCAACATTTGAAAACGTAAGGACTGAACTCTGTACCTAATGTGTACATTAAAGCAACAAGAATTTGCCACTCTGTTTATGTTGATGACATCTTTTTTTGTGCGTGTGGTCACTTACTGTGGTACAGCTTTCAACACCCTAGGTCTGTTTGTAGTGCTAACTTTCAAGTTATCCACGGGCATTTTCTTCAGTTCGAATGATCTGGAGGTATTGTTTTTACAGATTCAGATATTCAAAGGAATCTAGAAACTTACATCAATTAGCTAAAAATAGCGCACAAATGCCGTATACCTCCTCCTCAAGACAAATAGTGTCCTCGGTATTGCTTGCTCTTTACAATTGCCGTGTGCAAAGTAATAAAATAACCTGAACTGGCCCCAGGTTTCCTTTCAAATATGAAAACACACTCTATTGGGCCTTCTTTGTTGCCACAAGCTGTGGTCAGCTAATTCACACTGAGGGTTGAAAGGGCAGGTTTAAAATGACTTTGACCAAAAGGAGGGGCAAAACCAGATCTTTAATTGAAGAAGAAGTAAAGAAATTAACACAAAAATAAACTGGAAAGCTCTTGCATCATGTGAAGGATGGAACATAGGTATTAAGGAAAAGGAAGAGCTACGCAGGCAGTTCCGCTCCCCGATAAAGTAAAAGGAGCCATTTTGGTAGCGGGTACCGTAGAACTCCTCCACCAAAAGAAAAAGAACAAGATCAATGGGGATCAGGAGGGGTGCAGACTTGACCTAAAACCTTTTCCTGATGAGAGTCGATAACAGTCAACAGTGCTGGCCTAAAAAAATAAAAAAATAGAGCCACTGTACTCGTTGCAGTGGCTCTCTCAATTTTTGTCGGGTCTGGCGACCTGTGTTGGTTATGCATGGTTATCAGGAGACCAGCCTCGCCGTCTCCTCTTCACGTGGCCCTCGC
>Ga0307948_1003095_pt1 | contig 12259 bp, 11 predicted proteins | sample OrgLakmetagen280_FD_201824 | JGI IMG/M metagenome (GOLD analysis project Ga0307948, IMG submission 201824) | Saline water microbial communities from Organic Lake, Antarctica - #280 | ecosystem: Environmental > Aquatic > Non-marine Saline and Alkaline > Saline | place: Antarctica: Organic Lake...
GGCGTATGTATAGCTCAGACGCTCATGCACATTTATTACCATAGATATATGTGTGTTTGATTTGGCCGACCTTATGTATGGCTGTGGCGTATGTATAGCTCAGACGCTCATGCACATTTATTACCATAGATATATGTGTGTTTGATTTGGCCGACCTTATGTATGGCTGTGGCGTATGTATAGCTCAGACGCTCATGCACATTTATTACCATAGATATATGTGTGTTTGATTTGGCCGACCTTATGTATGGCTGTGGCGTATGTATAGCTCAGACGCTCATGCACATTTATTACCATGCATATATGTGTGTTTGATTTGGCCGACCTTATGTATGGTTGTGGCGTATGTATGGCTCAGACGCTCATGCACATTTATTCACATGGATATAGTGTGTATGATTTGGCCGACCTTATGTATATGGCTGTGATACACCTTAACACTACCCTTGAACGTACGGATGAGAGCACCGCCAATTTTAGAATATGAAAGTCGTCTTTACATGCTTGTAATTAAAGCATTGAATGTGCCTGGAGACTGTGGTGCCAATCCCTGCTACAACCCCCCTTTGTCGTACTTTTGTTCTTGAGAACTGCGCTACCTATCTTTGCTTAAATTCCAGACATAGCATATAAGCCCGCAACAAAAACAACCCCAAGCAATAATAAAATGGGTACCTTACAAAAAGACACCCGCCGCACCTTGTCCTTGATGGCTGCGCATGCCCCTAAGCAATACTAGAATGGGTATCTAACAAAAAGAACCAATGTTAAAATGGGTGTCTAACAAAAAGACACCTGCCGCACCTTGTCCTTGATGGCTGCACACGCCCCTGCTTGCATTAAAGTCGTCACCACTCCTGCAAGCATGGGCCCAGCAAATTACAGTGTGTATCCCCATATGCACATGATGGCGTACGCCAAGGGTTGGCCATAACCCTATATGTGCACCATATATGACCGTATATTTGGTGACTTCCCTGCCGAAAATGCTGTATGTACACCGTATATACATGGTACTGGCCAACCCTACATACGACGGTGTGAACAGTGTGTGTGCAGAGATTAACATAAAGGACGACATCCACACAGAGGACAGTAGTGTCTTAGTCTGGGTGTGTGCCAGTTAGCCAGCCAGTCAGCCAGTCAGTCAGCCAGCAGCCAGTCAGCCAGTCAGCAGCCAGTCAGCCAGCGGCCAGCAGCCAGTCAGTTAGCCAGCAATGGGCCATATATCGACGAAAGAGATGGTACTAAATTACAATGGCGTTCGCACATGAGTTTTGGGTGTGGGTGATCATGATTGAAGTGCAGATGGACGTTTTGGGTGTGGGTGAGTGCGTGGGTGTTAGAGAAAAGACGCAATCTCTGCACACGCTCAGATACATTTAGATATACATAGTTTTGATACGCTTTAAGAAAAAAAGGGTGTTGGCTGTGTCTTTGTGTGCTTGCGCACCATTGGATGCGTTCCTGTTCTGCATACGCTTCAAGAAAAAAGAGTGTTGGCTGTGTCTTTGTGTGCTTGCGCACCATTGGATGCGTTCCTGTTCTGCATATGCGTCAAGAAAAAAGAGTGTTGGTTGTGTCTTTGTGTGCTTGCGCACCATTGGATGCGTTCCTGTGCAGAAGAGGCTGTGTGCATGCGTAATGGGGCCTAGGTTTTACAGAGTCTTTGCAGAGCCTGATGACATGCACAAGAGTGAGTGCAAAGAGCTGTGTGCATGAGTTATGGGAGGCTAGTTTTTACATTCATTGCAGAGCCTGATGACTTGCACAAGAGTGAGTGTAAAGGGCTTTTTTACAGAGTTGTTCAGAGCCTGATGACTTGCACAGGAGTGAGCATATTTTGTCAACCTTTGATGTTGCTACAACAATAGGCTGACTTTGTGTATTTCTTTGTGTGTGTATGTATATAAGTGAGTATGCGTTCATTGTGTCCCACAACCCACCCGCATGGTGCGACTTGGCTGCGATGTGCAACGGGGTGCGACCCTATTTATGCATGCTGCGTACATATATGTCTGTAAGTATGTGTGCATTGTGTCCCACAACCCACACGCATGGTGCGACTTGGCTGCAATGTGCAACGGGGTGCGACCCTATTTATGCATGCTGTGTACATATATGTCTGTAAGTATGTGTGCATTGTGTCCCACAACCCACCCGCATGGTGCGACTTGGCTGCAATGTGCAACGGGGTGCGACCCTATTTATGCATGCTATGTGTATATATGTCTGTCAGTATGTGTGCATTGTGTCCCACAACCCACCCGCACGGTGAGACTTGGCTGCAATGTGCAACGGAATGCGACCCTATTTATGCATACTGTGTGTATATATGTCTGTGAGTATGTGTGCATTGTGTCCCACAACCCACCCGCATGGTGCGACTTGGCTGCAATGTGCAACGGGGTGCGGCCTTCCTTGTTCTTCATACGAAGCACGGTTCGCCTGCCCAGGCCAGTGAGCAGCTCAGCGACCACCTCCACACATCCCTGCGCCGAGTTTGAGTTTCAAAATGAGGTGTAATTAACTGTGCAAAGGAGCTGGGAAAGACTTTGATAACTGTAGCTGTGTGTCTGGTCCCCCCACCCCTGCACGGCTTATCACTGAATTAAGGTGAGCATGTGGTGCCAGTTGGATTTCCTCAGCAGTGAGTGATGCAGGAAATGCCAACGGAGCCAGTGGCAGGGCGTTGGCTCTGTGGCTCAAAACATAAGAACAATCCCTCAAACACTTTGGTGAAACATGTACAGAGCATGGTGGGTGCTTGGTAGCGTGTGAGAGACGCATTACACCGAGGAGGTGCAGTTTGCTTTGGAATACAAAGTTGCAGCGACTGCATTGCATCAAGCTTGTAATGAAGGTTACAGCCAATTACATGCTACATAAACCAGACGAGTCTTTAAACTGAGCAGCCAATTACGCACTGCATGCACCGACAGGGTTAGAAACTACTGAAATGACAGCTGTAAAGTCTGGAGTCACACCGTGCGTGCGCATCAGCAAACTCGATACGGCAATGCCATTATTCATGGTTATGTTGTGTATCAGAATCCCAACGACACAGGTCCATGAGGATTGCAGCAATCGTGACATTGGCTACCCCTGCTACATGTTACTGCTCGGCGTCAGCGTCTTGCTGCAGTCATCATTCACGCACTATGAATGGACAGACGGTGATGTGGGAGTTGCATCTTACTGCAAAAGCAAATTCCCACGGTCCATACTTCAAGTTTTGTCTAACGTGCCACGCCCAATTGCTGGCAGTGACGATTTGTGTGGTTTAATTAGTTGGTTTTTCAGTTTAGGTTATTTTGCTGAGTCTCATTCAATAAGCTGGAGAAGCCAGTTTGGTTGTTGTGCTGAGTCTTATACTTTGCAGTGACGGTGATTTGCTATGACAAACGAACAAAAGTTTCAAGAAAAGTGCCCAGCTAAGCACGAATGCAGCTGTCATTATACTTGACAGGTAGGCAACTCACGCTCTCGCAAGCAAGATGCATCGGTGTGTTGTTATGTGCGTCCAGCGCATCATGAGGAGCCCGTGCCTTCAACAGCTCCTTGACCATCTCAGGGTTGCCTTTGAGTGCAGCCACATGGAGGGCGGTGAGTTCCTGCGGGTGAGGGAGGATTTCAAGAGTAGCACACTTGCACTGTCACCGCCCCCCCTTCCAGTGCCCTTCCCTCTTTGCATTTGTTCATGATGTGAATAGTCCAAAACACGCAGATGCTGCCTTTGAAGCAGCAGGGTGAGTGAGACACTTGCAATGCAAGAGCTGCGTCCTAACTGCGTGCGTCATTTGTAGGGTTGGCTTAGTATATATATATGGTTCTGGCCAACCCTACAAATGACGCACGCAGTTATATATATACTAAGTTATACATATATATATACGGTGTATATACGGTATTCTTGGCAGGGAAATCACCAAATGTACGGAGTATATATACAGTTCTGGCCCTAGTCATTTGCAAAGCTGACAAAGCACTGATCAACACTGGTGTTTTCAGCAACCATTCCCAGGTGACAAACATGGAAAGCTGTGATGCAGCATCAGTTCCCGCAAGCGTGCTTGCATCCTTCTCTCCCAAAGATTAGGACTTGTCCATGCCCAGACTCACCGAGTTGTTCTTGATGATGACGGAGGTTTCGTACATCGAGAGTATTTTCCTGAGCTGCGGCAGGTCATTGCTATACAGGACCTTGAATATGCTTGAAGCCATGGCTCCTTCTAACGTGCAGGTAGTGAAGGAGGGCCTGTGAAGTGTAGGGGCCTCCCTGTGTAATGAAGCGGGAAAAGAGTCAAAGGACAGGAATCCGTGTGACTGGGTCTCTCAACATGTCATCGCAAATTGCACACAAGGTACACAGAGGTGTGCAAGCAGAGTCCAGGCTACACCAAACAAACGTGGGATGGGCAGTGCTAGATTAAGAGAGAAACACATACCTGGTGGGCTAGGACGGGATTGGGTGGGGTGGGGTTGCAGGCGACGGAGGGCCTGTGAAAGCAAATGAGGCAAAGGCCCCCCAAGCAAAGAAGGTTTTCAAATAAAATTAAATATTACATAGGTACGTGAATCAGCGTCTATATACAATCTTGCTTTAATTTGGTAATTTCTGCTGCTCGGTCACAACTCCAGGCATACCTTTTTTTAAATGACTTGACACACTTCGTATTCAACAAGGTGAGGAGAGAGATTTTTTGCTGGTGTTTCCGGGCACTCCTCCTCACAATTGTGCTTGACACTCCCTGCATGCACTCAGGTGTAATGGCTCAGAAAGGACCTGCAGGGCCCATTTTCCCAGGTGTGTGCACGATATGTTGTACGATATGTTGTTGCATGTACGTGTACGCGAGCATGTTAATGTATCCTGCGCTTGAACCCAAAGGGTCACGTATTTTGTTGCTCTAACACCTATTTTCCTGTGTGTGCACAGGCCCTCCCCCAAAGCCACCCATCTCGTCTTCAGAGCCCCCATGCTTTCAGGCTCAGGGCAACGGCACCGATCCGATGGACGGCTTGGCTGCTTCCCTCTCTGTGGTGAGGCCTCGTACGATGCATAAATCTTTAGGGGGGCACAATTACATGCTGTTTCTCTGCATTTGGCAAGGAGTGAGAAGCATGTACTCTCTGCTCTCCAGCACATGAGACCTTCCATCTGGATTTTCTCGAGGAAGTTGCCCATTTATCTGCTGCTGGGCTTTATTTAGTTTCAAACTTAGCAACATTGGTGTGGTGTACAGCACACTTCTTTCCAAGCACGCTTGCACGTAAAGGGGGAGGTGCGAAGCGGAACTTTGAACTCCATCAACGCTCCTCCTCCGCAGACTGCATGCCCCTGCCTACGCAGCTAGCCGGACAAACATGCTTCTTCACTTGACTTTGTAGAGGCTAACAATATGTTGAGAAGTTTCAGCTTGTCTGAGGCCAGCAGCACGTGCCAACGACGCATGCAGGTCACGATGAACTCGGCGGCTACGGCAAATAACACGTATGCGAAAGAATTTGAGGAGAACAGCGTGGTCGAGTCTGTGGACGGTCTTAGCCCCAAGTAAGAGACAATCTAGCACAATTGCAAGCTTATGTAGCTTGCAACCCACACATGCATACACAACACACAACACACACACACACACACACACATACACACACACACATACACACACAGGAGCAGTGAGGCGCAGGCGGCTCGCACTATCCCCCCCAGCCCTACCTTTCGTCAGAACAGGCACCCCTTCATCATAGGCGTGGCTGGAGGCACGGCTAGCGGCAAAACCACAGTAAGCTACCGTACATGCACAACAATAGATGTATGGCTGAACGTTTCTATACATGTGTCGATGAAACGTTCACGTGAAATGTTTGGCATCACAACAGAGCATGTATTCTATGCTGGCCAACTTTACGCACATGGGATACATGCTGCAAATGTAAGCCCTTTCATTTTTCCCCATATCTTGCAACTCGACTTCATGTATCATGTAACAGTTAGTATGTATGTATCATTTAGTGTATAATTTGGAGAGTATATGTATCATTTTGAGTGTGTGGCTGCATGACCCCGTGACTGCTGTACTCTCATCCTATGTATCATTTGGAGTGTGTATGTATCATTTTGGGTGTGTGGCTGCATGACCCCATGACTGGTGTACTCTCATCCTATGTATCATTTGGAGTGTGTATGTATCATTTGGAGTGTGTGGCTGCATGACCCCGTGACTGCTGTACTCTCATCCTATGTATCATTTGGAGTGTGTATGTATCATTTTGAGTGTGTGGCTGCATGACCCCGTGACTGGTGTACTCTCATCCTAAACAGGCCTCGCACAATGTTCTGGTGTATGTGTGTGCAGGTGTGTGACTGCATCATGCAGCGGCTGCACGACCAGTGTGTGGTCATGCTAGCTCAGGTGGGTGTACTGCATATGTATGTGTGTGCATGCGTGTGTGTGTGTGTGTGCATGTGCGTCCGTGCGTGCGTGTGTGGAAGGGGGGATGGGGTTGAGGGGGATGCAGGTGTGGCTTCTTGTGTGAAGTTATCAAGCGCGGACTGACCCACAGCCTCCATGTAGCTTAATTTTGGCGTTGTGTGTTTGCTCAGAGTGATTGTGCGCGAAAGGATTGAGCAGCTTTTGCAGGCCTGATTCGTGCGCTTGGGCGTATTATGTGGGTTGGCCAGAACCATATATATACGGTGTGTATACGGTGATTTTGGCAGAGAAGTCACCAAATTTACGGTCGTATACGGTGTTTATATACGGTTTTGGCCAACCCTACGTATTTTGGTAACCTCCATGCTAGTGGCTAGGGTTGGCAAACCGTATGGAGGGTTGGCGAACCGTATGGAATTTACGATGCTATAAGTACTGTATATTTGCCGTACGTACATACACATGTGTATGGTTCTAGCCAACCCGACTTACACCTATTTACATCAATGCTGTGGAACCGCTGTGTGGGCTAACGCAATTTGTGTGTGCACCCACACCAACACCCATGCCCACACTTAGCTCATGTGGATGTGCACAAAAGAAGTACCCCATGCACTTCTTTTGCACACGCGTCTGTCACAAATAGGATTGGCCAGAACCGTACATGTACACCGTATATGACCGTATATGTAGTGATTTCCCTGCCAGCGTCTGTCACAAATAGGATTGGCCAGAACCGTACATGTACACCGTATATGACCGTATATGTAGTGATTTCCCTGCCAAAAATACCGTATATACACCGTATAAATATATGGTTCTGGCTGACGTTAATCACAAACTTGATTTAACCAAGCCAAAGCGTGGACGTCTCCCCGCGTCCAAGCCAGGTAAACAGCTGCATACATGCATGCCAAAGTGAGGACGGCCCTACTTATACAAACTCTTCCTTAAATACCTTGGCCCTCCAGGATTCGTTTTACCGGAGCCTGACGCCTGAGGAAATGGCGGATGTGAAGAATTACAACTTTGACCACCCAGGTATGTTTTGGGGGAAGCATTCAAGGTCGCGCTTGAAAAAAGAAAGCGTTATTTAACGTTGATTACGGTAGGGCTGTGCGTCAGCTTTACGGTAAATTTCAACTGTTGACCATTCTGGTATTGGTTGGGTTGGCCAGAACCATGTATATATGGTGTATATACGATATTCTTGGCAGGTAAGCTTGACTTAGCTGGAAGAGCTCAAAGCTTGCCAAATATACGGTGCATATGTACGGTCCTGGCCTACCCTAGTTGTTTGAAATTGGTGGCTCAGAGGTGACAGAAAGTGTACGATATACCACACACTCAAGATCGTAAGGGAGCCAACTACATGGATTTCTCAACGCTTTCAACAACGGACGATCCATTTTTAGAGGCAACAGTCCTCTTTTTTTGATGCCCCCCCCCCCTTTTCTTGTGGATGTTAATACTCGTCAAATGTGTAAGCTCCTCCCGTTTCGCTCCTGTGCACTGCAGATGCGATTGACAAGATGCAGCTCCTGCAGACCTGCAGGCAATTGAAGGTAATTTGAAACACTGTCCTGATTGTTGCTACAGTTTTGTGTGTAAGTGCACCGTCAAAACATGCGCCGATTTGCTGCGCAAACACCCAGGCACGCCTGGCCAGAGTATCCACAGTGCATGTCGCTTAGCGTTCTTTTGCATCAGCAGATGTTGCTGCTCAGAAACAGAGCTTACTGAAGTGTCACATGCAGTTTTGATGTGTGCTGGAAAGGAGGGCGTCATTTGAAGGACTCGTGTGACCTTGCTGTACACTCTTTCTCAGGCAGAAGGGCTAAAGCGTTGGGGGGGTGGGCCTTTTTACTGTCTGTGTGTCATGCACACTTGCCTGTGACGCAGATCAAGACAGTTTGCCACACAAAGTAGTCATTCATTACTTGCCAAAATGTAGGCTAATTGCCAGCATGCACACCTGCCTGTGACGCAAATCAAGACAGTCAGTCACTCAAAGCCATTCATCACTTGTCAAAATGTAGGCTAATTGTCAACATGCCAAAATGCAGGCCAATTGCCAGCATGCCAAAATGCAGGCCAATTGTCAACATGCCAAAATGTAGGCCAATTGCCAGCATGCCAAAATGCAGGCCAATTGTCAACATGTCAAAATGCAGGTTAATTGTCAACATGCCAAAATGTAGGCTAATTGTCAACATGCTAAAATGCAGGCTAATTGTCAACATGCTAAAATGCAGGTTAATTGTCAACATGCCAAAATGTAGGCTAATTGTCAACATGCTATAATGCAGGCTAATTGTCAACGTGCTAAAATGCAGGCCAATTGCCAGCATGCCAAAATGTAGGCTAATTGTCAACATGCCAAAATGCAGGCTAATTGCCAGCATGCACACCTGCCTGTGACACAAATTAAGACAGTCAGTCACTCAAAGCCATTCATCACTTGTCAAAATGCAGGCTAATTGTCAACATGCTAAAATGCAGGCTAATTGCCAGCATGCCGAAATGTAGGCTTATTTCCAGCATGCCAAAATGTAGGCTAATCGTCAACATGCTAAAATGCAGGCTAATTGCCAGCATGCCAAAATGTAGGCTTATTTCCAGCATGCCAAAATGTAGGCTAATTACCAACATGCCAAAATGCAGGCTAATTGTCAGCATGCCAAAATGTAGGCCAATCGCCAGCATGCCAAAATGCAGGCCAAATGTCAACATGCCAAAATGCAGGCTAATTGTCAGCATGCCAAAATGTAGGCCAATCGCCAGCATGCCAAAATGTAGGCTAATTACCAACATGCCAAAATGTAGGCTAATTGCCAGCATGCCATAACGCAGGCCAATTGTCAACATGCCAAAATGCAGGCCAATTGTCAACATGCCAAAATGCAGGTTAATTGTCAACATGCCAAAATGTAGGCTAATTGTCAACATGCCAAAATATAGGCTAATTGTCAACATGCCAAAATATAGGCCAATCGCCAGCATGCCAAAATGGAGGCTAATTGCCAACATGCACACCTGCCTGTTACGCAAATTAAGACAGTCAGTCACTCAAAAGCCATTCATCACTTGTCAAAATGCAGGCTTATTGTCAACATGCTAAATTGCAGGCTAATTGCCAGCATGCCAAAATGTAGGCTAATTGCCAGCATGACAAAATGCAGGCTAATTACCAACATGCACACCTGCCTGTGACGCAAATTAAGACAGTCAGTCACTCAAAAGCCATTCATCACTTGTCAAAATGCAGGCCAATTGCCAGCATGCCAAAATGCAGGCCAAATATCAACATGCCAAAATGTAGGCCAATTGCCAGCATGCACACCTGCCTGTGACGCAAATTAAGACAGTCACTCAAAGCCATTCATCACTTGTCAAAATGTAGGCTAATTGCCAGCATGCCAAAATGCAGGCTAATTGCCAGCATGCCAAAATGTAGGCTTATTTCCAGCATGCCAAAATGTAGGCTAATTTCCAGCATGCCAAAATGCAGGCCAAATGTCAACATGCCAAAATGCAGGCTAATTGTCAGCATGCCAAAATGTAGGCCAACCGCCAGCATGCCAAAATGTAGGCTTATTATTAACATGCCAAAATGTAGGCTAATGCCAGCATGCAGAATCGCGAGAGGGGCGTATTTTACCGTATTGAACAAATTGGGCCGTATTATACGATTGCAAAATTTGCCTTTTTTGCCGTTTTTTGGGCCTTTTAAGGCAATTTCCGCCCCATCAACGGCCTTTCAGTGAGCTTTCAATGCTACTATGTAATATATTAATTACATGTATTATAATGGAAAATAATTGGGGACGTTTTGGGTGATTCTGGGGCGAATCGGGGCGAATTGGGTCCATTTTGGGTCAAACATCGACACTCCCGAATTAGCTGAAAAATACGGTCGTTTTATACGCGTATTCCGTATTTAACGCGTATTTTACCGTATTGACGTCCCAAATGACCGTATGACACATCCCTGCTTTGCACACAAGCTGGCCGTTCACTACGTACGTGCCAGATGTAGGCTGCGCTACGTACGTGCCAGATGTAGGCTCGCTTCTGGCCGTTCGCTACATAGGGCCAGATGTAGGCTCGCTTCTGGCTACGTGGCTACGTATGTGCCAGATGTAGGCTGCGCTACGTACGTGCCAGATATAGGCTGCACTACGTACGTGCCAGATGTAGGCTGATTGCTGAAATGCAGGAAGGCGAGGATGTGGAGGTGCCTGCCCATATTGTTGTCATGCACATCAACCAGTGGTAGGTAAACTGGTACCCCCTCTCACAAACATGAGACCCCCTCTCACAAACATGGGACCCCCTCTCACAAACATCGCCATTTGTTGTACCTGCAATCATGTAGGAAGGCAAGAGCGTGGAGGTGCCCGTCTACAACTTCACGAGCCACAAGCGCTCCCATGAGACTCGTCACGTTGAGCCTGCCGATGTGATCATCTTGGAAGGTAGGTGTGTGTGTACGTGTGTGCGTGCGTGTGTGTACGTGTGTGTGTGTGTGCGTGTGTGTGTGCGTGCGTGTGTGTGTACGTGTGTGGGCGTGGGCGTGTGTGTACGTGTGTGTGTGCGTGGTTGTGTGTGTGCGCGTGCGTGCGTGCGTGCGTGCGTGTGCGTGGTTGTGGCACACGGGCCTATCAAGCTAAAAACTGTGTGTACAGCGCGCATGGTGTGTCAAGCTTATAAGAACTGTTCACATGGTGCGTGTGGCATGTCAAGCGTATAAGAACTGTTCACACGGTGCGTATGGCATGTCAAGCTTATGGAAAGTGTTTGTGCAGCGCGCGTGGCATGTCTTTTGAATGCTTATAGAAACTCTAGCCATACAAGGGGCAACGAAATCCACACTCCGACTGCGTGTTGGCTCGCTTGCTCTTAATGTTGTGAAACAGCTCGCTTCTCACGATCTGTCAAGAACGTCGATGGCAGGTAGTGTGAAACAGCTCGCTTCTTACAATCTGTCAAGAATGCCGATGGCAGGTATTGTCAATCGCAAGCTTCCTTAAATTTAAACAGCGTGGATCGCCTTTGTGCTTCCTTAAACTTGAACAGCGTGGATCGCCTTTGTGCTTCCTTAAACTTAAACAGCGTGGATCGCCTTTGCACCCATGCAGGCATTCTAGTCCTGGCTTTGGAAGAAGTGCGCGGGCTACTGAACATGAAGATCTACGTAAGTTGCCTTGAACTCCTCATTACTCGCATCGGAGTACTGTACTGTCAAATGTGCAAAGGCGTAGTCCCAAAATTACGGTAGTTTTGTACACTATCAAGGCGAGCTGCATGCTAATGCATGGCTTGGGCGAAAGAGAAATATGGGGTACACAGTCCCCACTGGCTGAAAGTATGCATTAGTTGTACTGATTGCAGGCTCTGACTGCTGTGTGTGTGTGTGTGTGTGTGTAGCGCTGTCATCAGGGCATCGACGATGAAGTTCAATGGATCTACTTAGACCTTGCATATCGAGTTGCTAGTTAGGACAGTGTTTGAATGGCCTGAGGGTATAATTAAAGAGGCACAGTGATGTTTGAATGGCCCAAGAAGGCACTGAGGATAAAATCAAATAGGCACACCTGCTACCTCTTCCTGACACCGACACCGATTAAGAAAAGGCACCATCGACACCAAAGGCACCACCGCACAAACAGCACCACCGACACCAACTAAGAAAAGACACCATCGACACCAAAGGCACCACTGACACAAAAAGGCACGACCGACAGCAATTATAAGAAGGCACCATCGACACCAAAGGCACCACCGCACAAAAAGCACCACCGACAGCAACTAAAAAAAAGGCA
>Ga0307948_1003096_pt1 | contig 12256 bp, 12 predicted proteins | sample OrgLakmetagen280_FD_201824 | JGI IMG/M metagenome (GOLD analysis project Ga0307948, IMG submission 201824) | Saline water microbial communities from Organic Lake, Antarctica - #280 | ecosystem: Environmental > Aquatic > Non-marine Saline and Alkaline > Saline | place: Antarctica: Organic Lake...
CGGTGTAAGTAAAGGATCAAATGAGTAGGGTTGGCCAGAACCATATATATATATATATATATATGCGGTGTATATACGGTATTTTTGGCAGGGAATCACCAAATATACGGTCATATACAGTGTATATATATGGTTCTGGCCAACCCTACAAATGAGCCCTTGTGAATGGTCAAATGGGCCACACTCTGTAAAGGAGCAGGGTTCAACAAGTTGGACAGAACCATTAAGCATTCAGTGCATACCTACACGGTGTTTTTGGCAAAAAGACCACTGAATATATGGTCATACACGGTGCATATATACGATTCTGGCCAACCCTATATAATGGTACATATAATGGTATATAAATACGGTGTATACCTACACGGTGTTTTTGGCAGGGAAATCACTGAATATACAGACATATGCAGTGTATGTATATATACGTTCTGCTGAATCTATAGATGAGCCACCCCCAGGCCCCATTTTATTGATGAATTCCAAATTTTAGGCACCTTTTCAAGAGTTCAAGAGTTGAGGGACGCTCGAGCTACCGACCAAGAGTCGAAGGACGCTCAAGCTACTGATTGAGCTACTGATTGAGCTACTGATTGAGCTACTGACCAAGATTTGAGGGACGCTCGAGCTACCAAGTTGAGGGAGTTGACCAAGAGTTGAGGGACGCTCGAGCTACTGGCCAATGCTGATCGTGAAAAGCATTGAGTCCGTAACCTCAACGACAAGACACAAAGGGGAAGCACTGAAAGCAGAGGACATTACAACGATCAACCTCTTAAACATGCTCCTGTCTCATCAATAAACTTCAGTTGTGTTTAGTGACGTTTTAGGCTGCAGGCTTTTTATAAGATTCTGCTCAGATGCCTTAGAGGCATAAATAGCGAGGTAACCTTACCTTAACTTTTTGGTCTCAAGCTTTTTCCATTTCAGCGCTTAAAGTAGCTGCGGACTAGGTGAAGGGCGTAGACGGTCTGCTGTGTTAAGGGCATCTCAGTCAACTGTTTCTGAGGGGAGGGGGATTTAAATGCATACGGGATTGCAATGCCTAGAGGATTGCAATGGAAAAAGGCCTTCAATCAAGGCATTTGACTGCGCCCAATGCGTGTGACTGCTGTAGTAACTAACCTAATTCCTGTCTGTGTTTCAGCCCCTTCCCATGGAAAACCTGTTTGTTGTCATTTACTTTACAGGTCCACTTTCTTTCCAAAACCTGCAATTACATTACAACAGAAAATTCTTCCTACAATTGGCTTTCAAGACAGTATAACTCTCAGACTGCCCCACCAAACAGCCTCTTCCCTGTCAAAGGGGTCGTAATATCGACCAGAAGCAGGGATAAACGATTTGGTGTATAAATACACAAGCGACAGCAGGGAAGGGTTAAGCCACACAGCGGTGTACCTCAAAGTTCTGGCTGGCACCAGGTGTGTGTGAGCTAGGAGGCAGAATGAAAAAACAAAAGGGGCTGGTAACGACCCCAGACGTGTGTGTGTGTGTGTTTGTGTGTGTGTGTGTGTGTGTGTGTGTGTGTGTGTGTTTAGGAGGCAATATGGAGGTACAACAGGGGCTGAAAGGGGAGGACTTTCAGCCAAGCTGGATACAACGACCCACCTGCGCAACCAAGACAACTCACGCAGCCATCGCCCCTGCCGCCTTTGCTTCCTTTTTGGTCTTGAGCACCAGCACCACCATGCAGCTGTTCCACACGCACTGCCAGTTGTGTGGGACTCACGCCCTCACCCAGCATGAGGAGTGTGATGTCAGTAGAATAAGAAGTCAGTGGGACGGCGTGATCGCACCAAGGGAGGAGGGTGGGTTGCGTGATGCGGTTAATGCGAGGGGTGCGGGGGGTCGGGTTGACGCGTAGGTGACCGTAGCAGCAATGGCGGCAACTGTGAGTGAGTGTGTGTTTGTACATGTGTGTGAGGGTCTATGTGTAATGACCGTAGCAGCAATGGCGGCAATTGTGAGTGAGTACGTGTTTGTGCATGCGTGTGAGGGTCTCTGTGCAATGACCGTAGCAGCAATGGTGGCAATTGTGAGTGGGTGCGTGTTTGTGCATGCGTGTGAGGGTCTCTGTGCAATGACCGTAGCAGCAAGCTTTAATACTTGTGCTGGTTTTGGCTGAATTCAAGTTAATCAGGGGCCGGTTGTGCTGCAATATCATTCAGGTTACCTTAATCAATGTGTAAGGTGTTATCACTAATTGTGAATATTCACTTCCTGTCATTCAGGGGGCATAGCAGGACGAACTCAGCATGCTGAACCAGATAATGTTAACTTATCTTGGAGCTAAGCAAGTGCTTTGATGAACGAGACCAATCAGTTTCTTTGCAAATAGATGTTAGAAGCCAAGGCTGACAAATGTTTTGCTTTGACTGTCGTGCATTCTTGGCGTCAGCTGCGGCGATAGCCCCGTAATACAAACAAATGCCACACTAATAGGGTTGGCCAGAACCGTATAAATACACCGTATATGACCGTATATTTGGTTATTTCCCTGCCAGATATACTGTATATACACCGTATATATATGGTTCTGGCCAACCCTACACACTAAGAGTACTAGCGCTTATGAGACTGGTTAAATGCAAATAATTAGGGTTGGCCAGAACCATATACCTATATACGGTGTATGTACGGTAGCTTTAGCAAGGAACTTGCCAAATATACGGTCATATACGGTGTAAATATACGGTTCTGGCCAACCCTACAAATGATGGGAGGAAAAGTCTGGTGACAGAGCACAGCTGAACACAGAAGCTTCTGCAGTTTGTGCGTACCATCTGACGCAAAACAACTTGACAGAAATTCAGAGAAGCTTCTGCAATTTGTGCGTACCATCTGACGCAAAGCAACTCAACAGAAATTCAGAGCTGATTGGGCCTACCGTCTTCCGCAGCAGTAGCCCCGCGCACGTAAGGCATCTTCAGTGAATACCTACGCACACAGCGTTGAGTTGTGGTGTGTGTGTGTGTGTGTGAGTGTGTGTGTGTCAATGTGTGAATGTGTGGTGCATGGAATGTGTATGATGTGTGGCATGGCATGTGAGCGTGCATGTGTATGTGTGTGTATGTGCACGTGCATGTATATGTGTGTGTATGTGCACGTGCATGTGTATGTGCATGTGTATGTGTTGTGCATGTGTATGATGTGTAGCATGGCATGTGAGCGTGCTGAAGTGAACACCGAAGCACACTGTGATAATTTGTAGTGCGTAGATGTGTGATGGATGACAAAGATTGTGTGACGTGAGGTATGAGGATCTGTGTAGTCACGTCATATGTAGGGTTGGCCAAAACCATACATACTTACGTATATACGGTATTGTTAGCAGGAAAATCACCATACATATGGTCATATACGGTGTGTATATACGGTTCTGGTCAGCCCTAATCACATGCATACATTGTGCATACATTGTGCATACATTGTGCATGCATTGTGCATACATTGTGCAAACATTGTGCATACATTGTGCATACATTGTGCATGCACTGTGCATGCATTGTGCATACATTGTGCATCCTGCATTCCTTGTGCATGCATTGTGCATGCATTGTGCATTATTGTGCATACATCGTGCATACATCGTGCAAGCACGTCCAAAATGAAGCAGTGAGAAAGAATGGCGTCCAACCCAAGTCATTCAGTGAAGGTCGCATTTGGAACGACTCGAATTATGGGCTCATCCTTTTTGCAGAAAAGCCATGCTAATCGGTACCATGAGAGGCCGAAGCATGGAAGGGGGTCAAACCAACTAGTGAGATATGCCAATCATATATGTCGGCGCTACACCTAGCAGTCCTTTGTTTGTATCAACTTGCACTCCTTTGTTTGTATCACCTTGCAGTCCTTTGTGTGTGTCACCTTGCAGTCCTTTGTATGTGGCCTACATCTAAATACAGGCTTCTTATCCAAGCTGTGTGTGTGTGTGCTATAAACAGATCACGCTTTATGCATATTAACGCACACACCGCAGCAATTCCAGCTAATTTTTCAAACAGGATTGTATAAAATCTAATAAAAAACCAGCAGTATGAAGATCCATAAATAAGAACTGATTTGCAAGCATGCAGTTACAGACTAATGAAGTGTGCCTTGTGCGTTCATTTGCAAAAATAGGTAACACCGTCATCGACACACACACGAGCACACATACACACACACACGCACACACTCACGTACATTAGGTAACACAGTCATAGCCACACACACACACACACAAACACACACACAAACACACACACGCGCACACACACACACACACTCACACACATAGGCACATACACACAAGCACACACACACGCACACACCCACACGCACCTGGTATCCAGACACAGGATCGGTGTATTGCCTTGATCCCAACGCACAGGCTGCAGCATGGGCCTCCTCCACATCAGGGGGTAAGCTTGGTGCACAGCTGAATGGCTTATGCGATGCACAGCTGGTGTGCGAACAGGCACCTTCAGCAACAGCAGGATCAGCATCCACACAGGTGCAACCGATTGCAGCAGCAGCAGGACTAGCATCAGTAGAAAGGGCACCACCATCAGTCGCAGCAGCAGCAGCAGCAGCACCACTACCATCCGTCACAGCAGCACCAGCAGCAGCAGTGTTCTTGGGCGTGTGTGCTCGTCCGTTTGCGTTTGAAAGTGCTACCGAAGTAGCTGCCTTGGCCGCCCTGAGATAGAGGACACAGTTTGTACGCATTATAGGGAGACACAGTTTTGAAGAGTTGAATGCATGCCACGTTGGAAATAACAGTGTTGAGTTGAATGCACGCCACGTTGGAAATAACAGTGTTGAGTTGAATGCATGCCACGTTGGAATTAACAGTGTTGAGATGAATGCACGCCACGTTGGAAATAACAGTGTTGAGTTTAATGCATGCCACGTTGGAAATGACAGTGTTGAGTTGAATGCATGCCACGTTGGAAATAACAGTGTTGAGATGAATGCACCCCACGCCGTAAATGCAGGGCTGGCCAGAACCGTATATTTGGTGGTTTTTCTGCCAAAGAAACCGTATGTACACCATATATGCATGGTTTTGACCAACCCTACGTATATACACTTATATTTCAATCCATTGATTTCACAGAAGAGTGCACTAAGGGTGGAAGGCAGTACACTAAGGGTGGAAGGCAGTACACTAAGGGTAGAAGGAATAACACTGAGGGTAGAAGGAATTACACTAAGGGTGGAAGGCAGTACACTAAGGGTTGGGGCAGGGTGCTTAACTGTATGTTTACTCTACGCTGGCTGATCAGCAATGTCTATCAGCCCAACACATGTGGCTGCCGGTTACCCCCCTTTGTAAACCCTTTTGTAAACCCCTTAGCAAACCCTAAGGGTGTAAGGCAGGGTGTTCAACCAAATGTTTACTCTACGCTGGCTGATCAGCAATGCCTGTCAGCCCAACACATGTGGCTGCCGGTTACCCCCTTTGTGAAACCTTTTGTAAACCCCTTAGTAAACCCTAAGGGTGTAAGGCAGTTTATTTGTGGCTGGCCGAGACCAGTCAGCAGCCGATCAGCCAAACAACCTGGCTGAAGGTCACCCCTCATTGTAACCATTAACCATAGTAAACCCTAAGGGTGGAAGGCAGGGTGTCGGAATTGCACTACCCAGGAGTCAAAGGCAGGGTGTTGGAATCGCACTTCCCAGGAGTCAAAGGCGCACGTCTATCTGGCATTTGTTGCTTACAAGATGAACTCATTCATGAGCTCATTTTACGGTATGAGCAGGTGAGCAGCCGTACTTCTTGATTGAAAGCCTTTTCCTTGTAAACCTTGTATCTTGCAAGATAGGCTGTGCGTACAAAATAGGCTGTGCTTAGAAAAATAGGCTGTGCTTACAAAATAGGCTGTGCTTAGAAAAATAGGCTGTGCTTACAAGATAGGCTGTGCTTACAAAATAGGCTGTGCTTAGAATAATAGGCTGTGCGCACAAGATAGGCTGTGCTTACAAGATAGACTGTGCTTAGAAAAATAGGCTGTGCTTACAAGATAGGCTGTGCTTCAGGCAGGTGAGGCTGTGCATTTCCACCAGCACAATATCAACACTTGCTGATTAACATCACTGGCTGAGTAGAACGTTATCATCACTTACTGATTATCACATCACTTGCTGATTACCACATCACTAACTGATTATCACATCACTTGCTGATGAGCACATTATCATCACTGGCTGATTATCACATCACTTACTGTATCACATCACTTGCTGATGAGCACGTTATCATCACTGGATGATTATCACATCACTTGCTGATAATTGTTTGAGACAGCTCTACAGCGTCTGCACAAGGCGCTAGAAAAAGAAAAAAGGGAAGAAGAAAAAACTGCGCAGGCGGCGAAAAAACACTCCCCACATTAAATAAGGAAAAGAGCCACTTTGGTACCACGTACCGTTAAGCTCCTCCACCAAAGGATAAAAGGAAAAGATCAATGGGGATCAGGAGGGTTGCAGGCTTGACCTGAAACCGTCTCCTGATGAGATTTTATACAAAATATGCCTACTCGGAGACCCACCTTGCCAAACCTACCATTAATCATTAAAGCAGTCATTTTTACATCCACGCAATCAATTCTGCCGCCAGCTCAAGACACATACCAAATGGACCCCACCTTGCGATCTCCACTTCTTTGACGTCTGGCATTTGGAACCTCTTCCAAGGGAAGCCAGCAGGGATGAAATCAGGTCGATCATTAAAGAGCCCAACCTACAATCAGGTCGATCATTAAAGAGGGGATGAAATCAGGTCGATCATTAAAGAGCCCAACCTACAATCAGGTCGATGATTAAAGAGGGGATGAAATCAGGTCGATCATTAAAGAGCCCAACCTACAATCAGGTCGATTATTAAAGAGGGGATGAAATCAGGTCGACCATTAAAGAGCCCAACCTACAATCAGGTCGATCATTAAAGAGGGGATGAAATCAGGTCGATCATTAAAGAGCCCAACCTACAATTAGGTCGATCATTAAAGAGGGGATGAAATCAGGTCGATCATTAAAGAGCCCAACCTACAATCGGGTCGATCATTAAAGAGGGGATGAAATCAGGGTTTCAGTACGGCTAGGCTAAGCGAGTATGCAGATTGATGCATGGACCCAGCGCATGGCAAGAAGGATTTTATGAGTGGCTGGTATGTTAGTACAATAGTGCATGGGCCCAGCGCATGGCAAGAGGGATTTTGGGAGTGGTTGGTATGTTAGTACAATAGTGCATGGGCCCAGCGCATGGCAAGAAGAATTTTATGAGTGGCTGGTATGTTAGTACAATAGTGCATGGGCCCAGCACATGGCAAGAGGGATTTTGGGAGTGGCTGGTATGTTAGTACAATAGCGCATGGACCCAGCGCATGGCAAGAAGGATTTTAGGAGTGGCTAGTACATTAGTACAATAGTGCATGGGCCCAGAGCATGGCAAGAAGGATTTTAGGAGTGGCTTGTATATTAGTACAATAGTGCATGGGCCCAGAACATGGCAAGAAGGATTTCAGGAGTGGCTTGTATATTAGTACAATAGTGCATGGGCCCAGAACATGGCAAGAAGGATTTTAGGAGTGGCTAGTACATTAGTACAATAGCGCATGGGCCCAGCACATGGCAAGATGATTTTATGATTGGCTAGTAAGTTAGTACAATAGTGCATGGGCCCAGCACTTAGCAAGAAGATCAGGTAAAAGGGAGTCACCTAGCAGCAGGCTGTCCACCCATAACTCACCTCCAAACAGACAAGCAAAGCAGGAAGCCGTTTAAATAGTGATTCAGTGCAACAATTTCAATTCTTCATACTAAGCTGCTATGCTATGTAGGGAGTGGTTTCACTGCCTGCGTAATATGTTTTCCTATTCTGCTATTTATGGTTCAGGGTGAGGAGGGTTAGGAGGGCAAATAATTTTTTTACAGCTGTGGTTAGCAGGAGGGCAAGGCTGTGATGAACAGGATGTGATTTACAGGAGGGCAAATCTTTTTGTACTGCTGTGATTAACAGTATATGACAAACAGGCTGTGATTCAGAAGGATGTGATTAAAAGGCTGTGATGAACAAGATGGCAAGGCAGTGATTCACAGGAGGGCAAATCTTTTTTTACTGCTGGGATTAACAGACTGTGAATAACAGAAGGGCAAGGCTGTGATTAGCGGGAGGGCAACTTTTTTTTCACTGCTGTGATGAACAGACTGTGAATAATCGGAGGGCAGGTCTTTTTTTAACTGCTGTGATTAACAGGAGGTCAACAGGGCGTTTAAAAAGTAGGGCAGATCTTTTTTCACTGCTGTGATGAACAGGAGGGCAAATCTTTTTTCACTGCTGGGATTAACAGGCTGTGATTAAAAGAAGGGCAAGGCTGTGATTAGCGGGAGGGCAACTCTTTTTTCACTGCTGTGATGAACAGACTGTGAATAATAGGAGGGCAGATCTTTTTTTAACTGCTGTGATTAACAGGAGGTCAACAGGGCGTTTAAAAAGGAGGGCAGATCTTTTTTCACTGCTGTGATGAACAGGAGGGCACATCTTTTTTCACTGCTGGGATTAACAGGCTGTGATTAACAGGCTGTGATTAACAGGAGGGCAAAACTGTTAAAAATGAGGGCAAATATTTTTTATTGCTGTGATGAAAAGGCTGTGATTAACAGAAGGGCAAGGCTGTTATCTTTGCTGTGATGAACAGGCTGTGATTAACAGGAGGGCAAATATTTTTTCACTGCTGTGATGAACAGGTTGTGATTAACAGGAGGGCAAAACTGTTAAAAATGAGGGCAAATATTTGTTATTGCTGTGATGAACAGGCTGTGATTAACAGGAGGGCAAAACTGTTAAAAATGAGGGCAAATATTTTTTCACTGCTGTGATTAACAGGCTGTGATTAACAGGAGGGCAAAACCGTTAAAAATGAGGGCAAATACTTTTTTACTGCTGTGATTACCAGGCTGTGAATAATAGGAGGGCAACTCTTTTTTACTGCTGCGATTAACAGGCTGTGATTAACAGGAGGGCAGACCTGTTAAAAATGAGGGCAAATAATTTTTCACTGCTGGGATTAACAGGAGGGCATGGCACAGCAGGGGTTGGTTTTACTGCCTGTGTACTATTTTTCCAATTCTGCTACAATTAACAGGAGGGCAAATCTTTTTCACTGCTGTGATTAACAGAAGGGCAAGGCTGTGATTAATAGGAGGGCAACTCTTTTTTACTGCTGTGATTAACAGGCTGTGATTAACAGGAGGGCAAGGCACATTAACAGGAAGGCAAGTGATTAACAGGATCAGGCACATTAGGAGTGATTAACAGGATTAGGCACTTCAACAGGAGGGCAAGGCACAGCCAAAGCGCATGCCTGGCAACCTTCACCGGCTCCAAAGTTGTGTCTGTTTAACTTGATAATTTTTTCGGAGAGGCTTCAGCTCTTGTCAGCAATGGTTGAGAGTGATTCATTAGAGCATGCTGACAGCATTCTATTTTTCTAGGAGTGCTACGACAACATTACAGTATGCAGTTAATGGGACACGTAACACTTTATGGGACACGTAGCAGTTAATGGGACACGTAACACTTTATGGGACACGTAGCAGTTAATGGGACACGTAGCAGTTAATGGGAAACGTAGCAGCTAATAAGACACGTAGCAGTTAATGGGACAAGTAGCAGTTAATGGGACACGTAGCAGCTAATGGGACACGTAAAGTTAATGGGACACATAGCAGTTAATGGGACACGTAGCAGTTAATGGGACACGTAGCAGTTAATGGGACACGTAGCAGCTAATAAGACACGTAGCAGTTAATGGGACAAGTAGCAGTTAATGGGACACGTAGCAGTTAACAGGACACGTAGCAGCTAATGGAACACGTAAAGTTAATGGGACACATAGCAATTATTGGGACACGTAGCAGTTAATGGGACACGTAGCAGCTAATAAGACACGTAGCAGTTAATGGGACAAGTAGCAGTTAATGGGACACGTAGCAGTTAACAGGACACGTAGCAGCTAATGGGACACGTAAAGTTAATGGGACACATAGCAATTATTGGGACACGTAGCAGTTAACAGGATATGTAGTATATAACGGGACACCAGGCCTATCTTTTGAAGAGCAAGACCTGCTCATGCAAATATCAACTCAAACTAACAAACCTCCTGGCTGGTTTATCAGAGAAATTAGGTGAATCAGGCTCCCACAAAGACAGTTCATGGTTCATGGTGATAGTGTGGGAGCATGACACAACTGGCAGTGGATAATGGCCCTGATAGCATGCAGGATACATGGGCCACATATTGGACGTACTACCCACCTACACCGTGCGTGCAAGGATTTATGATCAGACGCACATCATGAACACGTTCGCCAAGAGATCCAGGTACACACCACAACCGCACACCAAAGAAATGATGATCAAGCACACACATGAAGTCCACACTCCCCAGGAAAGCAAGAGCAGGTGCGCACCCACACCCACACAATGAGAAGTCAAGAGCACAAACTCAGGTGCGCACCCACACCCACACAATAGGAAGTCAAGAGCACAAACTTAGGTGCGCACCCACACCCACATACCAAACAATACAAAGGCAAATGCACATGAAATCCACACTCCCCAGGAAACCCAGAGGCAGGTGCACATCCAAACCCACATACCAACAAACGGAAGGCGAGCGCATATGAAAGCCACACCAAAGACAGACAATCAAGCACACGCATAAATCCACACTTCCCAGGAGAGTCAGAGCAGGCGTCCACTCACACCCACACATCAAAAAGTCAAGAACACAAACTCACCGAGAGATTGAAAGCAGGTGCGAGCCTGCAAAAACACACCAGGGCGTCAAAAACACTTGATTTTTATAACCAACCTACCAGGAACTCCACACTACGGTCACATGACTCGAAACCACACCTACCAGGAACTCCAGTGCCTCCACAAGACGTACGGTCACATGACTCGAACTCCAGTGCCTCCACAAGACACTACGGTCACATGACTCGAAACCACACCTACCAGGAACTCCAGTGCCTCCACAAGACGTGGCCCTGGACGATTAAAATGTGCATTCCCGTCCACCAGCACAACCTGCCCCTCCTTGACGGCACGCAGGTCCCTCCTGCATACGATGAACACGGTTTTGTTTTTCAACATAACTCAGAAGTTTACAAATGTATTAGTGCAGCTGTCGATCTTTTTGATTGATTTATTTGTTAAGACCTAAAGGTTGAGCAGCCATGCCAGGCTGGAGGCCATTGTAATGTAAACTAAACTATACGATGAACACGTCACTGTCCTATGTCCTCAAACATGCAATGCTGCACACACACACACACACGCACACACACACCCACCCACCCACCCACCCACACCCACACCCACATACACACACACATACTCACACACTCACACACATCCACACCAAAGAAAGCTCCTGTGCACCATTTCTGTCCCCCTAGCAATGCACACACACTAAACAGATGTCTAAATTGAGATTAGCTGTACTATAATGACCAGACAACGTCCCTTTAATCAGTGCATACACCTTCTAATTGTTACAACTGACATGCACCACCTTCTGCTTGGTTACAGCTTGTTAAGAGAGCAATCTGATAGTGTGTGTTTATGTGTGTATGAATATGCGTGTCTTTAATAGACTTTGTCTAACTTTATCGAATCAATCCCCGGCCCTTGTAAACCGTGAGGCCCTAGAGATAGGGGGACGGTTACTGTATATAAACTTTTCTAAAAGAGGAAGAGAGAAGGAGAGAGAGAGAGAGAGATTAGTGAGCCACAACCTATTAGAACAACCTGCTCACCACCACCCTTGGTCTGCCAGAGCTGCTCAGGCATCAACCAAAAGCACTAACATACACCCTCCAGATTACACTTGCCAACATTAGAGCAACCTGCTCACCACCACACTTGGTCGGACAGGGCTGCCAAAGCCTCTTCCTCTGCTGTGGTGATATCCAGGCCACAAGGGCTGTGTGAGAGCAATTAAAAGAGCAGACGTCAAGAATGTGCGGTACGCACAAAGACTGTGGCAATGACTGTGGTACACACAATGACTGTGGCAATGAATGTGGCAATGACCGTGGTACGCACAATGACTGTGGCAATGAATGTGGTACACACAATGACTGTGGCAATGACTGTGGCAATGACCGTGGTACGCACGATGACTGTGGCAATGAATGTGGCAATGACCGTGGTACGCACAATGACTGTGGCAATGAGTGTGGTACACACAATGGCTGT
>Ga0307948_1003110_pt1:5000-12241 | contig 12241 bp, 14 predicted proteins | sample OrgLakmetagen280_FD_201824 | JGI IMG/M metagenome (GOLD analysis project Ga0307948, IMG submission 201824) | Saline water microbial communities from Organic Lake, Antarctica - #280 | ecosystem: Environmental > Aquatic > Non-marine Saline and Alkaline > Saline | place: Antarctica...
GTACATGGAAGATCAATCCAGCACTGCCAGTGCCTCAGCACTTGCTCTCCAAGTCCAGCTCAGGGACCACGCTGCAGCAGCAGAGGCAGTTCAGGTGTGAGCTTGTGCTCAGGCAGCACGCATGTTTCCATGAGCGCTATTAGTTAAAGTTGGTAAAAAACGAGCAGGCCAGGCCGGCAGGACACATGTTTCCATGTGCATTTTCGCTGAAGGCTTTAGAATTCTTGGTTGGAAAGCACGCTGGTGTTTGGACAGGCAAGTAGCAGAATGCTCCCCAGCCCCGACAAACAACGGTTTGGTCTTGCAAGTCCCGTTGTGCTGCACCATGGTGTAGAAACTTGGAAAGAGGCATGCTTGGTCCTTCTTGGGCGTGCCTGTTTACCTCTTTTATCTAGGGTGACTTGGTTTTGAGTTTTGCATTAACTGTCGTCTGTATAACCGAATTTCTCACTGCCAAACTATTTGCACTCTGCAGGCTGACCTAAAGATGCAGCTCAAGGAGCGTGATGCTGACGTGAAGGCGCTGCAACTCCAGCTGCAGAAGCACCTGCACCACAAGGAGGTGGAGACAGAGGGGGTGCATGCACAGCTGCTTGCTAGGTTGCACGAGCAGGTGCGTAAAGAAGTGACACTGAGATAGTGAGCGGTCTTTTTGTGGGCCAAGACTCCCTTGTACTCTTGTGGTGGCTTTAGTAGAATGTGGAAAAAGTGTCGACGTGGACATGCAAGTGGTTGCACTATTTTTGTTTGGAGTGCAGCTCTTTGCTTCTTTTAGTATCTTGCATGCTGTAACGTGGCCCGTCACCTTTTGTCGTTTATTTCCAGTAGGAAAGTATGTGCCCTGCACGCTTCATTCGTAGGCCACTGAAAAGGACGCCTTGCACATTGAGCTGGAAGCCCTGCAAATCCATTTGGCGGCAGCAGAAGGCATCTGTAAGGAGGCCACAGCCGCTACTGATGCTCTGAGTGGCGAGGTGGGCTGAGCTAGCACATTTTTGAGGCTGGCCAGGACTATGTAATGTGCAGGATGACATGTTTAGCAGGGGATATATCTAATGCATGACGGTCTTGATGCCATTTTGGGAATCATGCTCAATGGAAGCAGATTTTTACAGACATGCAGCCGTGCATTGCCTTGTGGATCTAAGGGAGGCAGCTTAAAAACGAAAGCAATGCAAAGAAGCCCTCTCCCCACAGTATTTCAGAGGCCTCACAATGCTGTGTAAATTTAGGGAACGATTTAAAAAGGGTCTGCATGCAGAGAAGCTCCCTCGTATTGTTCAGACACAAAATCCATTTTAGAGGAGATTTGTCTGTTTACGATGTGTAGAGCCCTAGGATGAGCAGAGGTCTGCAAGGATGGCGTGGTTTGTAGGCACTGGTGCACCTTGCTCTTCCAGTGTTGGTGGTTTCCAGGTGCAACTACTATTTTTGGTGCATCTAAGCAGGTTATCTTTCATTAAAGCAGCTTGCGTGGTTTTAGCATCCGAAACAAAACAAGCACTATTCCTGTGACTTATTGTGTGCATTCCAAACTGTGTATATTGCTGCACAAACAGGGAACAGACCCTGCAACTGCTGTGTACGCCTGACTGAGCCTTTTGGTGCTGCTGGCCATGTAGGTCCACGTGCAGGTGGCACGAGCACAGGAAGCAGAGTCTGCTCAAAAGGAATTGGAGGCACAATTAGCAAAGCAGGCAGCGGAAGCACAGGTAGGATTTGCATTGCTAAGGAGTTATTGCAGTATACGAGTATATGGTATCTGCATGCAAGTTTCTGCGCCAGGTAAGGGATTAGGCTGCCAGCCACCTAGGATTTTTGTTGCCACAAAAGTCCTACTCTCTAAGCATTGTTTACTCGAGTCTGATTGAATTGCAGCGCAGAGGGGGAGTGTTACAAATTGCATTAACAAATGAACAAAAACAATGGCCTCGCATATTACATATGAGCATATTTCCCTTAATCGATGTGGGGAGTGGTTTTCACTACCTGCGTCGTTATTCTTTCACATGAGCATTACAACAAACTCATTTAGAAGCTGAACGCCTAAACACACATGCAAACACATGTAAGGACACAAATATGCACGGCATGCGATGCGTGCTGCTGGGTATCAGAGCTGCACAGTGCGCTCTGTGCCATGAAGTAATTCCTCAAGAGCATGCAAACTCATTTGTGAATGCTTCTAAATACCACAGGCTGCACGTCTTGAGGTGGCAGAGCTGCACCGCGCGCTCCAAGCCATGGGGCACGAGGGTAAAGAATTGAGGGCAGAGCTGGAGCGCATGCACGAACGGTGAGCCTGCTATCTTGTCATCTTGGAGCAAGTGGGGGCTGCATGCCTTCATCGCTGAATGAGTTGTCTGAACTTCCCCAGCAATATTGTGTATTACAGCACGGCTGCACCTTGGGATTGCCTAGAAATGGTTTTGTCTCTAGTCGTAATGAATGCTGCATGTTGACCTTGCTGAGATGCAGCCAGGCACATATATCTCTGCTCATGTTTTGATCAACCACACGTGTGACATGCAGGCTACACACAGCAGAAGCGGCGGTGGCAAAAGATGCATCCTCGACAGAGGAACTGCGTGCCAGGCACAATGAAGCCTTGGAACATGTGCGTGTGGGATTAAGCTTATGTTAAAAGGTTGGCAGGTAGAAACCGGGCGTAAGACACAATGCCAGACCTTGCCTGGAACATAACATCTAGAATCCTAGCTTGATCTATAATTTGGTGCACCTGGCCGTGTTTGCAGGTCCGTGCATTGCAGCAGAAAGTGGCCCTCTTGCAACATTCTAAAGCATCCGCTGAACAAGAGCTGGAGCGAGCACAGGTGGGCTTAAATGGGCTTTGGTTGAATGCCCTGTCTTGCGCGCACTCTGTGTCCACCTGACAAAGGCCTTATCATCAAAGCGAGTGCTGTTTGCAACGTTGCAATAACGAATGATAGGGGGTGTCTCCCTGAATGGCCCACCCCTTAGCTGAGCCAAACAGTCCCTATGAGCCAATTTTGCCCAAATCTCCCTTTTCCCTTCACCACTTTGGGACCTGAAAGTTGCGTTGTATAAGCTCATACGAATGTAGAATTGCAATAACCAATATCATTGCTCACAGACTGCACCAATCCATGCCCTTTAATTTTATTTTTTTTTATCATTCACCCCGCAACTCTGGTGTAAAAGTGAGGGTGTGAAATGGGGCCACAAAAGCCCTTGCCAAAATTGCTGCATGGAAGGGGTCAAACAATTTCATCAAAACCACCCAGGCTATAGATGGGCTCCATTATAATTCAAAAATAAGCTTTATTTAACCCCCAACTCTGAGAGCAAAACCTGGCTGAAACTTTTCTCTTTTCCCCCTGTGTCCCTTGTGTGAGCGCCCTCCCACTCGCTGGCATTCCCAGTACCCCTGTCCAAATTTGACATTGCAGCATTGTTATATAATATTTAGAATGCTTATATCCTGAAGCAGAGGTCGATGAGGGCAACTTCAGAAATGTACCTTTTCCCTGCCAAAGTGGGTGCAAATTACGCACCGGGCCCCACAGAACCCCTCAGAATGCCAAATTTCCAGCAAATGTCAATGGTTTAGGTATAAAATCAAGTACCTTGCATTCCGATGAGGTATAGGGGGCTTTGAATTGGGTGGAGAGCTAAGTAAGACTGGTTTGGGGGGGTTGTTCATGGGGACAGCCAGGGATTATGCCATTTTAACAAGGCACAAAAGCTGAATGCTGGCAACAACTTATGGTTTGCCTTTGCTCCAGTAAGCTCAATCCCAGCAGGTAATAAATTGCAGTCTGCATGGCCTGTGTGAGTGATGAATGTGAACTCTATGGTTTGATTTCACCTTGCTCCTCTGGTACGCCATCCGCCAGGTCCTGCTGGCTGACCGCAGTGCATCGCTCGCTGACCACCAAGCTCAGCTGGCCAGCCAGGCCGACCACCTAGCCTCCCTGCAAGCCACCATAGCCGCCCAAAACGCAGACATGACCAGAGCTCTCAGCCTTGTCACACAGGGGCACCTGCCCACTCGCAAGCACCACTCCCCTGCCCCTGTAGCACAAAAGCAAGCTCTGCCGGCCTCCTGTTCTCTTGCGTCTCCTGCTAGCCTCTCTCGGTCTCCCCCCGCTGGATCCCTGGCCCTGCAGCTGTTCCCCTCCCAACATCGCCTGCCACCCTCCTCACAGCACGAGCAAACAGCAGACCTCCTTCCTTCCTGCAAGTCCTCCTCCCCAGGCCCCATCAACAGAGATCAGGCTGCACATCACCAACACCAGATCAGCAGTTGCAGCAATCGACTTGACCAACCAAATCCTCAGCAGGAGCTGCAGCAATTGCTGCAGCTGCAGCAGGAGCGCAGTCTTCAGCTGGCCCAGCAGCGTCCCTTATCACCAACACCACCGCCGCCCTGCTCTTCACCTGCTCCATTGGGCAAACCTGACCATAGTGGCGTATTTACGCTCTCAAGGCACACCATGCCTACCCAGCACACTGACGCCGACTGCCGACCTGATGCCTGCACCCTCCAGCCTCTACCACAAGTACTGCACTCAGGCACAGCAAGAGGAACAGATCACCTGCTGGCCCTACAGTCTAACCAGGCAGACAGACAGGGCAGCAACCACAACCAAAGCAGCCACCCAGGCAGCGGTATGTCAGCAGCTAGCAACAGCAGCTTTTGCAGAGGAAGGAGCAATCATGGGAGCGGCAAGGAGAACCTCCCAGTCCCAGCCTCTGCTGACTCAAGCATCTTCAGCAGCAGCAGGCATGACAAGAACTCTACTGCACACATGCATCGTAACCTCTGTCAGCCTGCACCTGCACTCTCCCCCCTTGAAAAGGACCCACAGATCAGCAGCATAATCAGCAATGCAGGCAAGGGTGGCAGCTTGCACGAAGCCAGAGATGCTGTAAAAGCGTGCCACAATAAGCCAGACGGCAAGCCAGACCTGCACTCCCTGGTAGACCAACTGCGTAGCGGCAGGGCTGCCCAAAGCGCACAACACAGCATTAAAGGGGCTAGATCGGACAGTTGCAGCTTCTTGGATGGAAGGGATAGCAGTGGGCTGCATGGTGAGGGCATGCAAGGGAATCAGAGGGGCAGCAGCAGCAGCAGCAGTGGGGGTGGCTTTGGCAGTGTCAGTGTTGCAACATCTTCAACCAATCAAAGTGGGAGCGGTGGTGGCAGTGGGACTTGGGCAGGTCAGGATGCATCCTGTTTGACGACAGCACGGGCCATCGCAGCTCGATTAAGGGACAAGGACGATGCTAGCAAAAGGCTTGCTGAGAGCCAACAACTTTCCTCTCGAGTAGCAGCAGCAAGGGCAGATGGGGGCCGGCAAGGTGGTTCAATGCACCCTGTCTCCTCCTGCTCCTCCTCCTCCTCCTCCCCCTCCCCTGGCCCTACAGGCCACCCACAAGCAGCTAGGTTGGGACAGGTGAGGGGCTAGAACTTGGTGTTGCAGACTCGTCATCTTACAGGTTGCCGATAAGATGTTCTTTTGCTGCTTCTCGACCTGCGAGGTCGCTAGATAGAGATATAGATGTCACATTAGCCATGAGCCATGAGTGCTACCTCGGTATTCTTACTCAACTGAGGTGCTTTTTTCCCCTCTGCGACTCTTTTTTGCTTTCCTAGATGATCGGCGTCAACAGAGCAACCGCACTAAAGACCTGCCGTTCTGGATTCATAATCTGAATGAAATGCATTTTTTACGAACATCGTTGCACCTGTAGAACCTTCAACAGCCTGCGAGGAGTTTCAGCTTTAAAGCCCAAAAGCAAGAAGTAGCACGTGCGGAGGATGTAACCAACAGCAGCGCAGATAGTCAGCAGGTGAGCTACTAATTCTTTCAGGCAATGGGAATGCTTGCATGTGATCTGGCAACGTAATATAGCTATGAGAAGGGACCAAAAAAGTTGTTACCTTCTTCACCTTGCAATCTCTTGATAGCATTAGTTGGCAACCGAAAAGGAGGAGGAAAGAAAAGTTTATCAAGGTAGCGAGAATCACTCCCTACATTTATTAAGGAAAAGGAGCCACTTTGGTAAGGAGCACAAGTCCTCCATCATAAAGAGGGGGGGGGGTATTAATGGGGGTCAGGAGGGTTGCAGGCTTGGTCTGAAACTGGCTCCTGACGAAAGTTGATAACAGTACTGGGAAGGGCACGTCTAATAGGACAAGTTTACTAGTATAGTTGACTGTATATGGCAAGAAAGCGAAATGAACGCGTAGCATAGTAAGAACACCGCAAAAGAGTATCGCTGGTATGACCTTGTAAATCCGACACTTGCTCATTTCAAAATTGTTTTCGTACCAACAAAGAAAAGCTTGCGGCAGGTTTTGACACGTACAAATTTACAATGTGCATTGCAGAGCGAGGACTTACTGCAGCATATGAACAGCCTGCGCATCCTTGACCAAGAAATAGAGCTGCTTGGAGCGTCCCTGGCTGCTGCAAGCAAGGGAGGGTGATCTGGCCAAAAGGGGTTAGAAAAGCAGATTTAGATGAGATGGCACTCATTGTTTTGAGTTGAATTGTACTGTTGCTGCAGCAGAAATCATGCTACTCTCAGGCTTGCTAGTTCCATGCTATAACTTTTTAGTAAGGGTACGTCAGGAGGCGCCAGTAAGCATTACTTTTGGACGGCATGTACAAGTTTCGATAAAAAAAATATAAATAAATATATACTTGGAATCCTCACGTCGAGAGCTTTTGATTGGTATATGTGTGGGTCCAATCGGAGGGGGGGGGGTCAGAGTTTTCCGGGCCCCCCCTCCAAAAAATTACTGGGCCACTCCTACGGAATTTTAAATATATCATCGGAATCCTCAGCTCAAGCCCAGTCGATTCGCACCCTTTTTGAGCAAATTGGGTTAAGGGGGGGTCTGTGGACATGTCAAAAAGTCAAAGGCACACGCGCTCGGGTGCAGGCCGCGCGGGGTGAATCAAGCCAATGAAGCAGCAATTTACCCCAAATTTACCAGATTGTGCCAGCATGAGATAGTCAGTGGATTTCTGATGAAATGGGAGCAATGTGGGACTGTGCAAGCCAGTTGTGGGTGCCTGGTAGTTCACGTGCATGGGCGTCCGTATCTCAGTTTTTGCCCCATAACTCTGCAACACTTCAGTTTCAGGTCTTGATGAGTATGCAGATGGATGCCTATTTGAAAAAAGGAGCAGGCAGATTGGTACCCTTTTTGTCCGGGTGGGGTCATTGGAAGGGGGGTTTAGGAG
>Ga0307948_1003118_pt1 | contig 12227 bp, 13 predicted proteins | sample OrgLakmetagen280_FD_201824 | JGI IMG/M metagenome (GOLD analysis project Ga0307948, IMG submission 201824) | Saline water microbial communities from Organic Lake, Antarctica - #280 | ecosystem: Environmental > Aquatic > Non-marine Saline and Alkaline > Saline | place: Antarctica: Organic Lake...
CCGCGAAGTGATGGCCGAAAATAAATCAGCCAATTCATAGCGCATCTCGACCGTGATTTGCCCGGCCTGCCCCCAATCGAGAAAGCAGATACGCTTGTCGGCAGTGATGAGCATGTTACCGGAGTGGGGGTCTGCATGAAAAAAGCCAGTGCCCACGATCTGGTGAAAGACCGACTCGCCCCCAAGCTTGGCAAGATCTGCTGCATCTTCCGTAGACAATTGAACATCATCGGGCGGATCGCCATCGACCCATTCAGTTACGAGTAGTCGCCGCGTGGTAAAGCTGCGATAGACCTTGGGGGCGAAAACACGTGGTTGATCGGCGTTCAACGAGCGGAAAATTTCAGCATTATCTGCCTCGTTTCGATAGTTGAGTTCTTCCTCCAGTCGTAGCTCGGCCTCTCGAACAAGGGTAGGCAGATTATACGGGCGCAGGTCGTCGATTCGTGCGTGGAGCTGCCGGGCAAACCAGCCGATGATCTCCAAGTCGGCTGAAATGGTTTTGCGTATGTCTTCGCGCTGCACCTTGATCGCGACCAGCTCGCCAGTGGATATAAGTTTCGCTTTGTAAACCTGCCCAAGTGAGCCCGCCGCCAAGGGCTCTGAATCAAAGTCGCTAAAATAGTCCTCAATCTCCCCATCCAGCTCATTGAGAAAAACGGGCTTAATCCGCTCGAAGTCCTGCGGCTCCACCTGGCTGCGCAGCTTCTTTAGCTCCATGACCAAAGGCTCCGGCAGCTTATCCGGACGGGTGCTCAGGATCTGCCCAAATTTGACGAAGATCGGGCCGAGCTCCTCACAGGCATTGCGCACCCGCTCGTAAGGCGTGAGGCCGCTTACTTTTTTGCGGACCAGATTCTTGAGTAAAAACTGCGGGGTATCCAGCTGCAGGAGCAAATCCTCGAAGCCCCAGCGCACCAGAATCGCGACGATCTCCGGCGCACGCACCGCATTGGCAAGATAGTTGAAGGGTTTCATGGGGTTGAGAGTTGTTTGTTGTTTGTTGTTTGTTGCTCGGGAAACGGACTATTTTTGTGCCGTCTTTGCCGTCTTTGCCGTCTTTACCAAATAAGCCGCATAGCCGTTGCTGAGTGCGGTGGACTTCTCGAGCAATGACCTTGATTCCTCAAGTATGCTATTCGCAATTAAGCCTTCATCCACAGCCGTAATTATGTGGTCAAGGCACTCATGCTGTGAACCAAGGCTGTTACGAATAAATTTCGCGTTGTCGAGGTAGTGTCGCCGCCCGAAGCCTTCGGCGATATTAGCCGTTGTCGAACGGGCTGCCCGAATGAGTTGGTCGCTCATTCGGAATCGCTCTTCAGGTGGTAATTTGGGTAGAACGTCACGGTGGATGAATAGCCTCAATTCACGACACGCCTTCCAGCAATCAAGATCTTCGAAGCTTTGAATACGCGCCATGAATCAACATTTACGAGCAAATTACCAACAACTTTCAACCAGCAACCAGCAACCAACAACCAGCAACTCACTCTCCATTCGGAAACTCTTTATGCAAACGTCCCTCGAGGGCAGTCACGCGGGCGGCGAGCGCATCATATTGGTCTTTGGTCACGACGTTGGCGCGGTGGAGCATGTCATTGAAGAGCTTACTGGCCTCTACGCGGGCCTTCTCTGTCTCGACCCTGCCCTCTTCGACAATCTTGTCGGACATCTCGGCGGCTTCCTCCCTGGTCAACCTGCCTCTTTCTACCAATTCATCGAGTGACTCCAGAACTTTGTCCTTCGTCACGACGGCTAGGCCTACGCCGGCCAACATACTTTTTTTAATGAGATCAATCATAGTTCATTCAACGTAGTCCTAATTCAACAAAAGACAAGGACTCAAAAAGTCAAAGATTACGCGCAATGGTCATTGCGATAAATGGCTAAGTGATAGCGGCTTGGAGCCATCAATCACTCAGCTCGATAACGCGATAAAACCGATTCGGGCCGTCTTTCTCAGCAACAGTTTCCATCACCTCAGCCGGATTGCGCCAATAAGTGCGTTGCGCAACAAACTCCCAACTATCAGGGTCCGCAAGGTTGCTGCTAACCTGCAAAACTTGTTTCGTCGCACCCTCTGACGGGGTGGGCCATGTGATGATGAATGCACCACGTATTTCAGTAGGCCTGACCAAAGTGCTCAGCAAGTCGGCAACGGCTGAACGGCTATATAAATTCAAGTAAATCCGGTCTTTTTCCGACGTGAGAACAGCTAATTGATCGTCTGCATTAAACGCCACATCGGTGCCGGTGAAGTATTTGCCCGTCGCTACTTGGGAAATCAATGTTTCCGACCACTGCCCGGCTTCTTCTTCGACAACGTATAGCCGCCTCTGGTCGCTACTGACATAAGTAATGGCACATTTACCCGTCGAGGTAACAGCCAGTGCTACCGAGTTAAACATGCTAACCGCCGAGGACACTTTAACTGAAGACCACGAGGACGATGATCGCTCAGCCAAACGAATCTCGTTCCTACTCGAATCGGCATACGCTAACTTCAAGCCATGCGCGGAAGAGAAGTGGAGATCGAAATTGCAGAATTTAAGCACTGTATCGTCATCAATCAGTTCCATCGCTGAAGGCGTATTCGCCTCCACCGACTGATAAATCAAGTGCATCGGCGTTTCATCCAGCACACCGTTTCCGTTGATGTCTTCACCGTCGTCGAGCGCTTCGTTCAAATTCACATCCTCTGTAAAAGTGGAATAGGCCACATGACAGACATCGCTCTCCCCCGCTTCGACTACGACCTCACAAACAGGCCCATCTGAAAGCTTCGACTGAGCCAGAGCACCTTCTAAATAATAGAAATGCCAAAGTTCATAATCCGAGCTGATCACGAGCACATGAACCCCTTCATTTGAATCAATCGCCACAGTCCCCACTTCCTTGGCAATAGGCAAGGTCAGACGTGTATTCGAGGGACTCGCCATGGTATCAATGTGGAGCAAATCACCTAGCCAATGGGCAATCGAGACCGTGTCGTCCAAACGGCTGACGAAGCTGGGCGCGTCCACCTCTTCATTGAAATCTGTAAACGGAGCAGTGGTGGACCAGGCGTCTGAAAGGATCGAAGCGGTGCTGAGTTGGTAGTAATTGCCCAAAACCGGAAATCCAGCATCACCTAAGATGGGAGGGTCCGCTAGTTGTGAATGGCTCACTCTTAAAAAATGCAGGCTGCTTGCATTGCCATGAACATTTGGTGCGTAATTCTTCGGTAGCGCTGGCACCGGGTCACCAAACTCGTCGGTGATAGGAAAGCCAGTAGGAGCCAGCACGTTTTGCGTCGTGGCCAACGTGGTCTTCTGCCAAGCCGACGCTAAAGCGTTCGCGGAGATGAGAGAAAGTAGGGCCAGCGAAACCCCCGCCAAAAACCTGAATCTTGGGATTAGCATAACTTATTTTCTGACGCCGGAAAATAATGTGCAAGTGAATAAGCCGCAGAGCTGTGACAACGGCTCTGTCAATCCGACGCGCTTGGCAAATTTCATGAGCTTCGCGGCTCGTTTTTGACTTTTCGTGCTTTGGCGAGGCGTCGCTATTCGCGACATTCGTAAACGAAGTCTCTACTTATTCTAATTCACGCAAATTCACGTAAATTAACGGTTCAACCCTTTTTTTTAGGTGAGGCACTCGATTGGGCGCGTGAAACTCGTCCTTGATAACAATTGTGCTAGTTTTCTTAGATCGCCCTTTCAGGGCTCGACACCTTTAACCCATTGATACCTAGGGCGTTGCCTCAGGCTATCATAGTTTACCCCGTTGGGGCCTGGGGCTTAAGTCCCTACTGCCCGTGTCTATCAGTGGGCTTTGAATCATTCTAGCCCTCGTTATCGGCGACGCCCCTTGCTCAGCTTCTGCGCGATGAGGAACTGGACGTTCTTTTCGAGGCGCTCGACTTCGTAGGGATCGATACCCTCGGCTTCGGCATCTTTGAGGGCTTGCTCGGCACTGGCTTGGGCGGCCTCGACGGCGGATAGATCGATTTCAGCGACATCGATGGCGGCCTCTGTCAGCACAGAAATCGTATTGCCCAGCACTTTTGCGAAGCCGTGGTCCACGGCGATGTATTCCGTGTTGCCACCTTTGAGAACCTTGAGTTCCCCGGCCTTAACTTTGGTCACCAAGGGCACGTGCCCGGGAAGAATACCGATCTCGCCCGACTCTGTGGGTAATACGACTTGATCGGCCTCGGTGGAGAGGACCTTTTCGTCGGGAGTGATAATTTCGAGAGTCAGGGACATCAGGTGGGAAGGTGGGAAGGTTTGGAGGTGGGAAGGTGGGAAGGTTTGAAGGTGGGAAGGTGGGAAGGTGGGAAGGTTTGGAGGTGGGAAGGTGGGAAGGTTTGAAGGTGGGAAGGTGGGAAGGTTTGAAGGTGGGAAGGTCTGAAGGTGGGAAGGTTTGAAGGTGGAGCATTGAACACCGAACTTCAAAGGTTCAACGATCATACAGGCGGCTCCGCCGCTCGGTTATATTTTAGAGTTCAGTGTTTGACGTTGAATGTTCGATGTTCGAGCGGAGCGACTAGTCCTTATCGCTGGCTTCGAGGGCCATGTCGATGGAGCCCTTCATGTAGAGATCGTTCTCGGCGAGATCGTCGCACTCGCCGTCGAGGATCATCTTGAAGCCTTTGATCGTATCCTGAATGGACACGTATTGACCGGGGGTTCCGGTAAAGACTTCGGCCACGAAGAAGGGCTGGGAGAGGAACTTCTGCACCTTACGTGCCCGGTAAACGGCTTGCTTGTCCTCGGGGGAGAGTTCGTCGAGTCCGAGAATGGCGATGATGTCCTGCAAGTCCTTGTAGCGCTGAAGCACGTTCTGCACGCCCCGGGCGACTTGGTAGTGCTCTTCACCGACGATGGCCGGGTCCAGGGCGTTGGAGATGGAAGAGAGCGGGTCAACCGCCGGGTAGATGCCGAGCTCGGCGATGGAGCGCTCAAGCACGATGGTGGAGTCGAGGTGGGCGAAGGTGTTGGCCGGCGCGGGGTCGGTCAAGTCGTCGGCCGGAACGTAAACCGCCTGGAAGGAAGTAATGGAGCCCTTCTTGGTGGACGTAATGCGCTCCTGAAGGTTACCCATTTCGGCTGATAGTGTGGGCTGGTAACCCACCGCAGAGGGCGAGCGACCGAGAAGCGCGGACACCTCGGCACCGGCTTGCGAGAAGCGGAAAATGTTATCGACGAAGAGGAGGACGTCTTGGTTTTTCTCGTCGCGGAAGTATTCAGCCATGGTCAGGGCGGAGAGGGCGACACGCATCCGGGCACCGGGGGGCTCGTTCATTTGACCGTAAACCAAGGCCACTTTGGAGTTGGCGATGTTCTCTTGGTCGATGACGCCTGCGTCGGACATTTCGTGGTAGAGGTCATTGCCCTCTCGGGAGCGCTCCCCGACACCCGCGAAGACGGAGTAACCCCCGTGTGCCTTAGCGATGTTGTTGATCAGCTCCATGATGACGACGGTCTTACCAACACCCGCGCCACCGAAGGCGCCCACTTTACCGCCCTTTGTGAACGGGCAAATAAGGTCGATGACTTTAATACCAGTTTCGAGAATCTCGGTATCGGTGGCCTGGTCAACTAGAAGGGGTGGCATGCGGTGGATCCCGCGGCGCTCATCGGTCGCGACGGGGCCCTTTTCGTCAACCGTGTCGCCGGTGACATTGAAAATGCGCCCGAGAACGGCTTCGCCCACCGGGACGGAGATCGCATCACCCGTGCCGGCAATTTCCATGCCGCGAACGAGGCCGTCTGTAGAGGACATCGCGACGGCGCGAACAACGCCCTCCCCGAGGTGCTGCTGGACTTCGAGGGTCAGCTTTTTGGCTTCGCCATTGACTGTGAAGTTGACGATCAGCGCGTCGAGGATGTCGGGCACACTGTCCGCGGGGAAATGTGCGTCGACGACGGCGCCGATGACTTGAACGATTTTACCGGTTGTGGTGCTCATGATGAAGGAGTTGTTCGTTGAAAGTTGTTTGTTGAAAAAGATTCTTTAGTTGGCGGAGGCGGAGGAGATTTCGAGGATTTCCTGGGTAATCGCTGCTTGGCGTGCCTTGTTGTAATCGAGTGTGAGGTCGTCAACGAGGCCGGAGGCGTTATCAGTCGCAGACTTCATGGCGACCATACGTGCGCTGTATTCGGAAGCACGGCTTTCCAAGACGAGCTGGTGGATGATGACGTTGACGTAGAGGCCCGGTAATTCTTCGAGCACTTCCTCAGCGGAGGGCTCGAAAGTCATTTCGCGGGCATCGCTGCGTGCGTCGAGTATTTCGTCTGCACCGGCAACGCGCTTTTTGAGCTGATCGAGCACTTCGCGCAGATCGACTATGGGAAGAAGCGGCTGAATGATGGGCTCTTGCACGAGAACATTCACAAAGCTCGGGTAGGCCACCTCGATCGTATCGATCTGGCCTTTTAGATAAGAGTCGACGAGTAGTTTGAGCATCGGGCGAAGCTCGGCAAAGGCCGCCTTGTCGGAGATGGAGAAATCGGCGATCAAATCGCGCTTCGTCCGCGAGATAAATTGCGTGCCCTTACGGCCAATGGTGACAAACTTTGCATCGCCTTTGATCTCCTCGGTAATCTTGCGGAAGAGGTTGGTGTTAAGCGGCCCGCAAAGGCCTTTTTCCGTAGAGAGGACTAGAATGCCCCGGGTCTTGACCTCGCGCTTCTCGAAGAAAGGGTGCTGGATCGATGTGCCACCTAGTTCCAGCTTTTCGCCCACGGTATCGAGCAAATCTGCCAGAAGCAGCGCGTAAGGACGGCCCGCCTTAGCGGCGTCTTGCGCCCGCTTCATCTTGGAGGAAGAAACGAGCTGCATCGCACGCGTGATCTGCCGGGTATTCTTAACCGACTTGATGCGGCGGCGGATGTCGCGAAGATTGCCCATGAATTAAATTATTATGTTAAGATGATTAATTACTAATGAGTAAGAAATTAAGCGGAGAAGCCGGCTTTCCACTCTTCGATGGCGGACTTGAGCTCAGCTTCGATCGCTTCGGTGAGAGCCTTTTCCACACGGATCTTATCCATGAGCTTGGCACCTCGTGTTTCAAAGAACTCGCGCAGGGCTGTCGTGGCGGCTACGATCTGCTTCACCTCGATTCCATCGAAGTGACCGTTTTGCACGGCCCAGATGAGGGAGGATTGCACCTCGACAGGAATCGGGTTGAACGCGGTTTGCTTAAAGAGTTCGACGACGCGGGCACCACGATCAAGTTGGGCCTTGGTCTTAGCATCGAGGTCGGAACCGAATTGAGCGAAGGCCGCGAGCTCGCGATATTGAGCAAGTTGAAGCTTCACCTTACCGGCGACCTTTTTGATCGCCTTAATCTGAGCAGCAGAACCGACACGGGAGACGGAAAGGCCTACGGAAACTGCCGGGCGGAGGCCCTGGTTAAAGAGATCGGTTTCGAGGAAGACTTGACCGTCGGTGATGGAGATCACGTTGGTCGGGATGTAAGCGGATACGTCGCCCGCTTGGGTTTCGATAATTGGGAGCGCGGTCAGGGAACCGTTCCCGTTGTTCTCATTCAAACGAGCAGAACGCTCAAGGAGGCGGGAGTGCAGGTAGAAAACATCGCCCGGATAGGCTTCGCGACCGGATGGGCGCTTCAAAATGAGGGAGATTTGACGGTAAGCCACCGCCTGCTTCGAAAGATCGTCATAAACGATAAGCGCGTCCATGCCGTTGCGCATGAAGAACTCACCGATCGAGGCTCCGGCGAAGGGAGCGATATATTGATTGGCCGGGTTATCGGCAGCCGGGGCGGCAACGATGATGGTGTATTCCATCGCAGCGGCCTTCTCTAGCACGTTGATGGTGCGGGCAATGTTGGAATTTTTTTGGCCGACCGCGACATAGATCGAGTAAACCGGACGGAAGCCTTCTTCGAAAGAGCCGTCTTCATTGCGGTGCTGGTTATTGATGTTGGCCTGATTGATGATGGTGTCGATCGCGATGGTGGTCTTACCCGTCGCGCGGTCACCGATGATGAGCTCACGTTGGCCACGGCCGATCGGAATCATTGAGTCGATCGCCATGATGCCGGTTTGCAGCGGCTGGTCGACAGACTTACGCGGGATGATACCGGGAGCAATTTGGTCGACTGGATAAATCTCGCTGGAATCGACTGGACCCTTGCCGTCAACAGGCTGGCCTATGGCGTCAACCACACGACCGAGGAGACCCATGCCGACCGGAACCGAGAGCAGTTTGCCGGTGGTGCTGGCTTCGTCGCCTTCTTTAAGCTTGGAGTAGTCGCCAAGGATAACGCAACCGACCTCATATTCTTCGAGGTTGAGGGCGAGGCCGAAGACGCCGTTGCCGAAATCGATCATTTCGTTATACATGACGCCGGAGAGGCCTTCGAGCTTGGCCACACCGTCCGCAATGCTGATGATCTTGCCAGTGTTGGACTTAACGGTGCCTGCTTCAAAGGAGGCGATTTCCTTTTCGATTTGTTCAACTATGGTGCTCATCTTTAGGTGGTCCGCCTGCGTCCTCCGGGACTACGGCGTGATATGAAAGGTTTAAAGGTGGGAAGGTGGGAAGGTGGGAAGGTAGAAGGTGGGAAGGTGGGAAGGTGCGAAGGTGGGAAGGTGGAAGGTGGGAGGTGGAAGGTGGAAGGTGGAAGGTGGAAGGTGGAAGGTAGAAGGTGGGAAGGTGGGAAGGTGGAAGGTTTTTAGGTTTTTAGTGGACGTTTTCTGCAAATCGTTCGAGGCGGCCGGCGATGGAAGCGTCGTAAACATCATCCCCGACGCGGATGCGGACGCCCGCAATCAAAGACGGCTCTGGAGTGGTCACCGCAGAGATGGGGCGACCATAGACTTGGGTAAAACTCGTTTCGATCGCAGTCAATGCTTCCGGGCTCAACGCCCCGGGGGTCGAAACAACCGCAGTCTGCTGGGCAACGGCCCGGCGGATGAAATAGAGGTAAGTTTTGAGCACGAGCAGCTTGCGCCGCAGTTCGGCCCGCTTCATTCCATTCAGCACTTCAGCCACTCTCGACTCCGTCACGACCCCATGCTCACGGGACAGCTCGACCAAGTTCTTGGCAAAGCGGAGGATTTTCTTGTCGCGGGTCATGTCTTAGGAATGAGTAATGAAGAATGAATGATGGCGAATTCCCCTAGCTGGCGGAGCCGGCCAGTTCCTTGGCGGCGGCGTCGGAGAAGGTCTGCTTGTCCTCATCGGAAAGTTCCCTGGACAGAACGGTGGAGGTCGTGGCAACGACAAGACGGGCGACTTCCTTGCGCACATCGGAAAGCATCTTTTGGCGCTCGAGCTCAGTGGCTTCGCTGGCCTTGCGAATGATGGCTTCCGCGTGAGCAGCCGCTTCCTGCGTCTTATGCTCGATCATCTCCTTCGACTGTTCGCGAGATTCGCTGAGGATGCGCTGGGCATCCTGAGCCGCTTCCTTCATCTTAGCCGCGCGCTCACGCTCGGCCTCCGCAAGCTGCGTCTTCATCTCCTCGGCATACTGCAGGCCGTCGGCGATCTTTTGCTGGCGCTCGTCAAGAGTTCTCGAAATGGGCTTGACGGCAAAGAAATAGAGAACGGTCGCGACCAGACTGAAGTTGATCATCTGCGCGATGAGATTCGGCCAAGTCACACCGAACCCGGTGGCAATTTCAGTCAACGCATTGCTCCCGGCCTCCGATTCTTCCCCCGAGGGATTCTGGCCCATCTCGACGATATCCGATGTGCCAGCGTCGCTGACCGCCAAAAGTCCGATCGGCACAAAGAAAGCAATGAGCAAGGAAACAAATAAAGCCTTCATGGGAGCAACAATTTGAAAAGTAGGAGACTTCGCCGCCGGACCAGGGAGGTCGCAGCGGCGAAGTCGGGAAGAATTTTTATTAACCTGCGAAGCCGCCAAGGAAGATGGCAAAGAAAACCACCGCTTCGGCGAAAGCCATAGCGATAATTGATTGGACCAATACTTTGGTGGCAGCTTCAGGATTGCGGCCAACCGACTCACAAGCTTTGTAGCCGATAAGGGCGATACCGATGGGCACCGTGAGAACTGCGGCTACGACATTGAGGTTGCCGGTGATTTCTGCGAGGATGTTGAACATATTATTTATATAGTTGAGTTGATGTATTTTGTTTAGCTTTTCCTGCACTGCCCACGATTCTTTGACATGGTCCCAGTGCTGAAAGGGTTAGAGAGATAAGATCATTAATGGGCGTGCTCTTCGTCGTGGTTCGTTATCAGGCCGATATAAATAGCGACGAGCAAGGTAAAGATGAGTGCCTGGACGATTCCAACCAGCACCTCGTAAAGATAAAATGGAACTGGCACGATATACGGTGCCAGCCCTGTCATACTCATCAGGAGATTTTCACCCCCAAAGACATTGCCATAAAGACGGAACGAGAGTGATACCGGGCGAAATGCGATCGATATCATTTCGATAACGCCGACCCCAATGAAAATCGGGATGAGCATAAAATAAATGAGCTTTGGCGTGTCTTTCTTGTCGGCCTTGTTACCAAAAAGCTCCCAGATGAAAAACTTTGGTCCGGCAACTTTCAGGCTGATAAAAAGCCACGCCAGCATTGCAACCAGTGCCATGCCCAGCGTTGCATTCAAATCAGAGTTCGCCGGGCGCATCCAATATTTAAGCGATCCGCTTTCGTCATAAAAACCAAAAACACCCACGCCGGGCACGAGGCCGCTCCAATTATGGACAAGGATGTAGAGAAACAGCCCGATCAGGAGTGGGAAAGTCATGGGGAAGGCCTTCTTGCCCACGATCGGCTCAAGAAGCCCACGTAGTCCATCGATCAGGCTTTCAATAACTGCCTGTCCTTTGCCTGGGATCAGCTTTGGCGTGCCCACCCAAAGACGAACCGCAATGATCAAGATGATCGAAATGACCCAAGTCGTGAGCATCGCATTGGTCAGCGGCAAACCGAAGAGCTCCGTCAACTCATACGGCGACGGGCTGACGCCACTATCGGCAGCATTGAGTGCCGTGGCGCTAGCGATGAGGACAAAAACTGTTGGTAGGAGCTTGTTCACGAGGAACTTAAGAGTGGTTTTGACGCGGCGGATTTGCGAAAAGCAGAAGGTGATGAAGGTAGGCTCCGGTCTCGTCAACACCTGATTTAAGGAATCGCGAACAGGATTAGTCCAGCTAATGTAAGTTATCCAGAAGGCAAGCGGTTCTGAACTTGCCAGCGCCTGCCAGGGATCCAATGTTCTAATCGTCATGCCTGAACCAACAAACCTGACGGATCGGATTTCTTACCTGCGCGACCGCAAGGATCGTTCGCCTATTGTTCAGGGTGGCGAGGCTCCAGCTCCAAAGAAAAATCCTCAAAAAAACAAGCGGAGGAGGCCGGAGCGCAAGTTAGCCAACGACTATTTCATGCTCTTTGTCTATGCCTTACTTGCGATCGCCTTGGTCACGCAGCTCGGGCTGATTGTCTGGCTCGACCTGATTTAACCTAAAATCGGCAGTTGAAGAGAAGCGAATTTTTTTAGGTTTAACTTATACCCGCAGCGCGATCACGGAAGAGTATTCATCCATCAGGCCCTGAAAGTAGGTGTCGTTCTCGTGCGGCCACTGCGCGGCGTCATCGATCCGCCAGTCCGGATGCGACTGGAGATGCTCGATCGTCCAGTCGAAATAGGGTCGGTCGTCGGAGCGGAAGCAGAACTGCCCTCCTGCCTCCGTCCGCCTGGCCACCTCATCGAGAAAGGCTGTTTGCACCATGCGCCGCCGGTGGTGGCGCGCCTTGGGCCAGGGGTCGGGAAAAAGCAGGACCGTGCGCTCGAAACGGATCGCGGGTGGCAACACCTCGAGGAAATCGCCCAACTCCGCCTTGTAAAAGAGCAAGTTATCCAGGCCGCGTTTGTCGCGCTTGTCCAGGCACTTACGGATGCGCCAAGAGATCAGGTCGATGCCGACACATCGCGTCTCCGGGTGCGCCTCAGCATAGCTGGTCAACCAGTGGCCGTGCCCGCAGCCGGCCTCAAAGAGCACCGCATCCACTCCGTCCAGATCGCACTCTAGCGCTTCGCGAAGTTTGGCCTTGCGCTCGGCCTGCTTGGCGAGCTCCCGGGCGTGACTTTCAGAAATTTGCATTACACCATCATAGCGGAGCCTGATGCCCAAAGGTCAAGCGCCAGGGGCATTAGAGCTGACGATTAATTCTGGCTATTATTTAAAACAGGCGCGTTCTCACTCGCCTCCGGCTCCTTA
>Ga0307948_1003121_pt1 | contig 12221 bp, 10 predicted proteins | sample OrgLakmetagen280_FD_201824 | JGI IMG/M metagenome (GOLD analysis project Ga0307948, IMG submission 201824) | Saline water microbial communities from Organic Lake, Antarctica - #280 | ecosystem: Environmental > Aquatic > Non-marine Saline and Alkaline > Saline | place: Antarctica: Organic Lake...
GGGCGTTTGGATCGATGATGTGAGCAACGCTTTGGATGCAGCGGATATATTTGTGCTGCCATCATTGGACGAACCTTTTGGGATCGTGATGCTGGAAGCGATGGCGCGTGGCGTGCCGATTATTTCTACCAAGACGAAGGGCCCGACTGAGGTGCTTAGCGCCGAGACGGCGCGCTTAGTCGAAATCGGTTCGGTCGACGCGCTTTATCATGCACTGCGCGAAGTGGTGTTGGACCACGATGGTGCTTTGCTGCGTGCCAAGCGCGCGTTGAGTCTGTATGAAGAAATCTATTACGAGGGCGCGCTCATTCCGCGTATTGAGGCGTTGTATACCCGTGTGATTGCGCAGAGTCGGTGAGCGCACCGCTAAGGGCGTATTGCTCTGGTTTATCGCGATTTCTTGAGTAGGTCTTCGTAAACGGTCTGTGTTTTGGTTAGCATATTTTCCAGCGTGAATGGGTTGTTGCGTTTCGATGCTGGTGGAGTGGTATGCCATTTTGCCAGTAGCTGAGTCAGCTTGTTACTGTCGCCGACTTCAATTTTTCCTTCAGGCAGTAGCGCGTCTAATTGTTCGTGCACACCGCCGTGGTCGTAGCCCGCGACGGGCTTGCCGAGCGCTAGGGCTTCGAGGGTGACGCGGCCGAAGGCTTCGGGATCGGTGGAGCAGGAGACGACGACATCGGAGACAGCCATGACTTCGCGCAGATCGCTACGGTGGCCGACTAGGGTGATGTCGTTCTCTAGTCCAGCGCTGCGGATGGCAGCTTTGACTTCTTCCAAAAATTCTAACTTCTTCGGGTGCGGTTCACCAACGATCAGGCCGTGCACGGGCAAGCCTTTGGCTTTCAGCGCGGCGATGACCTGTATGAAATCCAGCTGGCCTTTCCAGCGGGTGATACGCCCGGGGAGGGTGATGATGTATTTGCCGGCGAACTGTGGGGAATCGGCACGCCATTGTTCTAGCCATTCGGCAGGTGCTTGGTAGCCGTAGGGGTATTCCCCTGGGTCGACGCCGCGGTGAACGACGCTGAGACGGTCCGCCGGGACCTTCGGGTAGTTTTGCAGGACGTAGTCTTTAACGCTATTGGAAACGCAGATGACGCGCTCGCCCTTGGTCATGATGGCCGAGTAGGCGTTGACCGAGTAAAAGCCGTGCACGGTGGTGATGAGGCGCGGACGGGTTTTCGGATCCATTTTGCGCCAGGCCAGCCAGGCCAGCCAGGCGGGAAGGCGGGAGCGCAAGTGGAGGATATCCGGCCTTTCCTGCTCGAACAGGCGGCGCAGGACTTTGATCTGGCGTAGCGCGCTGAGGCGTTTCTTATGGACGGGTAGGGTGATGTGGCGGCTGCCTTCGGCTTCGAGTTGGGCGACTTGGCGTCCGCCATTGGAAATGACGAGCGATTCGTGCCCCTGCTCGACCAAATATTTGCCGACTTCAAGCGCCCCGCGTTCGACGCCGCCTGCATTCAGTTCTGGGAGGATTTGGATGACTTTCATGGCGGGATACGGGATGCGGGATACGGGATACGGGATACTTTGGCTCGGCTTTATTGACCACGGATTACACGGATGGGCGCGGATGCTTAGACTAGGTATTTTTTAAGCTACAGAATGAATTTCTTTGAAATTAAGGGCGATGGTTTGATCGCTGAGCTGATGTCGGTCTCCGGAGTAGATTAGGTGGCTTCGGCTGACTTTATCGGTAAGGGTTTTGAAGCGTCGGATTCCCTTGAGCTGGTTCATGTTGAAAGTTTTGGAAGATTTGACCTCGATTGCATTTAGATTACGCCCTTCTTGTGCTAGGATGTCCACTTCGTTGCCTTTGCTATCTCTGAAATAATACAGATCGGCCATGTGTCCTTTGTTGTAGCGAGTTTTTAAGCATTCAATTACGACTAAGTTTTCGAAAATTTGGCCGACGAGGGGATCTCGGCTGATTTGTTCGGGCTCACGGATACCGAGTAGGTAACAAAGTAACCCCACGTCGGTGAAATAGTATTTCGGACTTTTAATGACTCGTTTTCCAAAGTTTTCAAAGAAGGGTGGCAGCTTATAAAGGATGAAAGATGCTTCAAGTATGGTGATCCAATGGCGGATTGTTTTTGCATCGACGCCTACATCGTTGGCTAAAGAGCTGTAGTCGAAGACTTGTCCGATTCGGCCTGCTAATAATTTCAGCATCTTTTCAAATAAACTTACATCTTTTAGCTGAATTAGCTGGCGAACATCTCGCTCCACATACGTTTGATAGTAGTTAGCGTAGGCGGTGGTGGGGCGCTGTGATTGTTCATAAATTCGAGGCATAAAGCCTGTGAAGCAGTAGTCCTCGAAACGATCAAATTCTATTTTGGCTTGCCTCAATTCATGGATAGAAAATGGCAGTAGGTTGAGTATCGCGGTGCGGCCAGCCAATGATTGAGAAATCGCCTCTCGCAGGCTGAGTTGATGCGAGCCAGTGAGGACGAAGCGTCCGTTGCCTTTCCCTGAATCGACTTCAACTTGTATATAGCTCAACAGATCGGGAGCGCGTTGAATTTCATCAATCACTACTTTTCCTGAATATTTGCCGAGAAATGCTTTAGGATCCTGTTGGGCGATTCCCCGTGTCTCGGGATCTTCCAGATTTGCATAAGCATAGTCTGGCAGCGAAGTTTTAGCTAGGGTCGTTTTGCCCGCTTGTCTGGGGCCTAGTAAAGTGACCACAGGGTACTCTTTGAGTAGTTCCTTGAACTCGTCTTCAATATCTCTCGGAATCAACATTCTTAGAAGATGTTGGTGTAATATCAGATGACAAGTCCTATATTGCTCCGTCTTTTCATATTGGTGACTATTGCCTCGGCTTTTTTGACCACAGATTACGGATGGGCACGGATGCGGTCTTATCTGTTTGATTTGAGCGTTGGGGCACTGACCTTATGTCAAAGTTAGAACAGGATACCTCGGGATTTGTCCATCCTGAGTCGCTAGTGTCCACCCATTCACAATGCAGGTGGCAATCAGCAGTCGGTCGAAGGGGTCGCGGTGGATCATGGGTAGCTTTCCGAGCATGAAAACAGCACTGTCTTGCAGACCTTGGTAAGCGAGGCGGGACTGGGTGATGAGATCGGGTATGCACTCACCGGGAGGAGCCGGCAGAGAAAGTTTTCCCGTGTCGTATTTGACTTGTATCTCCCAGACTGAAATCTGGCTAATATACCATCGCACTTCCTTGCTTTTTAGGAGTGTGCTTATTTTAGCCGGCAGTTTTTCCGGCTCATGGTGCATCCAGAGGAAGATGCGGGTGTCGAGTAGAATCGTCCTCATTCTCCGTAGTAGCTGGCTTCAAAATCGGGAATGGGTGCGTCGAAATCCTCCGCGATCTTGCACTGGTTTCGAAGTAGGCCAATTTCGGGGCAAATTCCGAGTTGGGCGTCGTCAATGGGCACCAGCTTGGCCAACGGGCGATTGCGGTTGGCGATGATGAAAATTTCGCCGTTAACGGCTTTTTGAGTATATTTACCCAAGTGCGCTTTGGCTTCGCTAAGTTTTATTGTAGTCATCTATTAAACTAGTATTAGACTGATTCTGTGGTGTCAACTCATAAGCCCTCGTTTCGTTTTTTCTATCTGCCGATTTCTCTTAGCAGGGAATGAATTTCTTTGAAATTAAGGGCGATGGTTTGTTTCGGCTGACTTGTGTGCGAGTGCGGCCTTATGCCATGGGATGTTGGGGTATATCTACCAAAGCACTGGCACGGGATAGCGTCCGATTATGGGATCTGGTGTCACTATTTTCATGCCTTTGCACAGGGCTGCGGCTATAAGGATGCGGTCGAATGGGTCTTTGTGGTGCTCCGGCAGTTTCTCGATGTGCCAAATCGCGTCGTTTTCGAATGTGGCGCAATCGATTTGATGCAGTCGAAGTGCTTTGGGGATGAATGTGCGTGGGCTTTCGGAAAGCTGTAGCTGGCCTTTCTGGTATTTGAGCTGGATTTCCCAAATCGAGGCCTGGTGCAAGACTAAGGTATTCTGGCCATCTTCCAGCGCCCGGTGAGCCGCAGGGCTCAGTCGATGATCAGCGATATCGTAGCGAGCGTGTTTATCCCGCGATTCGATCAAGGTCGATTTACGAAAGGCCTCGTTCCTGGCATAAAGCCAGTCCCTACACTGCATTTTTTAAAATGGCTGTTTCGCACTCAGATCAGTCAGTAGACAGATTTGATATTTAGTTAGTTATGCAATTTCGAGCGTCACCAAGATGAAGGGACTCGATGTCCCACTCAGAGAGACCTCAGCGTTTTCTGCGCCTTCGGCGAGTTTGGTGCGATTAGAGCAATCGTTCCGCTACGACCTTTGCGACCCGCTCGGCTTCGTTCAGCGGGGGAGGATTATTGAATGCGGCTAGATCGGCCTGGTTCTCTCTGTAGTTCATTAAGTAGCCGTCTTGGTTGAGCGACTCCAGGCCGCGTACGATTCTGGAGCGAGTGGACTTTCTCGGGACGGGGAGCAGCCCGACTTTTGCGCCAGAGCTTAGCGCTTCATAAACCATGGAGACGCTATCTTCGCTCACCCAAACGTGAGCAGTCATTGAGAGTTCTCGAGGCAACCAGTCTATATCCGTCGTCTCGACGGGTATTACCTGGAGTTGCTCCTTTGGTAATTTCTCTAGCTTTTTGATCGTGCTCGGTGGTGTGCGCCGAGAGCTCGTGAGCGTCCATTGAATACTGGAGTTGGCGTCGAGTATTTTGGAAATTTGTTTTATTAGCATACTTTCATCCCATTCATGGTGCTGCGAAGGGCCGCCAATTAGGAAGAGTCCAGTGTGCTCGTTTTTATTATCCGCAGGTTCGATCATATTCATCGCGCCTTTAGTTGTAATCACATTTGAGCTGTTGCGTAGGTCATGCTCTGGAGCAATGCACAGATCGAATAGACTGGTGAGCCCTTTCGGCGGAGACATAATCAGAACGGAAGGCGCTCTCGTCGCTCGGCTAGCGGCGAGTATGGTAGAATGAGTCTGGCTACCTGCTCCAATGATGAGGTCTGGCAGTTGGAGTCTGGCTGTAGGAGGAAAACGAGCACATAATGCTTGCCACCATGAGGCTTTGTCGGAGGCGGTATTTATTCGCACGACCTCTAATGGGACTTGCCGCGATAGAGCACGAATAAGGCCTGAACTCTGATTTTCATGCCCACGCTTATTGTCGCAGATTTGCCATATGACTTTCGATTCCATCATCTCAAATACCAATACTAGCACATATTTAAAGTCGCTCGCGATAAACAACGCGAACTTTTTGAAAAGTTTCTTCGATTTAACGCTCGCAAAAAAATCGTATTCGGGTATCGAGTCGAGGATTGCAATGTCGTCTACAAATATAACAAATCAATTAGAAGGACTTGAAGGCTTTGAAGCGCTCGACGTGAGCGAGCTTAATCGCGTGGGTGGCCGCAAATACTTGGATCGAGGGCTTGCGCACTATCGCCAGATCGCGGTCGAAGAGCTGTTGTGGGATGCTGATGCTAAACGGATGTCGGCACAAGTTTCGGCGAGTGGGGCGGAATACTGTGAAGTATTTTTGCAAGTGCAGGATGGAAGCTTAACGCAACAGTGCGATTGCGAGGAGTGGCAGCGGTCGCAAGATAGTTGCGAACATGCGGTCGCAGCTACGGCAGCCATGTTTCTTGCAGTTCAGGGTGAAAGTGTGGGTGGCTATTCGATGCCGGATGATTATGCTCAGGAACTCCGCAAACAACTGGGTTATCGCGATGTCGGAGGCAGTGGGCACTCTGGTGCCGAAGATGAGGTTGAACAGCCTGTAGAATTTATTCTTAACGAATCAGATGGGTTTGACCGCTTCGGCTTTACGATTAGCGGCCCCTTGCCGCATGAATTTTTAGGCCAGTTCGGCGTAACACTGGGAGGAAGCTACGGCTTCAAGCTGGATCGGTCGTTCAGTCTGCAAAATTCAGATAAACAGCTTAAGCAGTTCCTTTCCGCAGCGAAGGAAGAAGGCATTCAGGTTGTCGCTCAGGTCGAGGGTGATTCCTTTCCGTTAAAGCTGAAGTCAAAGCACCTCGATGTTGTTATTCGTAATGATTTAGTCGGTGAAAATGTAGTTCGGCGGCTGATCTTTAGAGACGCAACGAGTGAGCCGGTGGATGTGATTCGTTTCTTTCTGGATAGTTCGCTGGTCTTACTGCACGGGGGTGAAATTTGCCAGGTCCGTGTGCCGGATGGTAAAATGTTGGAGGACCTTGTCCCCCTACACCTTTCGGTGGATGCCGAGTCATTCAACGAGCAACGCCTAGATCTTACCCGCCTCAGTTCAGCAGACTACTTCGAGCTTAAAGGTAAACGTGCGAAGCCCCGAACGCTGCCAAAGAAATCTGTAAGCCTGGAGCTTGAATTACTGGCGATGGAAAACGTCGCCGGAGAGTGGGAGGCGCTTGAGTTTGACCTACTCCTTGGGCTGGATGGATGCCGGGTCGATCTCGATTCGTTGTTGATCAAATTTGTTGGCAATGTGATGCATGCATATGCAGGAAAGCTGCTTAGCGCGAAGCGGCGCGTCCAGGCGTTGTTTGATTTGCTGCGCCGGGTGCTTTCCTCTGAAAAGCGCCTGCCGGATCTTGAACTGCAAGAATATGCAGATGATTTCGAGGAACTCTTCAGTAATAATTACCGAGTTGGAGTGCTTGAGATCGTGACAAGAATTGTGACTCTGGTCGAGGATTACGAAAACTATGGTCAGATCACGATTGCCGATTCGGGTAAGAAGCGCTGGCTATCCGCTGATTTGGATGTGCGACGTCTGGCGATGCTGCTTTTTAGCTTTTGCGAGCCACTGACGCGAAACGACCTGCAGCAACTCGAAGAGGGTTCGATTGCCTTGGCTAATCCGGAAGCTGGAGCGGAAGCCCTGCAGCGCATTGTCTCTGTGTGTCGTTCGCTGGGCGTTAAGGTTCGCTTTAACGAGCAATCCATTCGTTCCGAGCCACTCAGTATCTCCGTGGACACCAAGGCGTCAGGGTCGGATATTGATTGGTTCCAGTTGCACCCCTCTATTCGCTGTGGTGAGCGCACGATCAGCCAAAAAGAGTGGCAGAAACTCATCCTCGGAAAGCTACTGATTGAGGACGAGGATGGCGGTTTGATCATGCCTGAGATTGAAGGAGGGGCTGGCGGCCTTGAACTGCTTGCAGAGCTATTGGCTCCCAGTCAAAGTAAAAGAAATAGAGATAAGAATGCAGATCCAGACGTGCTCCAAGTCTCGCGCTTGGAAATGCTGGATTGGATTATGCTTCGCCGACATGGAGTCAGCCTGACTTTGCCGGAAGAGGCGGAAGAGCTCTTTACCAGTCTGGCTGATTTTGAGGGGGTTGGTAAATTCAAGCAGCCGAAAACTTTAACGGCGGATCTCCGTGAATATCAAAAAGAAGGCTGTGCTTGGATTGACTTCCTCTATCGCCATCGTTTCGGAGCCTGCTTGGCAGACGACATGGGCTTGGGCAAAACAGTTCAGGCGATTGGTTTTCTGACTCGTTACTTTCATATCCAAAAAAAGGCAGGTCGAGCAAGTGTGCTAATCGTTCTGCCTCCGAGTTTAGTCTTTAACTGGCAAGAAGAGTTTGAACGCTTTGCGCCAAGTCTAAAAGTAGTTGAATGCCTGAGCAAAGCCTCGTGGAAGAATGCTCTCGATAGTGCTCAGATTGTTCTGACAACGTATGATCGGCTGCGGATTGATATGCCTTATATAAAGGACTATCAGTTCGAAATTGTCATTTTTGATGAAGCACATAACTTAAAGAACGTGTCGGCAGCTCGAACGAAGGCAGCTGCACAGATTAAGCGCCGCTTCACGCTTTGCCTGACTGGCACACCTGTGGAAAATAATGCTTCAGAGTTTTATTCAGTCATGTCGGCTGCGGTCCCTGGGATTTTCGGGACTCTAAAATCATTTAAAGAGCACTTCCGCGAGGCACCCGATCGAATTCTCGGGCGCTCCAGGCCGTTTATACTTAGGCGGACGAAGGATAAGATACTTAAGGAGCTCCCTAAAAAAGAGGAGCACGAGCTGTTCCTTACCATGTCGACTTTGCAGAAGGAGATCTATACGCGCACTGTGGCAGAGGTCAAAGCCGAGGTGGCCGAGGCCTATCAAGATCGGCCCGAGCAGCAGGCAGGAATTATCGCGCTCGCGGCTATTCTCCGATTGAGACAGGTTTGTGTCAGTCCAGAGCTACTAGGTAAAACGATGCCGGAGCCGGCTCCCAAGTTTCAATACATGGGCGATCGCTTGGAAGAGTTACATTCGGAGGGCAACGCAGCATTGATTTTTAGTCAGTTCATTGGTGGCCTCGACCAGATGGAAGTCATTGCCAAAGAGCGAGGCATCAGCTATTTGCGGATGGACGGCCGAACACCGGTCTCCAAGAGAAAAGAAATCGTGAAAAGCTTCCAGGGCGGCAGCGGGCCTGCGTTCTTCTTCATCAGCCTTAAGACCGGTGGAGTCGGACTCAACCTTACCCGTGCGAACTATGTCTTCCATCTAGATCCGTGGTGGAATCCGGCGGTTGAGAACCAGGCGAGTGATCGGGCGCACCGTATTGGCCAGACCCAGTCGGTCTTTGTGCAGCGCCTTATTATGCAGCACAGTATCGAGGCACGAATGCTTGAGCTTAAAGCACGCAAAGCGGAGTTATTTCGCCAGCTCGTTGACGAGCCGGGCGAAAAGACCGCTAAGACCGGACTTTCCCGCGGTGACTTTAATTATCTTCTCAATGGTTGACGCATCTTGCGGACTTGACGGCACGCCTCGCTCTGTCTGCCTTTATTTTTAATCCTATGATCGATATAAAGCTACTCCGCGAACAGCCTGACTTTGTAAAGGCTGCCATTGCTAATAAAAAGTTTTCCTGCGACATCGATGCGGTTCTTTCGCTTGATGCGGCACGTCGTAATAAAATTACTGAGGCAGAACAGGCTCGCGCGAAACAGAAGGCTGCCAATCAGGAAATGGCTGCCCTGAAGAAGGGCTCGCCCGAGTTTCTTGAGAAGGTCAAAGAGATGAAGGCGATCGCAGGCGCAGCCAAGGAGCTGGAGGCATCGGCGAAAGACGCCGATGAGGCGTTTCAGGCCGCATTTCTCGAAATCCCCAATTTGCCGGACCCTTCGGTCCCAGTGGGGAAGGGTGAAGAGGAAAACGTGGTTGCATCGACCTGGGGAAATGCAGATGCAGAATTCCCCAATGCACTGCCTCACTTCGACATTCCCTGGTTTGAGTCTCGTATCGATTTTGCCCGTGGCGTAAAGGCGACCGGTGCTGGTTTTCCATTCTACGTAGGTGAGATGGCGCGTCTCGTTCGTGCCTTGGTAAATTTCTTTCTACAAGAAGCACAGTCTAATGGCTACGAGGAGGTCCTGCCTCCGATCGTTGTCAACGCAGAGAGTGCGACTGCTACGGGGCAATTGCCGGATAAAGAGGGGCAGATGTATGTGGACGAGAAAGAGGGCTTATACCTGATTCCTACGGCAGAGGTGCCGGTGACGAATTTTTATCGTGACGAGATCCTTGATGCTGATCAGCTGCCGATCTACCGCTGCGCCTACACCCCATGTTTCCGCCGTGAGGCCGGGAGTTGGGGTGCTCATGTTCGCGGGCTTAACCGTTTGCACCAATTCGACAAAGTCGAGCTGGTGAAATGGACTGATTCCGAGAGCAGTATGGATGAACTGGAAAAGCTTCGTGATAACGTGGAAGCGACGCTTCAAAAACTCGAACTGCCTTATCGTGTGCTTCGGATGTGCACTGGTGACATTGGTTTCACTCATGCCAAGCAATACGACCTTGAAGTATTTGCCGCCGGGCAGAAGCGATGGTTGGAAGTTTCCAGTTGCTCAAACTTTACTGATTTCCAGGCCCGACGTGCCGGCATCCGCTACCGCGCAGAAGATGGGAAGCCTGTGACAGCGCATACGCTCAATGGCTCAGGTTTAGCCGTTCCACGTGTGCTTGCCGCAATTTTAGAGAATTTTTTACAAGCCGACGGGCGCGTCAAGGTGCCTGAATGTCTGCAATACTGGATGCAGCAAGAGTATATTGGCGAAAAGACTCTTTAGCAGCTCAGACTTGCCATATTCTGCTGGTTTGGGAAACTATTTGTATGGACACTTTTAAGGAGTTTATTTCATCCGGTAACATTGTTGCCTGGATCGTCATTATCTTGATGCTTATTATCTTCATCAAGTTCCTCAAAAGTGCGGGTAAAGGCATCCTGCTTTTCGGCGTATTGTGCCTGGGAGTCTTCCTGATTTCAAAATACTTTCCTGGTGTGGCAGAGCCGATCGCCGACTTTGTTCGGGGCGGCTGGCTGGGTGACCAACGTCCGGATTAGTCGAGCTTCAAAAAAGTTTTTCATGTAGCCGAAGCGCTTCTGCTTCGGAGTGGATCGGCTTCCTTTGCACACCCTTCCAAACGCGAAGGCGTTCGGCTACACCCTTCACCCTTCCAAACGCGAAGGCGTTCGGCTACAAATTATACCGCATTAAGGGTCTTTCCGGTAATTAGACGTTGCAGGAATGCACGCCTGCACTTTGCTTCAAAGTTATATGGGAAAGAAGGCACAAACTGCAATTACTCCAACGCGTTCGGAAGATTATCCTGAATGGTATCAACAAGTCGTTAAGGCCGCAGATTTGGCGGAGACCTCTCCGGTCCGTGGTTGTATGGTTATTAAGCCGTGGGGCTACGCTATTTGGGAAAATATTCAACGTGAGCTCGACCGGCGCTTCAAGGAGACTGGTCACAAGAACGCTTACTTCCCGCTATTCATCCCCATGAGCTTTCTACAGAAGGAGGCCGACCACGTTGAGGGCTTCGCCAAAGAATGCGCCGTCGTCACTCATTCGCGACTGGAAGCCGACGCAGAGGGCAAACTCCATCCGGCTGGCCCTCTTGAAGAGCCGCTCATTGTTCGCCCGACCTCTGAGACCATTATTGGCGAACTCTTTTCAAAATGGGTTCAGTCCTACCGCGATCTACCGCTACTCATAAACCAGTGGGCCAACGTCGTCCGCTGGGAGATGCGCACCCGGCTCTTTCTTCGCACTGCCGAGTTCCTCTGGCAGGAAGGGCACACCGTGCATGCGACTTCGGAAGAAGCCATGCAGGAGACACGGCAGATGCTCGAAGTCTACGCCGACTTTGCCGAGAGCTATATGGCGATGCCAGTCATCACAGGGGAGAAGACCGAAGCTGAACGCTTCCCCGGCGCAGAGGCTACTTTCGCCATCGAAGCCATGATGCAGGACCGCAAGGCCCTGCAGGCCGGCACCTCGCACTTCCTGGGTCAAAACTTTGCCAAGTCCAGCCAGATCAAATATCTCAGTGCCGAAGGCAAAGAGGAATACGCATGGACGACCTCATGGGGCGTCTCGACCCGCTTGGTCGGCGCCCTCATCATGACGCACTCTGATGACGACGGTCTCATCCTTCCGCCCAGGATCGCGCCATCGCATGTCGTGATCATTCCCGTAACTCCAAAGGAGGAGACACGGGAGGCCGTGCTCGATTACTGCCAAGACTTAAAGAAAGCACTCGAAGCGCAAAACTACATTGGCGACCGTGTCCGCGTCGAATTTGACGACCGCGATATCCGTGGTGGCGAAAAATCCTGGGGTTGGATTAAGAAGGGTATCCCGCTTCGCGTCGAAGTGGGCCCCCGCGATGTAGAGAGCGGTTCGGTCTTTGTGGGTCGCCGTGACCGCGCGCCGAAGGATAAGCAAAGTATCCCGCATGAACAGTTCGTCGCCGGCGTCGCCGAACTGCTTGATGAAATGCAGTCAGCGCTCCTCGCTAAAGCTAAGGCTTTCCAGAGGGAGCATACCCGGGAAATTACCTCTGAGGCCGAATTTATCGAATTTTTCAAACCAAAGAATTCAGATGAATCCGAGATTCATGGCGGCTTTGCCTCCATGGGGTTTTGCTGCGATGCTGAGCTCGAAGAGAAAATAGCCAAGCAATACAAGGTCACCGTCCGTTGCATCCCTAATGCAACCATTGAAGAGGAGGTGCCCTGCGCCTTTACAGGAAAGCCCGGTAAGCGTGTGATTTTTGCTAAGAGCTATTGATCCGGACGTTGGATTTTTTGTAGCGGCAATGCGAGAGCGGTGCCGAATAGGCGTCGAGAAGCTGCACTCGGAACGGCTGTCGCCGCTCCGCTACGGAAAAAACGGGTGCT
>Ga0307948_1003125_pt1 | contig 12212 bp, 9 predicted proteins | sample OrgLakmetagen280_FD_201824 | JGI IMG/M metagenome (GOLD analysis project Ga0307948, IMG submission 201824) | Saline water microbial communities from Organic Lake, Antarctica - #280 | ecosystem: Environmental > Aquatic > Non-marine Saline and Alkaline > Saline | place: Antarctica: Organic Lake...
GGGCGGCCGGCCGGCCGGGGGGGGGGGGGGGGGGGGGGGGCCCCAGGCAGACAGGCAGGCAGGCAGGCAGGCAGGCAGGCAGGCAGGCAGGCAGGCACACAGGCAGGCAGGCAGGCACGCAGGCAGGCACGCAGACAGGCAGGCAGGCACGCAGGCAGGCAGGCAGGCAGGCAGGCAGGCAGGCAGGCAGGCAGGCAGGCAGGCAAGCAAGCAAGCAATTTGATGAATTCCGGCACAGCCAAGCACATCACTGGGAGGAGCATCTTGTTAATTGTTGACTGCACGGAAGCATTGGACATTTACGCTATTGATAGATAATCCGTGGTAGTGTAGCAGCAATCTCTCCTTAAGCCCACTTCAATTGTGCGATGCATCACATTGCTGTCATATTCCCCCCTGATTTTAAAGAGGTTGAGAAAGCATGCTCATCAGGGTTGGCTCGAGTTCTGTACCGCAAGTGTTCTCACGTTTGTAAATTGCGAGGTGGCTTCTTTGGATGTGCCTTTCTAGAGGGCATGTAAACGTCTGCTTGCTCTCAGTAGGTTTGCTTTCATTACATACGAGTGTGTCCACAGAGGATGGTGGAATTCGAAATGGCATGAGCACATAACAGGCAAGGTTCAAATCTGCTGTGCTCTTGCTTTGCTGTGTCGTGTCTTCGGACAACTTCTCCTCAGGTGTGACCTAATCGGAGTCTCTACAAAGTTGCATCAACGTCTAAGCAAACAATAGCTTTGTTGAAGTCTTTACAAAATTCACGTATAATCCCGAGTCTTCCTCCCAGCCTCTGCTGCTCTTAAGCCTCATTGCCTCATCGCAAGAACATGCTTTGTAAAGCATTGACCAGGGCGTAATAGCAAGTTTGATTCAAGAGGAATAGCGCGTCACTTTCACTTGCACAAAATGGACCTTGAATTGAGTGTCAAGTTTATAATCACTAGGGATTTATGAACTACGTTGCAAGGACACTCTCATTTACGTGAGAGCAACCGTAGGTGTTGTGAAAAATCCTCTCCATGAGATTTCCCGACCCACAGATCAATCGATGACCCTGATTAAGCAGTCAACAAATAAGCCCACTTGTTATAACGAGGATGCCCGTTTATACCTCTCATTAGGCGCTCACATAAACGATTCTGGAAAACACACTTAATGCCCTCTGCGTTTTGGTGCTTGTGCAGGCTACGGGTCATTCTGCGTGAACATAGCAGTCTTGCGACATGCGGTGGATTTTGCTTATGGTGGCACTGAGAGTGGCATACCATTCTTGCAAAATGCTGTGGTAAGTTTATTTGCTTGTGGTGGCAGTGAGCATAGCAGTCTTGCGACATGCGGTGGTGAGTTCATTTGCTTATGGTGGCATTGAGAGTGGCATACCATTCTTGCAGAATGTTGTGGTAAGTTTATTTGCTTGTGGTGGCATCTGCTTGTTGGCAGGCAGAGGAGCAGCATCTTTTTTAAAATTTCCAATTTGAGTTTCAGTCCCAGTTGCTGACACTCTCTCGTACAATGTGCAAGCACTGATATCATTGAAGCATTCCTTCTTTGAAACCCTCGTCTGGAGGACTCGGGTTCCCTTCTGCCTGGGTGTTAGACAGGGTATGGAGCGAGAATTAAGGGTTTGAGCTAGGCTAATAATCTATGGTCGAGTCTTATCTTGCTCCTCTAACAGTCTGACCTGAAATAAACCCTTTTTACTTGCCCACATTCTACATCTCCCAACAATAGGCGTCCATATTTATTTTTTCAAATGAGGCTGGAAAATTTTAACCAAGGTTGTTCACTGTGGATCTATGAGCCTCATTTGTCCTTGGCACAATGCTATACCAGGTGTTCCATCCTACATCCCTGTCCTGCATCACCATTTGCATTTCCTTTCATTTGAAATTCCCTTGCGCGTCCTCGGCTTTTAACTTCTTGCTTCATGGTGTGTATGTGTGCCCTCTCCCATACCTCTAGTTTCCCTGTATACTGTATGCGTAAGCCCCCTTCCTTGCCTCTTGCTACACGGTGTGTATGTGCCCCCTCATCCATTGCTTCACATTGTGTATGTGTGCCCCTCTCTCACCTTTTTTTCCCCTGCATATCTGTGCCCCCTTCCTTACCTCTTGCTTCACGGTGTGTACGTGTACCCCTTCCTTGCCTCTTGCTTCATGGTGTGTGTGTGCCCCTCTCTCACCTCTTTTTTCCCTGCTTATCTGTGCCCCCTTCCTTGCCTCTTGCTTCACGGTGTGTATGTGTGCCCCCTTCCTCGCCTCTTGCTACATGGTGTGTATGTGCTCCTTCTCTCACCTCTTTTTCCCCCTGTGTATGTGTGCCCCCTCCCTCCCTCCTCCCAGCCCATGGCATGCTGCATCATCGAGCTTATTGGAGGGCCAAACAGAAGCGGCTGGAAGCAGCGCATCTTCACGGCCAAACGCAACAAGGGAGCCTTCCTGGACAGGAAGGCATTGCGTGTCAGTGGCTGTAAAGACTTACGGGATGCGTTGATGGTGGGTGATATCTTTTGGTGGTTATGTTTGCATGTGGGCGTGCATGCATTTACGATTGTTGTGCTCTGTCATGCAGGCCACGGAGTCCTTATACATGCCCGACAACCCGTTCGAATATACTAGAATTATCACCAACTCTCATAAGGAGCCAGTTCAGGTGATGCCTACAGCCCTCCTGATCCCATTGTTATTTTTCTCTTTTCTTTGGGTGAGGGAGTTGTACGGTGCTCGGTACCAAGGTGGCTCCTTTTCCTTTATCATGTGGGGACTAATGCACACACACAAACACACACACACACACAAATGCACACAAGTACACACAGGCACGCATACACACATACACACACGCGTTATGGGCTTCGTCACCTTTTAAGCGTCGCCAGTGACACTCCCCCACTTGTCACTGCCCACGTAGCTTTTTCTATTTTCTTTAGTACATATCTGTCATGCTTAATCAGTGGCACGGACGGATCATGTGAATTTCCCTGAAATTTATATCGTGAGCAGCTTTTACGGGATTTATAATGTTAGCAGCCTTTGGATGCCATATGATCTCGTGAGTCTATCAATCTGCAGAGTACTCTGCAGCTTGCTGCAAAAGTAATCACGTTCTTTGAGGCAAGTGCAACTGTATGTCAGTTGGAACTGTCTTGCCACAGCTTGCGCTGTGGGAAACATCCTTTTTACATCTGGTCTTTAGTCAGTGCTTAGGTTGTTTTTCCCCTCTTAACCCCGACCTTAGCTTCTTGCTGTCTTAGTTGGCAGGTATGGGGGTGTCAATGGCCCAGCTGCTAACTTCCTTGTTCTCTTCCAGGAGGGTTTCAGTTTTTATGTCATTTAGTGATCAGTGTTTTGTAGGCAGCTTTCTCTCTCTTCAATTTTTTGTCAGAGGTTTTGGGCAGTGTTCTTTCCTGGATGGTTGGCCAAGTGTAAGTTCCCCTCCCACATTTGGTGGAGCCGAGCCAGAGTATAACTGAAACAGTTTTGAGCATTTTGCGCAAACATATCAGCAGGGGCTGGAGAGGACTTAAGAATTTTACACCTCATGGGACTCATCATTCCAGCAGAATCATGATGACTTATCACAAACAATTTGTTGCACCTTTGAGAATTGCTCCTGGCTGGTGAGGTGACAGAAAAAGAAGTCACAAGCCTGTGTTGCCTCTCTACCTTCGCTTGAACATTTCCAGCAATCTTAGCTCTGCACTTTCTTGCCTTAGCCTTTCCTGCCAGAACTTTTCGGTCCAAAGAATGCGCCATGATAGGAAGAGAAGGCCTTATGAGCTTAGAATTGCGACAAATGTGACTGGCACTCTGTTCGATAAAAAAGATATTTTGCCGGACTGTGCATGAATATCTTGCAATTCTTTGCACACAGCACCATCTTGTCTTCCCATCTCTCTTAGTTTCTGCTCAGATGCCCCAGAAATAGAAATATCGAAATAACCTCACCTTACCTTCCCATCTCAGTATGAGGAAGATAGCCCAACTCAATTGAGAACCTTTTTGAACCAGCCAGACGTGTCTAGTGTTGCCTCTTTTGTGGCTAAGTGCCTAGCCCTTTTCTCTCAGCTTTTCCTCCTAGCGTCTTTTTTTATTTGGCTGCAGACTTTTCCCAAGCTTCCGCTCATATGTCCTCCAAAGGCATAAATAGCGATGTAACATCTTCCTGGTCCTGGCAGATGCTTGATTGATTTTACTGGTTTTATTCAGTGCTGCAATGTCGCAAATATTGTTGTGCCTTTTTTTCCTTTCCAAGGGTTTTTTTGTAGGTGCTACGAGTCTGTGGTGCTACAACAACACTCCTTACAATTCAAAATTAATTACATACGCAACCTAGCAGTCGCATTTTCTGACTGATGGTTTAATCTGTAACTTCTGTAGCCTTGTCTTATAATGTGAGCAATGATTTTATGGTTATTTTAGTTGTTTGGCCTTAAATGGTCCTCTTGTAGTAAGCTCGCTCTTTCAGAGCGAATAGCAAACTCCCTACTATGCTCAAAAAAGAAGGAAAAGTGAAAGAAAAAATGGCAGCAAGAGGGGCCGGTTGGACTGGAAAAAAAACAGATAGGAGGCACAGGGGGAGATCTTAGGGGAAAAACAAAGGTGAAGGCGGCATTTCTTCACCTGGATCAGATCTGGGTGGCTTTACACCCTCCTCACCTGCCGCTGCTGGGTCTGGCCCGAATGCACCCCCAAAGCCGTGTCAACCGCGACGCTGGCATGACCCCCCCTACTGCCTGCAAAGACGTAATGTGTATGCTTTTACATACAGGACACATATGGTTTCGGCGATGTTGCTATGCAATAGCAAACGCAACAGTATGTCTTATTTACTAACATTTTCTATCCATAAAACCTGAATGCAATTATTGTGTGTCTTCTTGCAGGTATTTCACAAGGCTGCAAACTGAATTCAACTGCTGTATCCTTACATTCTCTACTCCTGAAAAAGACACCCATTTCCACTAAGCTTCACACCTTTCCTCCAGGGAATGCGTGTAAAAGATCCTCCACCAGCTCATCCCATACAAATCCTGTAACCTGCGCCTCTAAGTCCTCGTGAATGGAAAGCACAGGCACTATCATGGCGTTGTATCCCATCTGCTGAAGTCGGCACAAGGCCCTATCCACAACCATCTTCAGGATACTTCAGGATATTTGGCTGCTGCGTGTTAGGTGCGCCTTCCATCAGGCGCCTGATTACAGGCTGCACTGTGTGCATCAAGCTGCAGGAAGGGAAGGAGAGTTGATTTAAGAAAGATAGTCCATCCAGTATTGAGCAAGGTGGTCTCTCTGACAATTTTTGTGACAAACACAGACCCACGGAGTGTATTTAACTTTCCTGCAGAAAACCACTTTAGATCAGGGCAGGACCTCATTCAAATAAAAATGCTGGAGGGTGTAATATGTTGTAAGATCGAGTGAGGTGTGACTAGTGGAGAAGCCAGATAATGGAAAGGAAAAGGTGGGAAGATATGGCCTGCCAGGTGCACGTATTTAGTGTGTTTGGGCGTGTGGGTGTGTATGGGTTGTGTGCATAATCTTAATTTTCCTGCGGAAAACATCGTCAGAATGTTAGAAAGCCTTTGTAGGATCTATTGTTTGGCTTACTGCTCGCTTATTTGATGAACAAGCGGCCAGTAAGCCAGCTTGATTACTACGTAGGAAGCGGACAGGAAGCCAGGAGTAACGCTTTCCAGTAAGGCTTTCTTCAATTAAATTTAAAGAAGTCACGAGTGCCTTGACATTCCAGCTAGGAAGTGGGGGGCTCTTACTGGATCAGGAATCCAAGGAAGCAGGCTAGTAACCCTGTGAAGGCTTGCTTTGCTGAACAGAAATTAAGTTAGCCACAAGTACTTTAGCAACCCAGCAGGCGGTCTTACTGGAGCAAGAATTCAAGGAAGTAGGCTTGGCAAGCCCAGGTAACCCACAGAGACCAGCAAGCAGTAATAAGCCATGAATAAGCGGTCTGCAGTAAGCCTGCCTAAGAAGCATGCAGTAAGCCTGATCAGTAAGCCACAAATAAGTGGGGCAGGAAGCCACAATAAGGCTGACAAACAAGCTGCAGTAAGCCTGATCAGTAAGCCACAAAGAAGAGGGGCAGGGAGCCACAGTAAGGCTGACAAACAAGCGGCAGTAAGCCTGCCTAAGAAGCATGCAGTAAGCCTGATCAGTAAGCCACAAAGAAGAGGGACATGAAGCCACAGTAAGGCTGACAAACAAGCGGCAGTAAGCCTGCCTAAGAAGCATGCAACACCAGCTTGTCTTCCCACCTTAGTATGAGGATGGCCCAACTCGTTTGAGGACCTTTCTGATCCAACTTGGTGTTTTCGGTGTTGCTTCTTTTGTACCTGAGTGAAGTGCCCTTTTCCCTTGATTTTTATAGCGCCTTTGGTTTGGTTACAGGATTTTTTCAAGCTTCCGCTCAGATGCCCCTCAGAGGTGTTTATAGCGAATAGCGATGTAACCTTATCTTACCTTCACACCATGCCTCCACAAATACCACGGATAACAATGTGCATTTTACAAGCTCCCTTTTTGTTATAGTAGAAATATGAATATTAATGGTCTGAAACACAAGATCTAAGCAAACATGTGAGCAAATTTGTTTGTTTTAAACAACGATTGTTTAATGATACCAAGCTCATTTTGGTTGTTTGTTGCTTACTGCAGGCTTCTTGGGCTTATTGCCGCTTATTGGCCTGGCTTAGTGTGGCTTACTGGTCAGGCTTATTGGCCTGGATGTTTGTTGGCTGCTTCCTGATCAGGCTTCCTGCAGGCTTATTGGGCTTATTGCCGCATATTGGCCTGGCTTATTGTGGCTTACTGGTCAGGCTTATTGGCCTGGCTTATTGTAAAACACTGAGCGCTTATTGATCGAGTTCCCACCCGGCTTATCCCAGAGGCTTAGGCTTACTAAGCAACATGCCTAGGCTTGTTTTGTGCTTACTTAAGTAGCCAAGGCACATGATCACGCTTACGCTTACTAATCCTGGGTTACCTGCTTGGCTTCCTAAGGAAGGAGGAAGCATTACCAAGCACTAAGCCACGAATTGACTTACTTGCTTGGATTACTGCTGCTTACCTGCCGTCCTGGCTTCTTTGGCTTACATATTCGACTTGTTCAGTAAGCCAAGAACCTGGTTTTTCGGTAAGCACTCAAGAAGCCTAAGAGTAACTTTCTACATTCCGACGATCCTAAAGTAAGGACAGTACCTCATTCTGAAATCCTTCTACTGCATCTACTGCTTCACTCTTATGCAAGAACCCCTCCTGCTCACCCTTTATTCTGCAGGCTTTCAAAATCAAATTCCACCAGGAAGATGCATCTAGTGTGCGCACTCTCCACCATGGTGGAGAGGAGTTGCTGTGGCCTGTGAGTTCAACCAAATTCAAGATATCAATTTGTGTGTCTGTCTACAGCATCACGGACGTGTACATAAACATTCTCGACCTTTCACGCACAAGCAGTACTCCAGATCACTCACCGTGACCAGGTCCTCGTTGCTAGTGTCTAAGACGTCTCCACGCCCACCAGGATGAGGCGGCAAGACAATGGCAATGTCATATAGGTAGGACTCTAACTGGCACTAACTTCTGCTAATGCTTGTCGCACAATTTGCTGCTGCTACCAGGCCTGACAAGAAAAATTTTGCTCTTTCCATCGTGCATGCATGCTCCTTGCCGATCATTCATGGTGTGCCCACGCCAGGCAGATCACAGCATGTGAAACAACACTCACCATCAGCGCCTAGCCTCACAGAGCTACCACATTATAAATATAATTATTTACAGCACTAATAATACCGGCACAACATTTCTAGCAGCTGCACTTTTTTCCATAAGTATTCGAAGTAATTAAAGCACAAATTCTCCTTGAGTCAGCAACTTTTCGATTTGTGTCCTTGCTCATTATTATTTTTATCTTAAATAGGTGTGTTGTGATCCCAGACTTGTCGTGATCCCTTGGGATCTTTTCTCTTTCACTCCCACCATAGTTTTTCTTTTATATGATCATTTCTCTTTGTGGCCTTATTGCATGCCATGGCATGGAAAGAAACATTGCGGAAAAAATCACAGCTCATGCTCGCTATCCATGGTTAAGCTGGTAGTATAATTCGTCGGGACACTACAAATCCCCCGATAGCAACCGTTGTCTTGTTCTCGAAATAAGAGATAAACCTTGGAAACCATCTTTGCAAAGACCATAAACCCTCCCTTACTACTACCTCAAGACAACTACCACAAGACCTCCCTCCCTCCTTTCTATGCCAAAACAACGGAGCTACTGCAAATCTTCTGCCTTCCTTTTTCGTCCCCCCTGGACGGTTTTGGCTTGCGTACGGGACTTGGTCGCAGTGGAAGCTGGCTTTTGTGCTGTATGACTAGGAGCAGGGTTTGCCTGCACACACAATTGAGGTAGATTAAATACCGGCTCATGAGCTTGTTTTACGGTGTTAGATGCTGTAATTGATATTATACTTAATTCAGACTCAGCTTGCTTTTCGAAATGATTCCTGCTGCTGAGGTATTAAGTATATCAAAGCAGTGCCTATGTGCAAGCTGACTCATTTGTTATCCTAACCAAAATTAACTTTCTCACCCTCGTGAGTACACACCTTAAAACGCAGCGTGCGCCGGTACTGCCGCACTTCCTCCTCTTCTGCCTTGCGTGCTGCCTCTTCAGCAGCTGCCTTTTCTTCCTGCAAAACACAGCAAGAAGCATAGTACAACAACAGATAATTTGGAAACAGCAGGCACATGGCTGCATATCACATACCACAAATCACCTCCACGAAAATGAAAGCCGCACATTAACGCTTCCGTCCTAGTAGCATTGTAGACATCGCACGACTCACGACCATGATGACAGCAGCATGTCACGTAAATGCCGGCAGTTATCAAGTACCTCGATGGCCCTCCACTTTTCCTCCATGTGCTGATCAAAGAGTTGTCGTTCAGAGGCTCTAGCAATGGTGGAAAGTGCGAACCCAGAGGGCGCTGTGAGGGGGGCATCGCTTTCATGGGGGCGGAAGGGTGCCCCGCTCCACATGGCTCGTGCCTGACCACATAAATGGAAAAGTAAAAAGCGCATCTGCGCATGCCACAGGGGGATTTACATGCACAGATACAATGCTGATTAATCAAGCAAACAAACGTTCACTGCAAACAAACCGTACTTTTAACACCGTACACTGTAAATACCATACACTGTAAGCACCGGACGGTAGACAATGTAAACATTGGACACTGTAAACAGAACTAGGAAAACATGGATGGGTAGGGGCAAATGATCACATTTTGTAATGAATGGCAACTCAAGACTTCCTGCTGGGGTAAAGGCGGGCACGACACCCCTCTCTGCTAACAAGTACCTTGAACTCTGCCTCAGCCTGCTTCTGCTGCTCCTCCTCACTCAGGTGACTGGTGAAGTCAGCCTGGTAGAGCTCATGTCTCACCTGCATGCATAGGTGTAAACAGGTATTCACTGGGGCTTTCCTGTTGCATGACAGGCAATCTGTATCATACAGATCTGGCAAAGTCGCTCCAGTTCTGCCATCTTTCCACCTACTATCAAGTAGACAGCCCTTTGCTAAGTGCTACATACGTGTTGAGTGTAGTTATACCGTAGTATACTTAGCCAGTGCCTCGTCGCAAGCCTAGTTATCCTTTAAGGCACAGCATCCTTGTTTATAGATCAATTGGCTCAAGTGTAAACGAGTCGCTCCCTTTGGCAATGTCTGGCTTCACAATCCATTCCACTACTCTACCTGTGGCATTTCAACATTGTCTCATCACATATCAAGTCTTGCTCCTTTAATCCCTCACATAAATCAAAAGCTTGGGCCCATCATCAAAACAGCGTGGTCAAAGGTGCTTCAAAAGGGAATCCCCAGCCCTCTAACCAGCCGCTCTGCAACCACCTGCTACGCTCCTTAAAAACGCATCACAACTGCTGAGTTTGCCTGTATGAAGGCCCAAACGCACATCAGACGCGTACCTCACTGCGCAGGTTAAAGGGATTAGGCACTGTGAGTGGCCTGGGCTCTGGCTTGGGAGGCACGGCAGGCCTCTCAAGGGTAGGGGGCAGCTGCTGTGCCTTGCGCACACGCAGGGCCTCCTGCTCCTGCTCCAGCTCCGACAGCTTGGCCTGCACCCATGAGTTAAACAACGAGCTTTGAGGACAGGAAGGCCAAACGAATAAAGATCTATGGCATGCAAGTGGTAGCAGCCCCTTGCCCCTGCACAAGCACACAAGTCTTTGAGCACACACGTGTAGGGTTGGCCTGATATATATACGGTGTATGTACAATGTTTTTAGCAGGGAAATCACCAATATACAGTCATAAACAATGTATATATACGGCTCTGGCCAACCCTACACACGTGCCAACCTTGAAGGGCACATGCGCGTCCAGTTGAGCTGGTGTTAGCTGTCAGAGGATGTGATTGTGATCCAGGGTACTTAAATGTAAAATATGAAAGGAGAGTAAGTAGAACAAAGCGTCGTTGTTTTGATTTGGAACAAACAAAGATTCACACAAATCTTCAGTCAATCCCTTACGCACGCAAACTGGCCACTGTGCAGGCACGTTGCCTACAAGTCATGCTTTCCCCATACTACACCACAAACCGCAGGCACGTTGCCTACACGTCATGCTTCCTATACTACACCACAAACCGCACACCTGCAATTTGCTCTGGTGCAGCTGGCCTCGGCGGTCGGTGCGCAGCTGGAAGGGCTTTTGTTGTGTGGGCGGGTGAAGCTCTCGTGGTGCAGCCTGGAACTCCCTGAAAAAGCTCATTAAAGGAGAAAAGGCAGGAGTGGACAAGAAACCTATCACTTTTAAGCCCTTAGTACACATTGCAGCCAAAACTTGGGTGGTGGCATCCGTGAGACGACGAACATCCAAGATGGAAAAAGACACAAGATTGTTGCTGCTGCTGCAAGCTATAAGTCAAGTTTTTGCGGAGCAGAGCCAAACGTCCACTAAGTGCTTTTTTAAGCTGCTGAATCTAATGGTGACAATAGCAGATCCTCCTGCCAGTTTTTTTGGCCAGTGCCGGCAAATTCCACAAGCGTGCAGTAAGGTGGAACTCTAGAAAGGGAAATTTGCTGGTGAAGATGGGTCCAACCGACTCAGCGTCTTCAGTTACCTTGGAACTTGGAGGAAATCAGGCACAGGGCGGGCCTTAAACCCAGTGCTGGTCTCTTCCTCTTGCCTGGAAGCCTGCGACTAATTGTTCATGTGTGCAGTGCGAATGTAGCATAGTACAGACTTCCAAGAGAATTCATGCATGAAATCGAACTGGAAACTAGTGCGGTGCATGATGTCAGCTTGTAGCAGTATGCTCCAGAAGCAGGAGAGCACATGTGGAGCCTACTCTCCAAGCATTGAGCTACCTGTGCCGGCACATCGTTTGAACAATTCCTCTTTCTCTGCTGAATGGGGGCTGCGTAATCATCCATTTGCTGCCTCTAAAAAGCGTGTGGGCTGCTGCATGCAGGACATGCCCTGTGCACATGAAATAGCACGCACCTGCATGGCACTAGTCCTTGAGCGGGTCCGTAGCATGGGAGATCTGGGCACAGTAAGGCTCATTCGGGGCTTCTTGGGGAGGCCCACCTGGGCACATTGTAACAGCAGGATGCCAGGGAATGAACAAGTTTGCCATGTGGAGTGTCTTGCAGGGGGAGGAGACTGTGCAGCTGGGTAGGTTGTTCATTGGAAATTCACGATAACCATTCAGGCCGACTAGAAAGCGCTATATGTTATATATTGCTGCAACTGTGCGTGCTAAAGAATTACTGACACACTTGACTACCCTGTTGTACATGTGGACATGTGCCCTGTTGTACACTTGCCATTTTTAGGGTTGGCCAGAACCGTATACAGATATATACGGCGTATATATATGCGCCATATATATACGGCCGTATAATTGTTGAAGCCACCGTATCCGTATCCGTATAAATGGGTTTAAACAGGGCCGTATATATACGGCGTATAAACCGTATATATACCGTATAAATATGGTTTGAAGCTGTGGCCAAAAAGCGCCTTCGACAGGCCTTCGAGGTGCCTTTAAGTGACCTTCCGTTACCTCAAATTGCCCAGTTTTTTCAGGGCTTGTTAGTACTTATAATTCATTATTCTCAAAGCATGGAAGATGGTAGGGATGCAGCAGGCATGGGAGGGAGTGTTAATGGGGCTG
>Ga0307948_1003133_pt1 | contig 12198 bp, 14 predicted proteins | sample OrgLakmetagen280_FD_201824 | JGI IMG/M metagenome (GOLD analysis project Ga0307948, IMG submission 201824) | Saline water microbial communities from Organic Lake, Antarctica - #280 | ecosystem: Environmental > Aquatic > Non-marine Saline and Alkaline > Saline | place: Antarctica: Organic Lake...
CACACACACACACACACACACACTCTCTCTCTCTCTCTCTCTCTCTCTCTCTCTCTCTCTCTCTCTCTCTCTCTCTCTCTCACACACACACACACACACACACACACACACACACTCACACACACACATTCACGCACCCAACTGTGCACGCTTACATCCCCACAGAGCACGTGCGCATAAATGCACACATTTGTAGGCATAAGTCCAGAGATTATATTTGTGCGCATCTGCAAGATGTGCGCACTCACGCTCTAGCCACGTGCGCACAGGTACGCATTAATAGCAACACCAGCGTAGAGTCAGCTCTAACCGCCCTGTCACTATCACTGTAGGAAGCTTGCTTGACATGATGTAACCAGTCCTGCGCACCTAACATCATCTCCAACACAACCGCACGCAGCCCGGAGACAAGATTGTCCAAGTATCAGCATCATTTGGAAACGATGTGTGGGACGCCCAGAATTACGGTCAAATCATGTACGCCATCCGCACACGGAATGGTGGCGTGTACTTGAAGCTGAAAAAGAACTATGGAAATATGAGTGCGTTTGAGGTGAGGGAGTATTTGTTTACAGGACAGGCAGTACCCATCTTGTCCGCTACAATGTATGCTATTGCGTGCATCCACAAAAACGCCTGGGGATCTTTTCTGTATTATGTCCTCAATGGTCACGGTTCTGCTGCATGTTAGCAGTTGCTGGCTCAGGGCAATTAAGCTGCTTACAGGCCCGTATGATTAACACTATGTAGTAGTTTCAGTAACATACCTAAATCCAGCTTAATATATGATATGTTTGCACATTAAAAACTTGCGTATTTAAAGTAGTTGCAAAGGCTTGTAATGGTTATGCACGGATTAGGCATGCTGTTCAGTGTCCACATACATATACAGGCACCAGTGTAGGCACTCTAAAAAGAGCTCTGTACTGCTCAGGCTCTCCTTTCCCTTATTTTTGTGCCTTGTACGATTGCGCACGCCACCGCCGGTAGTTTATTCTTAGTTTGATTAAAGGCATTCAATCTGGAATTTCTGCTCAACCAGGGAGTAAGGCCAAAAATTGAGCTGGATAAGGGGGACTTGCAAGCACATGACGCAAACTGTGCATCGCGATTTGGGTCTACAGCAGCTTCCTTAACCTGCCTGTGCCTGCAGGATGACTTGGACGAGGCAGAGAAAACGTTTAAGAGGGAGCGCTCCGGTGGTAACTACGGCATCGGCACTAAGGAGGTCCAAGAGAAGAACTACGTTGCTGTGAGTGAGCAGCGTGGCATGCCAAGCATTCCAAGCACTTTTCATTGGCTGTGGATAAAGTGTGGCAGACGCGCCTTTTGCCCTCCGTCAACCTTCGGAAGTGTCCTTTTGCCTGTCTTAACTCTACAATTTGTTTCCAATTGCAAAGAAACGGGAGTGGCCCTTTGTGTGCCAGCTGCTAACGTCTATGTGCATGTCTACAAATGTGCAGAAAAAGGAGAATGAGCGAAAGCGTCGAGAATTGTTTGACGACGCCCTGGCCAAGTTCAAGCAGAATGATGCCAAGGTATAGTTTGACAGTGCTTTTGTTAGTAAGCAAGGGCACGTCAGCGCTCTCAGCTTTCAAGCAAACTAAATCTGACAAGCCGTGGATATAAAGAGTGCCTTAATTCAAGGGTGAGGGTTTACTAATAAGGATGATGTTTAGGTAAACAGAAATGAACCCATGATGTCTAAACAGCGCATTCGGAAGCAATAGGAAATTACACAGTTCGGGTGTTATGATGTGCATTGGACTCATTAATTAACAATGACACTGAGGAGTGCTACAATGTGCTTTTGAGGTTGAGGTTGCATGTTGGATATTATTATTATTATTGAAATGATGTTGATTAGAAACAGGCCCGTGATGTCGAAACAGCACCCCAGCATTTTGTCTTCCTTTTTCCCCGGACACTCTCGTGATGTAAGAACTAGACAGAGAGATTCAGCAGGAATTGGACTTGGTAATGAGCTGATACACATTTCTGCATTTAGTCTTTTGATATCGATGCCGCGTCATCATTCCTACGGGATTCTTCATGCGGCTTGTAAATAGTGCCAAATGAACAGGTAACGATACTCGTATGAAACGGGGTAATAGGGTTGCGTGCTTAGCCTGAAATAAAAACGATCTCTGCTTTGCAAAAATTGGAGTGGGTTCGTTACATTTGCCGGTCACATAAGCGCATAAGTAGAAGCAGTAGAGTACTGGTTGATGTTGCATTTAAATTTAAGGGGGAAAGGCGTGTGTTGCTACGTAAATGTTGTACAGCAGAGGCGTTACCACACGCACAAAACGAGCATTGCAGCATGCATCAAAGGCAAGCCTTTCAAGTAAACAAGTGCAAAATCGATCAAACATCATATATCCATACGCCATCCGTGCCACACTCAGGGTGCCCTGATTGAGTTTGAGAATATCATTGCCATGGAGCCGCGTAACTACGTGGGCGACAACTTTAGCCGAATCACCCCCATCTACAAGGTCACCCAATACAACATGGCTTGCTGCTACGCCATGTTGGGGCAGGTGAGATGGTGTCGGTGATGCAGATGGGTCCAGGGTACACAAACTGCACACAAACTGCTGGGTCGCTGGAGCCTGTCAAGGATAGTTTCGTCTGTATCGAATGGAAATGCGCAATAGAAAGGAAACAGAGCAACGGATCTGCTAACATGGACAGCATGCAAAATAAATAGCCTGCAAAAAGCGTTTTGTTCCTCCCGTGTACAGAGTAAAAACTTCCCAAAATGCTGCCACTCATATTTTATTTTTTTTATGTGTAATTTGCACAGACGGACGAGGCGGTGACGTGCATTGATAAAGCCATGGCTGCAGGCTTTGACAACTTTGACCAGGTAAGGAGAGCGTGCTTTATTTGGGATCCGGATCACAGTTGAGTGCTTTGAGGGTTCGATTGAAGTGAGTTTGAAGAGCGACGAAGGTTATGAAGATGAAATAGTGACACATCAAGCACGCACGGCCTGCCTCTGTGCCTGCCTTAGTGACAAGCCTGAGGACGATTGTCAGAAACAGTTGCGATAGAGTTATTTTGTGCAATTCTCAGGTGGGTTAGAATAGCTGAGCTATTTGCGACTAGACTCATGAATATGCGCTGCAACACTAACTACATCCGCAACAAGTAAGTTGTGTGTCTGGGTGCCACAGCACTCAACCCCTCTGATTCACATGTGATCATTCTCTGTACTATAGGCGTGATCACCATCACCGCAGCTTGTTCAGAGCCCTCATGTTTCTTGGATAATGGCAACTCTTTATCCTTAGGCAGCTAGGCCTAGGCCTTGATTGCACTAGTGGAGGGATCAAGGACAGCATTTGAGTCGCCCAGAATTGCTTCTTTACTCGTGTCCTTTGTTGGATTTCATTCTTCCCTTGCGTGCAGATTCGAAAGGACAAAAACTTGGAAAATCTGCGCAAGAACCCCAAGTTCCAGCCTGTGTTAGACAAGTACGATGAGCCCGTCATCAACTGGAATGCGATCAAGGCAACCTTTGGCTTTTTAGGGGGGAAGAAGAAGGAGGAGGATGTCTAAGCCTGCTTGCTGGGAGACTGCCATCTTAATGGTGCACTGACTGCTTGAAACTTGGAACATACCCTTATTTTATTTTCAGCCGCTGTGAATGTGGCTGATCAAGTTTTCCAGGACTGTGACTTTTTGTGTTTCCGTATTTGGTTACAATGGGGGGTGACCTTCAGCCAGGTTGCTTGTTCGGCTGATCGGCTGCTAAATGGTCTCGGCCAGCCACAAATAAATCCATAAGCTCAGAAAGAAAAAGAAAAAGTCTATTGTTCTGCTGAGAAAGAAAATCATGAACAAGTTAGTTGTTGACCTGTTGCAGCAAAAAGGGTTGGGCTGCTGAAAAGTCCTCAAAAAAGGTGTAAACAGCTCACAAACTCGATGGTCTTGGCAAAATAAAAGAGCATGCACCTCGTTCTGAACATGTTCATCTTCACCAGGACATATGGTCACGTACGCGAGAACCATCTTCAAGCCACGCTGCTGCCTCAACTTTTAAAGTATGCGCACGCAAGCGGAATCTACTTACATTGAGCATACCATGTTTGGACAGATCAAGATCGAGATACTGTGGTACAATAGTCGGCATACGCTCGTTTCTAGAAAAAGGGGTGGCAAACCAAGAATGATAAGTGGCCAGTTTGTTGTTGTGCGTGTTCAACACGCTGTGTTGGGGTCCACCAACTCAGTGTCTCTCTAAACACCTCTCATCCCATGCTTCTAATCTGCAGTAAACTCGTGCATGGGAATTGCACGCCCAGTTTGAACAGCTCGTACATACAACTCACATCCACACAGCCCTTGAAAAGCGCTCAGCAATTGAGCTGTCCAGCAACGAGGCTGTAAATTGAGATCAGTCTGGACTACCCTCCGCAAAGTGTCACTATTGGTATTAAGCATACTATTGAAAAGCTTGACAGCTGACCGAAACCGGTAGAATTGTAACGGTTCATGTCCACATCCTCGGAGTACAGCCCAATCAGTGGTAGACCGTTGAACATGTAACGTGCCCTTCAGAAATGCAAATGAGCGTAGACGGCGAGCTAGAGAACTCCCTGCCTGCCTGAAAAAAAACCCATACTTGACTAATAACATACGTCTTAGCGAGCCACAAAGAATTTATGTTACAATTGATTATTTATTCAAGAACTGGGGCCTCGCTGCAACAGTTGCTAGCGTGCACAATAGCAAAAACTAGCTCGCAGGGTTCTCAAACATTGTCGAACAACTGCATGGTGGAGATATCAGAGGAGTCTCTCTTTTCAAAAGGCAAATTCCCACAACCGATTATATCAAAATAAATAGAAATAAATTTAATCGATCAGCCTCGAACTTACCTCTGCCCTCTTGGAGAACGATGCCCAAGTTCTCCAAATACGTGATTGTGCTCGACAACATCTCCTCCAGCACGCCTTCGAGGGAGATAGAGGTAGGGATTTGTGGCGACCGTGGAACTTTCACTGTGAGTTCCAGGCTGGTCATCGTGAACTTTTTCATCATAGCTTCGCACACTCTCTCATGCTCCCTCCTCTTTATTCGTACTGCAGCATGAGTTCAAGTATGCGGGGCGCATCAGGTGTGTGTGCTGCGCAGGGCGATTTTTGCGCATGAACTGCATGACTGATTCTGCGCGTGAACTGCATGACTGTCTCAGTGTGTGTCTGTGTGTGTGTGTGTGTGGGTGTGGGTGTTTGTGTGTGTGTGTGTGTGTGTGTGTGTGTGTGTTTGTGTGTGGGTGCAAAGTGTGTATGGTGTAAGGGAAGCTGCCTGCACACTCACCTTTTCTATGTATGTCCCCATTGCAGAGATTTGGCACGTGACCACAAGACAAGATGCGCGTTGATTGAGTATGAAAAGTGAGTAGGTGTTTGCGTGCGACTCTTTCACGCTGAGCAGTGCAGTACGGTGAACCTGGGAGGCATATTCATTTCTTCTTCTCTGCTTAACTTTCTTTCTTCCTACCCAAAATCAATTGCATTTCATGCCATGCCCTCCGCTCCCTGCTGCTTGGTTGCTTGAGTATATAGCATGCCTGTGCCCTGATTGCCCCTACCCCTGCTTGCACAGCCAACATGAAACCAAGATCTCTTGCTGAAGCGCTGCTGCTCAAGCTCTGACGCATCAGAGACGCAAGCGCCCAAGCATGCCTTTCGCATGGGTGCGAGGTGTAGAGAGATATGTTATTTGTAGCAAGAATGATGGCTGAATGGTTCAAGCTGCTCCCGTATTTTGCGACGTAAAACTTGTATTGAGAGCTGCTTCTTAAGATTGCTTGGGTGCTCTTTTTTAATTCATGTTTATGAGTGAGGGATTTCGAAGGTGCCATGCTGTCACATCACATGAGTAGAATGTACGACATGGTTGTGTACGGAATGATTTGCTCAAGGTAGCACTCTGTCAGCCTACCAAGATGTCTGCTTGGAAAGTAACTCTGGGCCAAACACTACCCGCTCATCGCCTTCCCTGTCATTTATTCTCAAGCAGGTCTGCTGATGCAGAATATGCTTGGCGAAAACTCAACGGCATTTCCATGAACGGCCGCAAGATGAAGGTAGGCTTGTGAGGTGGACTGCGCTTTCCCAGAAACCTGATGTTTGAGCCTTACTCAATTATTTTAAAGGACTTATTAAGAATGCCATCAACTGTGCTTCACCTGATTTTGTGCTGACCTACTCGTCTGCTCTTTTTCTCCTGCAGGTAGAATGGGCAACCAAGGCAGACTTCAAGCTTTTTGGGTGGAAGTGAGTAGTACACTGTTGTTTTTGTTGTTTTTGCGCCTGCAGGCTTGCAATCAGTGTTGTGACAACAGTGTTGTCCTATCCTCCTGTTCTTTTCACAATGCCTTGTTTTACCTTGTTCTTTAAGCATGAATGTGTTTACGGAGTTGAAGAATTGCCAGCTGCAAATATACTCATGTTTACTGCAGGTGAAACATACTCAAATGCGAATAAACAAATCATCCAGACGCTTTCGCCTTCTCTTTGCTGATGATAAATATGTTATGTGCCAATGTGCTAGGTCCTGCCATTATGTGATTATGTGTATGCGTCCTTTGCCACGATAAGTACAGAAATATATGAAACCCATGAACTACATATGAAAGTCACCGTGTCCTACACATATAACCATGTGAATGTTTGCTGGTCATTCAGTAGGATCAAGTTTACTGTCACAAGCCATTACTGTCACAAGCCATGCACAGAAACCCTTATAAGTTTCTGCTGAAGAACTGGAGCCAAAGTCCTCCCTTGACACCTGAATGTTTTGTGTTGCTCTTAACCCCGCCGCTCTAAAAGCGTGGAGCTTTTAGCAAAATCCACAGGCGGATAGGCTAGGGGAATTAACCTGAGTTATTTATCTACATGATATTGGGCTTTCCTGAGAAAGTATCTTAATAGATCTTGGAAAGGCTGATCATGAGCAATGTCAGACAATATCAATGACCAGACTACTGATTGGACTCTGCATTATAAGCTGCTTTTTACTTCCCTTGATTGCATGTAGGTGGTATGAATATACACCATCCCCGCCTCCTCGTGGCCGCTCTCCTCCTCCCAAGAAAAAGGCCCGATCCCCATCGCGCTCTCCCACCCGAAGCCCAAGCACAAGCAGAAGCCCAAGCGCGAGCGCGAGCAGGAGCAGAAGCAGAAGCCCAGTGCAATCACCTCCTGACACCCCTAAGCTAAAGGACGGGAAGAACCGTGAGCCTAGTAGCAGTGACGAGAAGTAGAGAAGCAGAGGCGATTCGGATAATGGGGATGATTGATCCTGCAGAATTTATCAATGACCTTTCGAGCCCTGTCATTCCATATGATGCCACTCCGTCTTCTTTTTGTGTCTCTTTTGGACATGCTTTTCAGACAATAATTTAGCTTGTCCGACAAATCATGAGATTTCGAAGATTCTTTAGAGTTAGTTTTTTTAAGGTGGAGTGCTGTGGGGCTTTGCTTGCTCCCAGGGAATGTGCGCCGTAACTGGCACAGGGGGCTTGACACATTTAAAAGGAAAAGGAAAAAGAACACAGATAGTGTAAGTAAAACCGGCACTTAGGTATTACAAAGGGTTTACAGAGGGGGTAACCGGCTGCCACATATGTTGGGCTGATAGGCATTGCTGGATCAGCCAGCGTAAAGTAAACACAATGTTGTAAAAAGTAAGTAAACTCTGTAAAAAGTAAGAATTGGTCTCAGCCAATGCCAAATCTTCTCTTAATAAAGTGATCAGTAAGAGTGATGTTACGATGAATGGTGTAGCCTGTGACAAAAATGCTTCAATCTCGTAGTAGGTAAAGGGGAGATAGTTTTGTGGGAAAAAGGGACAACGCTGTTTGTGACATTGCAGCACTGAATAAAATCAGTAAACAATCAAGCATAAACAGCTGCCAGGACAACCAACTGCAATAAATTCAAGAGTGGGAATCAGACTTTGAGTTATAAGCACATAAAAAACTTGGACTGTCACACTGAGGATACCAAGAATGAGGGAGGCAAAAAACGTTAGTATACATAAACTCATGTGTGAGGAGCAGCACATACACAAAGAAAGGGTCTGGAACATCAAACATGGTTTGGCGCATCACTCTTTTGCTGCGGGCCCTGCTGTTAGATTAACTCTGAACCAGCACTTACCTGGCTAAGACAAGGGGAGATAGCAAACTCCCTAGTACGAGGTTGGAATGAGGAACTGAAAGTTGATAAATAAAAAGGGCAAAAGAGGCAGGCTGGAAGAAATAGAAGGAAGTAGGGGGGCAACCAGATTGATGAGAAGAAGGTCATGAAAACATTGAGTTCAAATTTGACATTTGACTTACAATAGTGCACCGGCATGTACATGCTAAGAAAAGCACAGAATATGGTTCCAAAAGTAATGGAAGGAAAAATCTTCACCTCATATTGTTAAACTGGTTGAGCCCCATCCTGGCCTAGCTGGTTGCTGCACATGCATAGAAACTCAACCATCTCAGTCCACACTCCCAAGCAATGTTTAAGCACAGCAGGCGAGCCAACAAACACCACAGCGATGTGTTCACCCTAGAGGGGCAACTCACAGCAAGCAAAGGCACCACGACAAACAGCCTGTCACGCCCAATCATTGGCAGCGACAAATCGTGTGACAGAGCAGTTAGGTTGGCTGACAGTTGAGAGTTTCTATATGTCTTGTTCAATAAGCTGGATGGCCAGTCTTATTGATAACCTTTATCTTCTGGATTTGAGAATTTGGGTAATCATTTGACAACATGTGAGCATTCTAAGAGGTACCATTAGAGGGGATCCTCAAGAGACCCTGTACCGTGTAAGGCCTCCAATTCTATTTGTTCGTTTAGTCATATTAATGTGTAACCACAATGAGGCCGAGAGGTTTGTCTGAGTCAATGGCCCCAGCTCCGAAAAGGAGCATCAGTGTGGGAGCCAATCAAAGATGAGTGGCACTAGTAGACACACATACGTGTGTGCAGAGAGCGCAAGGGCATGAGCCAGAGAACTGGTAGAAGCATTAGGGACGACAGCGATTGATCTGACAAGCCAGCTCAGACATTGTTAAAAAAGGGGAGTTCCTGCATTAGTTGATTGGGGCCTGGCTCTGTCGTACCGCCGAAATGCAAGCAAGCAGGCTCCACCGTCTACCTACTCCGTCCACTGTGTACTGTCAGAAGGCAAGCATAGCGAGAGCCCCATCCTGGCCTAATGCGCAATGGGTCATGCATCAATTCATTCTTTGCTTTCGAGCTGGCGTCTCTGCTGCTTGAGCTCGTCTTTGGCCCGACGCCGTTGTCTTGGAGGCTTCTCAGAAGTAGGTAAGGGGCCTTCGTAGGTCAGCCAGTCCTCTTTGGTCTTGAGAGTCGGTGGACCTTTGCTGAGACGTGGGCCTCCATCTCACGATTTTGGCTTGCCTTAACATTTTTGCTATTTTCCCCCTTCTCCGGCCACTACCGGCACAAATTAGGAAAGGATGTTGTTTTGTGTTCTGCACCACCCAATGGATGCAGAGACGCACAACATCCCACCCTGGAGAATTAAAATAAAAGAAGACTTTTAGTGTGGGGATTGGACTGCAATCGGGCGGTTGGGAGGCAGAAGTCTGCATACCACCAGATGTATTGCTCAGATAATTGTGGGGGTTGTGTCCAATATCTCGTCTCATCTGCGTAATGTTGCAGCCTTGATACAATTGTGTGGGTTCCAGAACACCTGAGCTTGCCTCTGTCACGGTGCACGTGTCTGCGTATATGCTTCAGCGGGTACATTTGAACCTTTATGCGTTGTACCCTGTATTATGCCATTTAGAGCACCAGACAGCGCTGGTGCACTATTAGTATGGCAAACAAGAAACAGCATCCTCTACCTCCAGCGCAGAAACATGCCAAACTCCGGAGTTATAATCATACCAATTCCATGAACTTCCCGGGCAAATGTGCAGCGCTTTAGATCACCCACCCGAAAAAGCTCCCTTGTTACAAGAGGACCATCTAAATTGGCCAAACAACCAAACAACCATAAAACCGTTTCTCACATTATAAATCCCAGGGGGGATCACACGATTTGTCCATGCCACTGATTTAGCATGACAGAACACACCCATATCGCGACAGACAGCGCTAGTGCACTATGGCAAATAAGAAATTGCATCCTCTACCCGCAGCGCATGAAACGGCATGAACATGTCAAACTCTTCCAAATCATCGTACACCACATCCTGCTATCTAAAGACACCATCCATCTCTACAAGGGTAAAGCTCATGCTGGCATCCTAGGGAATGAATGCGCTGATGCCATAGCAAAGTGTTCCGCGGAAAACAAAGTGGCCATGATATTCACATTAACACTGACGCCCACCCCCATTCATTCATAATCTGGCCAGCAAGGGTGGAAAACCCTTCTATCAGCATGCCTACCAGATACTCTGAACACCTGCCAACCAGGGCCTCCAGCAGAAAGGCTCTCCATTTTCTCAGATCTCGATGCAGGTACAGCACACATACACGTCCAACACAAACTAGGTCCTAAATCAAAAGAGGTTTCAAACCATCAGTCCACAAAGTGCTATACAAAATACCAAGAACTGATCAAGGAAGGCATTGTCGAGAATAGACATAAGTAACTCATTTTGGAGAAATGCAAGTGCCACCTCTGGAGGAAAGAAAAATGCCGTGCTCTGTCACACAGAGTTGATATACAACCAACAGCGTGCCGCTCAGTGCAACCATATAGAAGACCCACCAATCTGCCCCATCTGCCAGAAGCTAGACGGCACTTACCTCATGCTGTCAGGCTGCAGTCATCCCATTATAAATAAAATGATTATCAACAGGCACAACGCTGCTGGACAAATGGTTATGAAAGCAAATCAACAAGGTACACAGGGTGCATGCCTGCTAGCACAAGCAGATGTAGGCAGTCGTGCAACAACAATGGTACAGCAAGGCATTATACGCACTTTTGAGGAGACACGGATAGGAATGATTCCAACCTGGCTCATACCTTCCAACCTCAATGCACGACAGCGGCAGAAATCCAGCGAGCCAGATGCAATCATAGTTACTCCGACCCAGCAATCACACCCCCAAACGAAATTCAACAAATACGTATCAAACTAGGTATGCCAATAAAGCAAGAAGAGTTGCCCGTGATAACCTAGCAGATGGCGCTGCCAATCCATCCTGACTATGAAATCAAGAGACATACAAATAAACAAACGCGATATAAATTTAACTGTGTAGACACTTCCCCAACTCAACAAGTAGAAAAGGCACGAGAACAACATAAGCTTCTAATGCCTCGCTTAGGACACGGCCCGCAAAAACCTTCACACCATCCTGCAAAGAGCAACTGGCACCATCTAGAGCAGCCACATAAGGACCCCACTCCACAGCCTCGAAGTTATTGGTCTGCATGCATGCCACAGCACTCATGAAATAAGTAAGCCTACATGCAATCAGATCCGCAACATAATCATGCAGATGAGACGAGACAATGAACACAACCCCCAAAAATATCTGATTAATACTCCTGGTGGTGGGCAGGCTTCTGTCTCCCAACCACCTGACCCCCACGCACTGAAAAGCTTATCTTATTTTTATTTTGCTCCAGGCAGGCTATTGTGTGTCTCTGCATCCATTGGGTGGTGCAGAACACAGAACAACACCCTTTCCTATCCATGCCGGTAGTGTTTACACTATCTGCGTTCTTTTTCTTTTCTTTCATCCAGAGCACCAAGCCCTACAATAAAGATCATAAATGAAACGATTCATGTACGCAACAGATGTGGTCTGGTAACAAAAAGGTGCCTGTTGTTATGCAAATACTGATATTTTCGGGGGTGTAGTGGGGTACGAACTTGTGAATTTGTGCCGAATTTCCCTTACAAATTGAAAATAAATTTGCTATGCAGGGTTTACTCCTGCGAAATAACTGCTCCTTAACATCGACTCTACTAAAACAAAACAGACGGTGAGTACGCACGGGGACACACACACACACGCACGCACGCACACACGCACGCACGCGCGTACGCACACGCACACGCACACGCACACGCACGCACGCACGAATGCACATGCACACACACACACAACACACACACACACATACACACACACACACATACACACACAAACACACACATGCGCACACACACGCACACACACGC
>Ga0307948_1003134_pt1 | contig 12197 bp, 14 predicted proteins | sample OrgLakmetagen280_FD_201824 | JGI IMG/M metagenome (GOLD analysis project Ga0307948, IMG submission 201824) | Saline water microbial communities from Organic Lake, Antarctica - #280 | ecosystem: Environmental > Aquatic > Non-marine Saline and Alkaline > Saline | place: Antarctica: Organic Lake...
CGTACGGTACCTCGTTCACCTGTCTAGTGCCAGCATGTAACTGACGCCTAAACTCATGTATTTGCCTACATGTGACTGGCTTAATTACAACTGACGCCTAAAATATTGCCAGCGTTCACAAACAAGGAAGCCAGGTACACTTTTAGCTCCAGTTTGTTATGTGACAAACAGTGGCTTCATGATGTTTCTGTTTCACCTTTTGGCTCTTCTACACGCCAGCACACACACGCACACACACGCACACACACACACACCTTACTTGGGCTTGCAAATAAGGAAGCTAAATACACGGTAGCTCCAGCTCTTTTTATGACAAAGAGCTGTTTCATGCCTCTCGTTTGGTAGACCCCTCAACACTTCATTCTTCGACATTCAAGGCAAAGTTTTTTATTCAAAGAAAGTGTCTTCACGCTTCTCGTTCAGTAGACCCCACGACACTACACCCTCCATATACTACCTATCCTCATACCTCTCAGCTTTTCACCTTTACACGTGCCAACACACACACACACCTTTTCAGGGCTTGCAAGCGAGGAAGCCAGGTAAACGATGGAGCTCAGCAAGGAGCGCTTGCATGCGTTGTACCTGTCAGCACTTGCAGCATACGCGCTGAGGACCTACGATAATATGGTGGAATGTAGGTGTGGTCGAGTACGTGCAAAGTACGTGCACACTCAAGTGCACATGAAGGACAGATCATGGCCATTTTCTCCCCTGCCTGTGTGTCTAGCTCTGGCAGCGTGTTTGTCTGCGCAGCACGCAAGCAGAGAGGCGGCATAACTCATGCGTTGCTTGCAAGCAATTGTGGGTTTGGATCAAACAGTGCTGAGGTTTCGGGAGTCTAAAAGCAGCAAGTAAGGAGCAGGGGGATCCTCTGTGAGGCCAGAGGGAAAGGTCCTAGCCAGTAAACACCCATTGGAGGTTCACCAGTCCATATAAGCAGGTACACCGAACGGGGCCAGCGAGTGACGTCCTAGTCAGTAATTACTCCCCTTGGAGGTTCCATTTCATGATAGCAGGCACACCAAACGGCTCAGCTGCAAGGAGGGTGAGCGCCCTACTGTACTGACCAGTCGATGTGCACACAAATAGAGGATCTTGCACACCCAGAAGCATACACAATCACGGACGATACGTGAATGCACATATGCACGTGCGCACACACACATCTCACCTGCAGTTCCTGGTTTGCCTGACTTAGTTTTGCCTGGGCCTCCCTGCGCATTGCTCGCAGTTTATCAATGCCTTGGCGTGCCTCCTCCAGGTGCTTCTTGCACTCCTGCAGTCACAAGCGTGGGTGTTTGTGTTTGTGTGCGTTTGTGCACATTAATTAGCTGCTATGAAATGATCCTGCATGTGCAATTTGGATCGCCCAAGGTGATGACCACACACACAACTTATACATATACAACCTGGTCCTACAAAAGGGGCCGACCTTGCAAAAGGGGCCCCTACGTGCACCCACCTTGAGCTCTCGGTTGGTGATGAGCAGTGTGTCTCCAGATCCGCTCATCTCCTGTCCATCATTGAAAATACAGAAGATCGTTTGTCATACAGGAATATAGGCAAGTAGAGGGGCAAGAATGTAGGCAAGAATGTAGTAGGCAAGAATGTAGGCAAGTAGAGTGGCAAGACAGTTTGCACACAATAACCTCTGGAATATAACTGTTGTGCTGCAGAGGCAAGTAAGATGATGTAGCTGAGTGCACGCATCTGCAAACACACACACACACACATGCACGCACCTCCAATGTTGAGTGGTGCTCCTGAAGCATTGTGGCAAGCTGCGTTGTGAGCAAAATATACAGGTTTGGTTTAAAGAGCTGTGCACTTCAGGGCAAACCATTTTGTTTGAGGAAGTCATATCATGATGAACATAGAGGCAGGGCTTATGACTTAGGGTGCATCCATCATAAGCGAGGTAGCATCCAGTGATAGAGCTTTGTATAGACTTTTGACGTATTGCTGAATTGTAGTGATGCAGCGCAGGCACCAGGTTTGATAATCAACGGTTTGTGAAACCTTGGTGAGTTGTACTGCATCATCTTGCTGGTCACTATGCGAAGAAGCACAATAAAGCAGACTGAAGCTCAGTAAAAAATATAAATCAGAAACATGCCAGGCAGTGAAAACCAATCGGCTGGTCACACTCACTTTATTGAGCTATCCGAAAACCTACTGCAAAATCAAGTGCAGGAATATGCTATAATGCCAGGCAGGCCAAACGTCCCCCACCTTCATTTAGGGGTTGAGCCAATGCACGCATTCATGTCAGGCAGCAGCTTGACAAAAACAAATGGGCTTATCTATTACTTAGGAGCAAAGCAGCAAAATATTATATCTCCAGGGCTGTTGATTACTATGCCTTTCTGCAAGTTCCACCGTTGCAACTGCAACTCCAATAGTGCACAGACACACAAACACACATACACACACTTGCACATACCACATGCAGACACACACACGCGAACACAAAACAGAACAAGCCCTGGCCACACCTTTTCGTTGGTCGACATTAGCTCTTGTTTCGTTGCCACGTACTTGTCCGTGGCGTCACTCAGTTGAGTGTCCATGTTGCTGAGCTCTTCTTTTGTCTGAGCACGTAAGCAAACAAAATAGCCAACTCATAAGCACATCACTTCCTCTGGTACAATCCCCAGTGTCAATTATTCATTTGTTGGGTGCGTTGGTAGGAACATGATGCACAGCAACGCTCTTATTCTAGAGCTTCTTTGTGTGTATGTGGGTGGAACCGCAGCAAGGCAGGCCTGCCATACACGCGTACAAACACACACAGACAAATTTCAGGTAATGTAACATCCGGGTTGGGTTTGCCAGAACCATATATATGCACCGTATATGACCGTATATTTGGCCTTTCCCTACCGGAAATACCGTGTGTACACCGTATATATATATGGTTCTGGCCGAGCCTGGTGATGTATCTCTGCCACAATGTTGGTTTCTCACAACGATGCAAGTTTACACTGACACAACAGCCGAGCTCAGCGACAAGCAATGAAGCACGCGTATCAAGGAACGCCATCCAGATGGCAGACACTTAGTGATGTGTGGAGTAGAACACACTAGTATGGGACGTGGGTCCTGTCATGCTTTTCTCCTTGTTCCCTGCCTTCACGGTTCCTGATACCATTCATTTGCTGCTTCTGCAAAAATTGGGTGGGTTAAGGTTAGGGCCAGGATAAGGATTAGGATAAAGATTAGGATAAGGATTATAGTTACAATGGGACACGGCCTTCAGGTCAGGCGCTTGACTGCTAGTCTTTCCTTTGTTTCCTATGCATCAAGGCACTTGACAAAGGGAGCGAGTGACGACTGCCACAACCGTCCCTCCCTTTTCTCCATCTGCTCGTCTTTTTTGGCGAAGCCCCAGTCATATGGGGCGCAGCCCCTAGGTTTGATGTCTTCCCACCAAAGTTCACACCAGGGTGTGCAGGCCCGCCCAGCGCACCCCCTGTCCCCAAACTTTGCAAGGCACCTTAGACTGACTAACCATGCAGCCCTGCGGTGTCAGGGGATGGGGTGGGGCAGTGGAGGTGCTGCTGGGCGCACCGTGAAAACGAAAGTTATTCACACCAGTGTGCGCAGGCCCGCCCAGCGCATCCCCCGCCCCCAAAACTTGCACAGTGACCCAGACATACAAATCAGGCAGCTCTGCGGTGTCAGGGGGAGGGGAGAGGCAGGGGGTGGTGCTGCTGGGCGCACCCCGGAACGAAAGTTTGGAAAGTTGAGAACCAGGGCCTGTCCAGAGCCACGCAGCCAACGTCCAGGTCTGAAACTTGGCAGGCAGGCCAAGCAAAACTTTTTGTCGAGGCATACAAGTTTTGGGGACCAGGGGTGCAGTGAGCAGTGCTGTGGAAAGAAGTGACTCAATGTTTGGTAGCTGGAGGAAGCTGCCTGACGGAGCTCAGCCCATGCACCCCGGACAGCATCTGAAAGCAAGAAAGTCGACAGGAGACGTTTCTGAGTGTGCCGGCTGGGTCCGGGGCCAAGGAGAGGCGCGGGCGGAAAGTTCGCTGATCCATGCAAGCACACGACTGGGTGCACGGATTTCTACAATTCAAATTTATAATGACGCGACGGCGATGGGAGCGTGTTCTGAGAGGATGCGAGTCTCCATGTTTGACTGACAGATGTGAGCAGGTTGATGGGATGCATGCACGCGCACGCGCACACACACACACACGCACGCACGCACGCACGCACGCACACACAAACACACACATACACACAGACGCATGCACGCACGCACACACACACACACACACACACATACACACACACATGTATAAGCGCGCACAAAGCACACACAAGTTGCCAGTTCACAGCGCAAAAGGCTTCGCCAACTTTTCAGCATCGCTTGCGATGCTTCCCCCCACTTGTCTTATTGTAACCCTTCCTTCTTCCTTTTTCTAATTTGCGGACCTGCGCCAGCTGGGTCTGCAGCTGCTCCTTCCTCTCCTTGTGATCTGCTAGCCGCTTTGTGAGGGTCTCAATCTCCACCCCCTGGGCAATGGATTTAGTGGTCAAAGCCGCCACCTTTTCCTGCAAGGGGAAGCAAGTTAAATTCAAAGAGTGTGTACACATGGTCAGTATGTTTTGGGGTGTTTTGGGTGCGTAGGTGGTGCTTTTAGCTTTTGAACCCATAATTGTTGCGACAAACCTATCACCTGTCTTCATTGTGGGGGATGTGCTACGTTGAATTTGTGCTGTCACGTTCACAGCTGACATTTGCACTTGCATGCAAACATCTCTTTTCACAAGCATCTACATACGCACCCACACTTCATTCCCCCCCTGTGCTCATCCGCATTAATGGCTTGCAGGTCAGCATCTGTTCCCTGCAGCTTTGCTTCCGCCTTCTCTCCTGGAAAACACTATTACCTGAATCCATGCAGTCGCATACACACCCTCACGTCCCTACACATTTCATACCTTTGTGGCTTGCAGGTTCCCCTCTGTGCTCTGCAGCTTTGTCTTAGTCTCCTCCACTGTGGGCCGCAGCAGCAGCATCTCCTCCTCCACGCAGATCTAGCATGACATTAATAAAAAAGCACACATTATTATAAACACTGCAGAGCAGCAGCAGCAGCAGCAGCAGCAGCAGAAGCATTTCCTGCTCCTCTATACAGACTGGCATTATAATGGCATGGGATATAGTTAGGGCTAAACCAGCAGGAAGTCAAACCAGCTGATCAGCAACCCTCGAAATCTTCAGCAATATCTACAACGAAAGGGGTCACACCAAACCTTTGGCACAAGGGTGAGAGGGAAAAGAAAAAAGCAAACCCCTTCCGCCTCCTCTGTGCAGAAAAGAGAGAAAGTAGAGCTACGCTGGCAGTATTCCCAGTGTCCAGGCTTTTAACAAACAATTGTGCCACTCACCAGGCGCTTAAGCTCTTCTGAGGTGGTATTGACCTCAGCCTCTGCTGCCAGTGCCCGTGCCTCAAGAGCAGTGCTGCGTGTGTGTGTTAGAGAGTGCTTTGTGCATGTTTTGTATGTGTGTGCATGTGTCTGTGTCTGTGCTGTGTGTGTCAAAAGTGGGACACGAGCAAACTTGCAGATCAATAGTATAGCTGCTGTTGGTATGCGTGTGTGCATGAGTGTAATTGAGCTTGTGTGCATGAGAGGTGTCAGTGCTCTATACCGCTCAAAAAGTACCACCAAGGTACGGCCACCAAGGCATGGCTTGTACGGCCAGTGACTCATGTATTCATGCAATGCAGCTTTCAACAGGCATCGACCGCAAGCGTACAATGGCAGGCATCTAGATAACAGGGACATCACCCAACTGACCTGTTGAGCACTTGCAAGCAGTATCTTTTAACGTGATTCTTTCGTGCACACAGCAAACAAGCACGACGAAAACGTCGTAGCTACAAAGCACGCACACCAACATTTGAACAAAGGCGCAAACATGTGGACGTGTGCATACATACAGAAAAAGCCCGTACGCAAACCTGCGTTGAGACATGAGAACGCTTGTTAACGTACACATACACACACAAGCTCACCTGCTCTCCTGCAGGCTCTCTGCCCTTACGTGGTTTGCTGTGGCTTCAGCTTGCACAGCTTCCAGTCGCTGCTCCATGCTGGCCGAGCTTTGTTTAAGAGCATCCAGGCTCTGCATCAGTAAAGAGGCACACATTGTTTGCGTTCCATATTCAGAGTGCCAGACAGCCGCATTTGTGCTCCTTATCCCCAAACGCCAAGGAAGAATATAAGAAATGTTATGATGGAGCGTATTTCACTGTACGCAGACAAAAAAGCAACTGCTGCCTAGACACAACCTTCAGCGTAAATAGGTGCCACAACAAGCGCTTGCATACATGCACAACTCTAGGAATCCCTGCTTTGCATGCTCACACAGAAAACTGAGCAAGCACAGATATCGACCACACACTCAAACAAACCGCACGAGATGTTTGAGCATACAAACATTTAAATACACTGCATGATGTGAGGCACGTCACAGACACATACAAACCTTACAGGCCTCTGACAGCTCTTCTTCCAGCCTGCTCCGCCCTCTCACTGCAGCGTCAGCCTGATCGTGCGCTGTATCAAGCTCCTGTTGCAGCTGCAGCAGCTGCAATAAGACAGGCATACGAGACAGCAGCACAGGTGGAGGAAAAGTGGATGTGGAAGCACACAAGCAGCTGCTCTTGTCATGCAGCGTGGGTCAAGGCACAGGGAGGCTTGTATATATATACACACACTGGCATGGCCCTCTGACCGTCCACCAGATTTGTTGTATCTCGTCACTGCTTCTCAAGGCGTAACACACACACATACAATCACGCACCTTGCCCTCCTCAGCACTCCCCAAATTCTTTGCATCTTGTCGCTGCTTCTCAAAGCGTGCCACTCGCTCTTGCAGCTCCTTGTTGAGCTCGTTCAGGCCGTTGTTATTACTTTCCAGCGCTTTAGATCTCATCTCAACCGCCTCTATCTGCACAAGTGATTGGATGTGCCTTTGTCAATACATAGGAGCTTGTGTGCGTGTGTGTGTGTGTGCGTGACATCGCAGCAGCACATTGCTACTTACACAAAAAGGGGATTGCACAAAGCCTGCTGCATTTCCTTTTACACATATGCAAGCTTGCTACGCTCAAACTGACACACATGCACACACACACACACATATAAGCACCTGGCGCTTGGCCTTGGACTCGATTTTAGCCCTCTGGTCTTGGGCGGTGGCCTCCTCCTGCACAAGCCTGCAGATGTGCAATTCTGATTCGCTTATGTTTCGTGTGTGTTTGTGTGTGTGTGTGTGCGTGTGTGTGTGTGTGTGTGTGTGTGTAGGTGAGTGCGTGTCTTTTGTGTGTGTGTGTTTGTACGTGTTCACGTGTCATTGTTTTTGTAAACAATAGTGGGTTGGTTGCATGTGAATGGATGCGTAGGCAGCGACTGCCGCTACAGTAGGACATTGATAAGACAGTGTGCCAACACAGTTGTAGCTTTGAGCTGCATTTAAAGTGGAGAAACAAAGTCATCTTTGGCCGCAAGACACACTCAAACACATATGCACACATTATACATACATACATGCATACAAACAAACGCCTGAGCAATTGCTACGCTGTGGATGCCATAACTGAACAGACTGATGAGGGCCCTTGTCACTGTTCATATGTTGCCCGTACTTTTTCCTCTGGTCACAGGAAGGAGACATGGGACCTGCAGCCTCATGTGCATGTCTAGAGAGAAAGTTGCCTTCTTAAATCAGGCATCTTCTGTTCAGAAGGAACTAGGCTGGACTATTTGACGCGAGCTTTGAGGGTGGCTTATTATTTGCAATCTACATATTCAAACAGATAATAAACAGACACTGTATGAGTACGAAACGGCGCAATCCGCTGCCGGCTGTCGTCCCAAGTAAACTCGTAACAAGTCTACAGGGTTGGCTAGAGCTAGCTGTATATAGATGCCGTTTACTTGAGGGGTTGGCTTAAACCGTACATGGGATTTCCATATACTGTATATACACCATGTATGACCGTCTATATGCCATGTTTCCGTATACACCGTATACAGGACAAATGAGGGAGCGTCGCTAGTGACGCTCAAAAGTTGGCAAAGCCTGTCAGGACTTCCAGTGCAACGCATGCGTCCATATGCATGTGTTTGTGTGTGTGTATGTGTGTGTACGTGTGTATGTATGTGTGCATTTGTGTGTGCGTATTCGGACGTGTTTGTGTATGTGTGTGTGCTTGGCACTGGAGCAAGCTCTGCTGAAGCAGGCGTGAGGATGTGCTGCTGCTAAGAGACAGGGCAGGTGCGAGCATAGTGCCCGGGCTGGCCAAAATGGCTCACACAACCTGCATTCATCAAGGGTTGCATGGCGAGCTTCCGCGCATCGTGAACATCTGACTGTACTAGAATAATACAGCCCATAAAGATTAGCAATTATTGAATCCGAGCTCAGAGACTCATGCTTGCATGGTCAACCGTAAAACTTAGCAGCCGGAACAAACCTGGGCCCCTGACACGGAAAGCACATACAGGGAGGTATGTTGATGGTTACTGCACAGCAGTGCGAGAGATGAATGGTCAGGAAGCCTTCCCAGTACTCCCTGGACCCCCAGCCCCAGCTCCACCTGCCCCTGCACCCCCAGCCCCAGCCATTGCACTAGTCGGGAATTTCCAGCGGAGTGCAATCCATTTTTTCAAGCCAGCAGTGACAGCTGAGCAGAAAGCAGCACTTCAGCAGGAAAGGGAGCAGCAGCAAAGCAGCCTGTACCCGGGCAACAAGTGCTAGCACAAGCAAGGCAGGAGCAGGCGCGCACAAGCAGCAGCATCAGCAGCAGCAGCAACGATGACAGCAGCAACGAGGGCAGTTGCTGCGACAGTGAGATTGGCAGCAGGAGCAGCACTGGCAGCAGTGGTGCTGATAGTGGCAAGTGAGGCGCGTAGTATAGGGGAGCGGAAGAAATGTTGGTCCTTAATTGGTGACTCAGAGCTTTGGCATTAACTTATGGCTTTTAGAAATAGAAAGTTAGAATTCTAGTCTTCCCTCTTGTGAACCTTCCTCCTTATGTTTGTGGGAAGTGAGGGTGGCCAAATTGCAGCCCTTGAGGCCTTGGAGGGGGGGGGGCGGTTGCAGTACAAAACAGTAAAATACCAGTGAAGTACAAAAATTGGGGAGGAGGCGGTTGCACATTTTGACCACAAAGCATACATTTTTCCAGGGGGGGTGGTGGGTTCATGAGTGTACAATAATGCAAATACATGCATGCATGCTATAGAAAAGGGAAGCAAAGGAAGAGCTCAGTAAGAAGAGGCACGAAAAAAATGACCAAAAAGAGGGATTGTATCCGCTGGGACTTTATCTACCAGCTATATAAGAGCTATTTAAAATGACCCAATTGCTCCGAATACCTGAATTTGGAGTATACCACCTGCAATTTTAATGCATTTACGGTGAAATGCGGTCCATATCCGGTCGGCCAAAAATCGCATACGGTCACATGGATATGGATACGGTCAAGAATTTCCAAATATGGAACCAGTTTATACGGATCAAAATACACCATATTTTAGCAATTTGGGCCAACCCTACATATTTGATCGAAATTAACTGCAAAAAATACTGTAAATTCACCGTATATATATCATATGTGGTTTCGGCCAACCCTAAAATTTTAAAATATAAACAGACACTTGTTAAACAGGCCTGGTTGACCCTTACCTGCTGTTGGTTTCAGTTAAGGCGGCCAGGTCCCTCTCAGCATTCCTGCAGGTAGTATGTGGCACGGTTACGTGTGTGCGTCACACAAGTGGACAAGCATGCGACTGTCTACTTTGAGAACACCACAACGCTCGCATGTAGGGTCGGCCAGAACCATATGTATACAGTGCATGTACGGAATTATTGGCAGGGAAATCACAAATATACGGTCATTTACTGTGTAAACTGTAGAGACTTGAGACCAATGCGAGGTTTGGTAAAACCCAATTGATAAACCCTAATGCTTATGTTCCCCCAATGCGGCCCATGCGAGGGCCTTTGGCCCTTTGAGCTGCGTGTGCACACGTGTGTGCGTGCATGCGCATGTGTGCGTGTGCGTGCACGTGTGTGTGTGTGTGAGCGTGCACGTACATGTGTGTGTGCGTGTGTGTATACGGTTGAGTAAGTACGTACGTGTACGTGCGTGCGTTGTGTACTTGTGCATATGTGTGTTCATGCGCGTGCGTGTGTGTGCGCATGTGAAGGGATTGAAGGCGCTTTTCCTTTTGGTGCCCTTCCTCCCCAAGAGAGGGCCAGCCTCCCAAGCTGTTTGTCCACCTTGGGGGCCTTGAGGGGCGGCTCATGAGGCTTTCCCGGCCTGTCCCCGTTCATGCTTAAATTTATTTATCCAACCCCAATGCGAGCTTCGCGGGGCCCTTGTAACTTGGTTATTTAAATGCTCCCAACACACCGCGAGGGGGTCAGAAACATTCACGGTACGCGGTGATACACCGTCCCTACGGTGTATACGGTTCTGGTCAACCCTACTCGTGTGTGAGGAGAACAGCGGAATACGCAGGCTATAGTTCTCAACCCCATCAAAATCAAGGAGGACAGAGATGTTGGTACCACATGTAAATAAACACGGATAATATTTAGGACAGATGTGCTTGCATTAAAAAAACTGGCTTTCACAGTGCCTCTCCTGGAAACGCAACTGTTCAATTGATTAGTTTGGCAAAGATAATGAATTGCTATGGCTCATTAAAGCACGTAAACGGAAGTGGTACAAATCATCCCTTTAAAAACTGATCTGCTAGAAACACATACACATGCGCATACATACACATACACATAGCATACACACACCCCCACTTGCACATGCCTGTTCTAAGTACTGTGTGTACCTTATCAACAGCTGATTTCAACTTAGGTACACCGCAATGCTCGCACAGAGGTGGCGATGAAATGGGGTCTTCTTGTGTGCGCCGACTTTCTGCTCGGCCAAACAGCGGAGTTAGCCAGGGGTTGGACAGATCCACACAAACAACATCAGCAATGAATATCACGCCTTCTTACTTTCAGTGCAACAAGTTCCGTGTAAGTGTGTAAGTAGGGGATGCACTGTGGCCAATTGGTTTCCTCTCTGATGTACTGATGTATGATCAGAGAGGGAGCCAATTGACCCTTTAGCTGGCCGTACCCGTAAATACATTGTGCATATGCGCACCATACCTTTGGTAGCTTCCCTGCCCCAGAGTATCTGTGGTGAAGTCCGTGCCCAAAGGTACCGAACACACATGGTATGTGGTCTCAGCCAGCCCTTTTTCGAATCTAAATGAGCCCCACCTCAAAGCAGTGCAGAGCTCCGCATGGTCGGCCTCGAAAAAGCGGATGGCGGAAGGCAGGCTGCGCTCCGGGCTTTCAGAGTCAACGCCCTGCAGGCCGCCCTGGACTCCCTCTCGGGACGTCCCTAAGGCTTTCAAGCTATCAAGCAGTGCCTTGTTTTTGGCCACCAACTCATTCTCCAGGTAGCTTTGCAGCTGTGTGCATGGGTGTGTTACGATGTGCATGTGTGAATACATGTATGTTTTGTGTGTGTGTGTGTGTGTCTGCGTGACGTGCTGCAATATTTGTTTGGGGCATAATTGCTATACACACATACACACACACACACACATAAACACACACACACACACACATAAACACACACACACGCACACACACGCGCACACATGCAAACCCTCACCTTGGCTTGGTTCGCTGCTGCATGACTTTGTTCATCTCTTGACTGTTGAAGGGCGTCCGACAACTGCTGGTTCTTCCTTTTCAATGCTGTATACATTTGTTTGGGCAATACATTTATATGTGTATGTGCACATGCACGTATGCACGTGTTTAATGCGTGTATATGTGCACATGTGTTTGCATGTTAGCACATGTGTATTTTTTTATTGAGTATGAATGTATATGTTTTGCGTTTATTTTGCGTGTGCTGTGAGTGTGTGCGTGTGGATATGTGTGTGCGATGTGACAGTGTGTATATGTGTGTGTGCATGTGTGTGTGTGTGTGTGTGTGTGTGTGCATATGTGTGTGTATGTGTGTATGGGTGTGTAAGTGTGTGTGTGTGTGTGCGTGTGTGTGTATGTGTGTGTGTGTGTGTCTGTGTGTGTGTGTGTGTGTGTGTGTGTGTGTGAGTGTGTGTGTGCGAGAGTAAGAAAG
>Ga0307948_1003139_pt1 | contig 12190 bp, 14 predicted proteins | sample OrgLakmetagen280_FD_201824 | JGI IMG/M metagenome (GOLD analysis project Ga0307948, IMG submission 201824) | Saline water microbial communities from Organic Lake, Antarctica - #280 | ecosystem: Environmental > Aquatic > Non-marine Saline and Alkaline > Saline | place: Antarctica: Organic Lake...
TCCCACCCCTGCAAAGAGCACTCCCAATATCACTCACCTCCTACTCCACTCCATCCACCATTTTATCCTGTGCCTACTTAGCACCTCCCTTAATTGAGGAAATATTTGCAAGACAGGCACAAGCCCGTTTCCAAAATCGACCCACCTGCACCAGCCGTAGGAGCAGCCCTTCCCCGCAGTAGCCCCTCCCCTCCCTCAACATCACCCCCACCCCCCAGAGATGCGCTTTCCTCCTCCTCCTCCTCCTCCTCATCGCCAAGCAATGCCCAAGGCAGAAGGGCCTCAGAGTACTGCCCCTGATCTTCCATGGCCCCACCTCTGGCTCCTGCTCCTGCGCTCTGGCGGCGCCCGTACTGACTGCAGTCACAAGCATGGGAATGATGGAGGGTAAGGACAGCAAGCATGCGTGCGTGGAGTGAGCCAGGATGCACAAGCTCACACACACACACAAACGCGCACGGCACATGTAGGCTGAGTCGGGACATACACACACACACAGAGCACTCATCCCCCACCCCCCTGAACATGCACACACAAGCACACATGAGGACACTCAACCCCCCTCACCCTCACCGATGTAGGAGCATGCCTTTCAGATCATCCCACGTCATGCGGTCTGGCTGCAACGCAGGCCGCCCAGCGGCATGCCACTCATCCCCTGAATACAGGGGTGGGTGCTTTGGCTATTGTCATATTGTAAGCAGACACTTTGCTTCTTAAATTTGCAAAGACTATTGCGTTGCAAAAAAAAGCGTTGACGCCAACTCTTATTACATACCATTAACAAGCAGGCTTGGTCAACATACCTGCAAACACCCAGCTCGCGTACGCTAGGTATACCAGTACAGCACCCACCACAAACCATTGCGTGATCTGAGGATGAGTGTGGAAGAATGTCTTAGGACAAAAGGCGTCAGTTGAATGGGTTGTGAAAAGTCTGCATCGCTTGCAGCTGTTTTTTTGCACATTATAAAGAGGAAAAGGGGGTAGGTATAGCAGAGGATTCTCATTGCCTAAAGAATTGTTTGATCTGACCTGACTAGACAAAAACTTTACTTTCAGCATTGCCTATCTAGTGACTGCAGCCAAGGCAAAGCTTATTTTAGGCGAACATATACCATATACACAATAGCAAACGAAGCAATACGCAGGGATGCTGCTCACAATCATGTGTCACATCACTGTTCCTCCTCTTTCTGGCCAATAACCGCTGCAATTCCGTTTTGGTCAACAAAGACCGTCTGCACTTGATAGAAAAAATACATTGCTGGACTTGCTGTGCAAGCAAGGAAGGAGCAGCCTTTTGCTCAAACCATGAATTCAGCATTTCAACCCAAACCCCATAGCAACTCTCCTCTCCTGGCACATACATCTCCACCCACCTCGCCGGAGTTAAAGCACAGGCCCACCCCCATGATGCTGACAGCGTACGTGCCCACATCCCGCAGCACCGCGCCCCTGCAGGTCACGCCCTTGCTGATGCGGATCACCTGTGAGCATTTGCGTGTGTGCGTGTGATGTATGTATGTACCAACTTGTGTGTTAAGGAGATCTAGAGGCTATCAATCAACACCGTATGGATAAAGCCTTTGACTTTACACAGGGGAAATGTGCTTAATTTACTGCCTACGCAACTGTTAGAGCATCTGCACAGACACACACATACATACATACTGTTACACTCGTCGAGAGACTTTCCTTTGTATATACTGATCCCTCCATAAATGTAGACCTTGCCCAATTTTACTTTGTATACACACACAAGCGTGCACATGCACACATGTACACAAATGCATACCTCAGATGCCACCACGCACTGCACAAACATGGCAGCGCCCGTGAAAGCCCCAGCACTGAGTGCCACTTGGCCGCTGCGGATGGCACTGATGTTGGCAGACAGATCGGGGGCACCGTTGCCGATGGCCACAAACGTCACTGCGTGTGCATGTGTGTATGTATCTGTATGTGTGCATGTGTGTATATGCTGCGCGAGATCTTCGCCGGCTACCAAAGCGGCGCCACCAATTTCTGCAAGCTGTCGTTTCACAGCCGGCGCGCGTGCAGGCGGGCCGCTTCCTGGATGGCGCAGAACCGCCCGTGTGAGTACGTGTGTGTTTGTAAGGTTGCCTACCATTCATGTTTATGTCATCATTTATTATTGACGGACAGATAGCAGTTGACAGGCAGTATATACACAGAGGCAACAGGGCAAAGGTCACAGCGCATCTGTCTCTGTGTTGTGTGTAGCATTGCCCAGGGCTAATAAACACAGAGACACACCTGTGGTGTGGACCTTGCATGGCGATCAGCACCCTACTTGGGATCTGAAATTTGGGAGGAGTCTGCTGGACACTGAATGCCAACCTTGAGCAACGCTTGAGCAACTCTTCTTGGTGGAGGAAGTAGCTCCATCCAGATCGAATTAGAGGGCTGGCTTGCGTTGAATGAACCAGGAAACACCCCTTCCTCCCCCTCCCTCAACACCCCCCACTCACACTCACACTCACTCGCACACACACACACACACACACACACACACACACATACAAGTAACTTGGCTAACCTAGAGGGCGCAGATTGCATCTAAGACGTGCGAAAACAGTAGGATCACCACAGGCCCTCCCTCACCTCCAGCAAACCTGGGCCGCATTTTGGGTATGGTCTGGGACACGAGGGACATGGTGGGGCTGAAGTACAGCTCTGCCGTGTTGCCCAGCAGGCAGAACAGCAGGGGCAGCACACACACTAGGAGCAGCTGGAGAATGAGGGTAGGAGAGATGCAAGCAGGAGTCGGTTGTAGTTAAAAAAGCTGGGGAAGGCAACAGCATGGTCAGCACGCGCGTACACACACACACACAGCAGCAGCAGCAGCAGCAGCAGTAGAAGTAGCAGCTGGAAGGCGTGGCCAAGAGTATAAGTCAGCAAAAATCAGATACGAGCAAGGGAGGATATGCTCCGTGTGTGTGTGTGTATGTGTGTGTGTGTGCGTGTGCGTGTGTGTGTGTGCGTGTGCGTGTGCGCGCGCAAGTGTGTGTGAGGGTGTGTAAGTAGTTTGTGCGTGTGCGTATTTGTGTCTGTGTGTATGTGTGTGTGTGCGTGTGGGTGTGGGTGTGGGTGTATGTGTGTGTGCGAGCATGCGTATTTGTGAGGGTGTGGGTGTATGTGTGAATGTGAATGTGTGTGTGTGTGTGTGTGCGCGTATGTGCATTCCCGCACCATGAAAGCCCCTCTGGCAAGAACTCCATGTGGGGCCACTGAGCAGTAGTACCACTCCCCGTAAGGGACACGGCTGTCTGCACATGATAGACCATTTCATGGGTCAGGCATGGCGAATGGTTAGGTGCGACAATTTGGAAGGAGGAGTGAAGCAGAAGGAGAGATTGCCTACATTCGTGCGTATCAAAGGGATGCAAAAGAAAGTGTGCTCGTGAGCCTTTAGAGTGCAAGAAAGAGTAAGATTCGTGGTGGGTGCGCACCTGACGGGCACTCTTCGGTTACAAATTGGCACCGTAGGGCCTCTGGCACGTCATTTATCTTCTCACAGCTGTAACCCTGCCATTGTGGGTGTACGCGTGTACATGTACATGTGCATGTGTGTATGTCCGTGCGAGCTTGTGTGTATGTGTGTGTGGGCGTGTGTGGGTGTGTATACGTGTATGTGTGTGTTTGTTCGTGTGCATGTATATATATGTGTGTGCACACGTGTGTGTGTGTGTGTTCATGTGTGTCTGTCTGTGTGTATGTGTGTGTGTGTGTGTGCGTGCGTGCGTGCGTGTGCGCTTGTGCATGTGCGTGTGTGTGCGTGTGTGTGCGCGTGCGTGTGCGTGCGTGTGTGCGAGTGTGTGTTTGTGTTTGTGTGTGTGCGTGTGTGTGTGTGCGTGTGTGTGTGTGTTTGTGTGTGTGTGTGTTTGTGTGTGTGTGTGTATGTGTGTGTGTGTGTGTGTGCGCGTGCGTGCTCACAACCGTTCATATGCTTTGTGTTTTTCAATTTAGCACCTCCCATGAGTGTTGCCCCTCCTCGGCAGCTGCGGATAGGCACCAGCCCAATAGGAGGCAGGCAGCTAACCTCATTTCATTCCTACGCTTGACACCTGTAGTGAAAAGTGGTTGCTATTTAATTTTAATACCAACAGATCAGGTGATCAGTCTTGGCAAACAATCTAATAAAAGGCACAGCAAGAAAAGTTTTATGGTCACTGCTACAAAGGGCACACTCATTCGATGGTAACCATGGAGGCTCCCCTCCTGTGTGCACTCTCCGTTTCAACAGGTATGCTTGCACCGGCTCACCTCCTTTGTCTGCTCATCCACACATGCGCAGTGACATAGCCACAAAGGTATTCATCGTCCACTTGAACGAGGGCAAGCCCATCAAGTGAGTCCCTGTCTATTCCACCTTTTTGCATGCAGTCCTGTGCTCCTCTGCACCTCCCCTTGCACAAGTCTACCCTCCCTTTATATACGTAGTGAAAAGATAGTTATTGACAAGACGCTGGACGACGAGACCGTGCTAGTTCAGCCCAAAGCTTTGGACTACATAAAAGAGGTATGGGCCAGTACATCTGGAACCGTCCACACGGGCACAGGCAAACACATGCATGCAGCCTTCTTCGTGCGCACATGCATAAGAAATAAGCAGAGACGCAGGTTTAGCACAAAGGGTCCATTGTTGTCTTGTTTTACACTGATTTTGCTGAGTGTCCTTTAAACAGCCGTTGCAAGCACACAAATACACACACAAACACACACGCACACACACACACACACACACACAAGCGCAAACGCTCTCACAATTACAGGAAATACGCAAGTACAAAAAGGCCATCACATTCCAAGTGCCGTTTGAGAGGAAGCTGGCTTGAGAAGGCCGCACCCTCTGCTTTTTGGACGGATCGCCCCGCCTAGCCCCTTGCTACTGATTAACCCACAGGTTCCATAACAATCCACAGCAGTCATGTCTCATAGTGGTAGCCCCCCCAATGGATGCATGCCAGCAGGGGTAGGGATAGGGTTAGCCCATGCGCTGCACACGCACACCTCACCCTCACACATCAGCACCACCGCCCCTCAGCAGCAGCAGCAGCAGCAGCAGCAGCAGCAAGATCAACAGTCGTCAGGACTCCAACAGACTCCACATTTGCCTGTGAAAGCTCTGGGCCTGCTGCAGCAATTTCTTGGGCTGCACCATCAGAGGGCTCACCACTACGCACGCCTGCACCTGGGGTTCAGGTACCTGAGTGCAGCTGTGCGCACGAGCACACTCCAGGAGAGTGAATTTAATGAAGCACACGTACTTCTAGCACCACGCAAGCACATGCACACTTGCGCTGAAACTGGGGGGGGGGGTGCAGTGCTGCTAGCTAGATCGCTGTGATTTGTGGCTTCAATGCACCCTCCTAGAGCACATCAAGCATCATAATTTGTGGCTTCAATGCCACCCCCCCCTCCCACCTTGTATGCAGGCGCTTTCTAGAGAACAAGCAGGAAGGACAATACAGGTCTTTGATGCAAGAGCTGACCGCAGCGTTTAGCCAGTGCTCGCTGCAGGTCGGTATATAAGGGTATTAGTGCGCCCTTCATCATGTGATTGTACGGCGTGACTTCAGAAGTGCTCTGTGCGTTGTTCTTGCAAATCGTCAAGAATTTGAGAGGCTTGTGACTGTTCAAATTGATTGCATGGAATGGGCTGCTTTGAAAGCTTAGATGCGAATAAACTGTGTTCTCTATTTTCCAGCTTGAGACAAGCAGCTTATCCAACTTTGTGTGAACAGCAATTTTCTGCTATTTCTCCATTAACACAGGCGCACACGGGCGCTCACACACACACACACACACACACACACACACACACACACACACACACACACACACACACACACACACACACACACACACACACACACACACAGATACGTGCACACACACACACACACACACACACACGCACTCACGCGCACACGCATGCACACATATATACAGGTACGTGCCATTCAGTCTGAGCTTCAGCAGGGGCAGCACAGTGGTCTGGCGTCCATATTGGATGGCATCCAGGTCAGTGTCTTACCTTATTCTTACATCTTCAGGGCCACACTGATCCCTACATCAATCAGAGGCTCCAGCTTTTCCACGCAATACAACAGGTTCTGATACAATTGCAACTCAGATGGTAGATATACCAGGTATGCAGGTTTTAAGGATATTGGCCCGAATGTGTCTAAATGCCCCTCAAAAACACCTTTTAAAGTACCATCAGACCATCTTTCATTTGCTACAAATAGGTCTGCGTGCAAATATCTATCTATCTTGACATATTGTGTACCATCCTTTATGCTTATCTTCAAAAACAAAGAGAAATGCTGCAATTCATGACAGTGCTCCCTACCGGGCCTCTCTTGCTCAAGTTAAGCAGGCCCCCCACATTGAGCAGGCATCTCACAGAGCTTCACCAGTCGGTGTGTTGACATTGGCGTGCAAACTGTACCGAGGACATCCACACTCTCCTGCTCGTGATTTTGAACTCGTAGCCGATCAGCTTACATATTTATTAACACAAACAACACACACAGACGCACAAGTACGTGCGCACACAAGCATGTACACACACTGGTAGACCATGTGGTTTTGACGCAGGGTCACGAGCGCACCAAGCTGCAGCTCACTCTGAGCCTGCAAGCATTAAAGCAGGCTGGCTCTGCAGGGGCATTCAGCTGGCAGGTGTGCAAGCCCATCACAGGCTGACATATAGCTGCCTTTCTTAATATATGTGTGTTGATACGATGGTGCAGAATGGTGCTTGTGAAATCGATTGTAGTCTGTACCTGGTCGGTCATGTTCGCATTTTAGTTTCAGATGCGTGATGTGACAATGATGGATGGCGTATGACATATGGACGATGAGGTGAGGTGACATATGGATGATGAGGTGACATATGGATGACATATGACAAGTATAGTTTTTTTTGTTAGGCCTTCCATATATTGCTGCACACCTCCTCTTAAGACCGCACCCCTTCCTTCCCAGAGAAACCTCCACTGCTTGTTCACACCCCTGCTCAATCTCTCACTTCCCACTATGATCCTTTTGTGGGGCGTCGTGTCTGGTATGGTGCCTCTCTTCTCTGTGCACAAAGTCAACTCAGCACAGACTTGATGGGTGAACATTCCTCTTTACCTGTTCATCTCTTCCTTGTCGTCCTCCCCGTGTCTCTGTCAACCTTGATCACTGTGACCCAGACAAGGCCTATCGCTCCTTTTTTCTGCTGCAGAAACCTCCCCCTCCAGAAGGAGTGGGGCCCTTGGGCAGTGTTGCTGAAGGAGGCCCTATAGGTGGGTTGCCTTTATTCAGTGCAGGTTGTGCGCCAGTGCTGTAGGCGTACTAGCAGTCTGTTGCCTTCTCAGCCTTGTTCATCGTTAAATAGCACTCGTCCCTTGGGTACTTCTAACGTCCTCTCCTGATCTGCCAGCTAATAGCGACCTGCAGTATAATTGCTTGCTCTATTCCAACCAGCATGTTGCTTTCCAATGATCCAATTGAAGTTCGAAGCTCCTGAGCACAAAGTAGCAAGGCCAGCTGGAAGTACCTGTGATAAATGTTAAAACGCGACATCCGTTTCTGCTCCACAGATGCCACAAACGAGGATGCGGTGGACCCTTTGGAGCCCCGTAGCACTTATAAGCATCATCACGCTCCTGCTGGAAGCCACACCTGCTGTGGTGGAAAGAACGGTGCGGCAGGTATCGGCCCTGCTTAGTTGCCTGTGTGTGCTGTATAAAAGGAACTGAGCTGAACTGAATTAGCGTGCGTCAAGTGAAGGCCTCATGCACATGTACATGCTACAGCGCTTGCCAATGTGTCTGTGCTTTTTGTGACTAAGGTGTAGATGGCCATGTCTTACTATATGTACTACGGTAGTACAACTACAGACTATGGTCATGTCTTACTATATGTACTACGGCAGTACAACTACAAACACTGAACAAGATTGGGTCATTGGAATGCAAATAGTAAGGCTGGCTGGAAAAGAGCAAGCCATTATGCATAAGGTTGCAATCCAGCAGGCAAACCAGGGGAGGGTGTTAAAAGTAGCCAAGGGATGAGTGCTGTGTAACAATGAGCAAGACTAATCATGCGTAAAAGGCCTCATCTCACGTACCCGATCAAACATTTAATCAAGACCCTTCCTACTTGCAGATGCGTGTGAGCCTCCTCCACCTGAGCCTACAGAAGAGGAATACACCAATGCGCTGCAAGAGAGCATCCAGCACCTGGACAGGTGCGACAAACACGCATGCAGAAATTCCATTTTCTATTCGGTCAAGTGCTTCCCCTTGTCTTATAGCTGCCAGTGGTTGAAAGAAGCCGAATTGGAATTGGCGTTAAGCAAATTGGCCCACAAAGGTGCTCATTATCGGCGACTCAGGTGTGACGAACGCCCAAATATATTCCGCGTAAACAAACAATTCAAACAAGGCATGGACAGAATATACAACCAAATTTGAAGGTGCTACAAGAGCAACTATACTTGACCCAATTACATATACATGCAAGTGCATCCATACATGCATACATACATAAGTATATCGTTGGAAACTGAAGTGGTGATAACCTTTGGGTGAGGGCAGCACAAAAGGAGGAAACACTTCCCACATTGATAACAAAAAGAAGCCAAACTCTTAAAGCAATGCTGGGTGTGTTGTGTGTTGAAGCTACTAGAAATATCCAAGAAATATCTCTAGAAATCCTAGTTCGCATGTTGGCATTGCGATGTATGGGCAGTACGGCTAAGATGCATCACGCATCACCTATTCTTCCTTCACTTCCGCAAGGTATGTGTTAATGCGTACCAATTGCAAACTACACTCAATCAGCTCACAAAGAGGAGGCTACGCCGGTAGCTAACACTCAGACAAAATTCCTTCACCAATGTCCAATTGCAGGTGTGTCGCAGCAATTAATGAGTCAATAGAGGAAATCTTGTATGCCATAGAGGAGTTTAAGGAGGAAAGTTGCTGCTAGACATGCTGTGACGACTGGCCACGGCCCTGGACGTGCCTCACTGCCTGGATGTTCATTCTTATAATGAAGACCTAACACAGATTAAATAAATTGATATCATGCTCAACTGTGTAGACATTATATCGTGCAGAACGCCTAAAAACTTTCTAGTTTATGCTGGCTTTTTAAACGATCCAAGACTTTCTAGGTAATTTCCCTGGATGGCGCAGGTTCCAAAACCTTTTCCTAATAATCACTGATTGCACTTGCCATCTGTCTTTATTAGTTGATGTGCTGAGGAATGTTTTTTGTGAGGCTTTTCAGAGGAAGTCATCACACCTTATCACTCCTGTTGTAAAATTGTTCGGTCTGGGCATGGCCTCCTTCCACTTGTGAAGGGGTAAGGGGTTACACAGCTATATCCGCCAGCGAGGGCAGTTGAGCTATAGCATAAAAAGCCAGCTTCAAGAAGAGAAAGAGGCCAGACTGAACAAGACACCAGAAAAAGAAGCTAGAGGGAACATGAAACTGATGTATGTAGAAGAGAAAAAAGAATAGAGAAAGAGAACGTTTGTTTTGAAGAAGCGCGAAGAGAAAGCATCATGGAGAACGAGAAAAAAAGCTGTTGGTATGTCTCAGAATGTGAAGACACTTGTGAAGACTCATGGTGTGCTCTTCCTACCAAAAGGGCTCTGGTCACTCATTCGCCTTACATCCTTCCCAAATACATGTTTCTCAACTCGTCTCGTGATGTCACCCGTAGTACAGCTCGTTTCAATTCATGTTCTCACCCTACGTTTTAAGATAGCGGCATGGAATTAAAATAATTCTCCCACCTGTGACCTGTGTGATACTGATGATGTCAAAGATGAGCAGCATATTCTTTTCCACTGTGCCAATCTCCACGTGCTTTCTCTCCGCAGGAAATATGTATTCTGTTTCCCCCAACAGGAGCCCTCGATGTGTGTACTTTCCTAAGCCAGAACAATAACGAGTTTATTTTTTCCTCCATGAATTAATCGATTTTTATGAGCACTGAAGGCCTTGTTTTGTAAACCTTGTAAACCTTTCGTTGACGAAGGAAACGCCCCTTTTCTTCTAATAATAGATATTCTGGGCTGACTATTTGCCGTGGTGCCTTTGCTTGCTGTGAGTTGCACCTCTAGGGTGAAAAAACGCTGTGGTGTTTGTTGGCTAGCTTGCTGTGGCTTGAACATCACGGGAGTGTGGACTGAGATGGTTGAGTTTCTATGTAGTACAGCAACCAGCTAGGCCAGGATGGGGCTCAAACAACCTAACAACTTGAGGCGCAGGTGTTTCCTTCCAACACTTTTCTGTGCTTTTCTTAGAACGTACATGCTGGTGCACTGTTGTAAGTCAAATGTTAAAATTTATAATTTGTTTGCATGAACAGCCATGGGTCTCTAATTGTGGCACCTCCTTCCTCCCCTTGGGTTATACATTCTGGTGTTCAGTTAACACGCCTGAACTGCTTGTTGTGGCTCTCCATCAGGCTCTTCTTATTAGCTCAGGTTTTGCCTTTCATCATTCATTCATCACCTCTTACTTATCATTTTTCTTAGAGAACAACGTTTACTTTACGCTGGCTGATCCAGCAATGCCTATCGGCCCAACATGCGTGGCTACCGGTTACCCTCTTTACTAATTGGGCTGTACTCCGAGAATGTGGACTTGCACCATTGCAATTATACTGGTTTCGGTCAGCTGTCAAGCTTTTCAATAGTATGCTTAATACCAATAGTGACACTTTGCGGAGGGTAGTCCAGGCTGATCTCAATTTACAGCCTCGTTCAAGTGCCTGCTGGACAGCTCAGTAGTTGCTGAGCGCTTTTCAGGGACTGCGTGGCTGTGAGTTATATGTACGAGCTGTTCAAACTGGGCATGCTATTACCATGCAAGAGTTTACTGCAGATTTGAAGCATAGGATGAGAGGTGTTTGGAGAGACGCTGAGTTGGTGGACCCCAATACGCACAACAACAAACTGGCCACCTATCATTCTTGGTTTGTCATCCCTTTTTCTAAAAATAAGCGTATGCCAATTGATGTACCACGGTATCTCCATCTTGATCTGTCCAAACATGTTATGCGCAATATAAGTAGATTCCGCTTGTGTGCGCATACTTTGAAAGTTGAGGCAGCAGCGTGGCATGAAGATGGTTCTTGCGTATGTGACCAATTTCCTGGTGAAGATGAACATGTTCAGAACGAGGTGCATGCTCTTTTAATTTGCCAAGACCATCGAGTTTGTGAGCTGAGGAAACACTTTTCCTTTCTGTTTTCACCTTTTTTTGAGGACTTTTCAGCAGCCCAACCCTTTTTGCTGCAACAGGTCAACAACCAACTTGTTCATGATTTCCTTTCTCAGCAGAACAATGGACTTTTTCTTTTTCGTTATGAGCTTTTGGATTTATTTGTGGCTGGCCGAGACCAGTCAGCAGCCGATCAGCCAAACTACCTGGCTGAAGGTCACCCCCCATTGTAACCAAATTTAACCGGAGTTGCGGTTGAAATCAACCGTGATTGAAATTAACCGCTGAGCGATTGCACAACAGGTTGAAAAAACCTCGGTTGATTTCAACCGCTTCAACCGCACTTCAACCGAGGGCAGTTTTTTCTGACGTACAATGAATGCTTGTAACAGTAAAAAGTTATCTGACCTTAACATTGAACCCCCTGATGACAATGAGAAACATTCCTGACTGGGTTTTCCCAACACAACAAAATCTTCCAACTAAACATCCTCTACATCCTCTACACCCTCTACTAAACTTAGGCGCCCCCACGCACAAAGTGCACCAATTAGCTACTAAACTGCACTGCCATGCAATAAAAAGCTTAAACAAGATCACAAAAACAAGACACAAAACACAATTTAACAACAACAACAACAGTGATAATGGGGGATCTGGAAGGGGGGTTACTGGTAGAGCGGCTGGCTTCAGGAGGGCTAGGCGCAGGCCGGATCACATGGCTGACAACCCGCCGGATCCTCATTAGTCTCTGTTGTTTCTCTTTTTTTCTCGTTTTTGGTGGGGCTCTGGCTAGTGTGAGCACTAGTTGAGAGCCTTTCCTTAATGCACGCTGGTGACTTCCAGCGTAGACTATCAGAGGGGGGGGACTAAGGCCCAAAATCAGGCTTTTTTTGGATGCTGATCTGGCATGGTCTCCGTGACG
>Ga0307948_1003143_pt1:0-5000 | contig 12183 bp, 16 predicted proteins | sample OrgLakmetagen280_FD_201824 | JGI IMG/M metagenome (GOLD analysis project Ga0307948, IMG submission 201824) | Saline water microbial communities from Organic Lake, Antarctica - #280 | ecosystem: Environmental > Aquatic > Non-marine Saline and Alkaline > Saline | place: Antarctica: Organic...
AGGACATGCGTGTACCTACATACAGGGCACGTGCGTGTACCTACATACAGGGCACATGCGTGTACCTACATACTCCTACAGTGAGGCACATGCGTGTAAAAGTAAACAAACAATTGTTTCAGATTGTTAAACAATTGTTTCCTGGAAGGAATCAGATTTTTTCTGTGAACTAGCGCAGCTTCTAGTGTGTCTTGCTTGCACCCTGCGTCTACTGTGGGATTCTAGTGTGTCTACTGTGGAATTCTAATGCGTCTAGTGCGCCTACAGTGGGATTTTATTGCGTCTACAGTGGAATTCTAGTGCGTCTAATGCGTTTACAGTCGGATTCTAGTGCGTCTAGTGCGCCTATAGTGGGATTCTAGTGCGTTTGCAGTGGGATTATGGTGCGTCTAGTGCGTTTACAGTGGGATTCTAGTGCGTCTACAGTGGGATCGAGTGCGTCTAGTGCGTTTACAGTGGGATTTTAGTGCGTCTAGTGCGTTTACAGTGGGATTTTAGTGCGTCTAGTGCGCCTACAGTGGGATTCTAGTGCGTCTACGGTTGGATTCTAGTGCGTCTAGTGCGCCTACAGTGGGATTTTAGTGCGTCTACAGTGGGATTCTAGTGCGCCTAAAGTCGGATTCTAGTGCATCTTGCTTGCACCCTGCGTCTACTGTGGGCCGCACACAACCCGTGCATGTGTCCTACTACAGTCCTACTACAGTCCTACTACAGTCCTATCACAGTCCTCCTACAGTCCTCCTACAGTCCTACTACAGGCGTACTTGTTTGCTGCGCATGCAAGCACAGAACGCAACCATGCAAATCGCTGTGTGTTTCTCGTTCGTTTGCAGCGTATCCAAGCACAGAACGAGGGGACCTGGAGGAGCACAAGCATGATGGAGAGAGAGAACAAAAAGGTGCTGTGTGCTGAATCTAAATCTTGGGTGTGTAGCAGAGATCGTTTTTTGGAAGCACCCTCACGGTCACTTTTAAAGGTGCAAGGGCACCGAGGTTAACGTTCTTGTGCTTTTGTCGGCGAGTTTGAATGGCAAACGGGAGAATGATTGGGTATGGTGCTTGCATTATAATGACTGTGAATATGCATGGAATCAGTTTTGAATTATGTGATTATGTGGCTTGCGTGGCCTTTATTGTACACAATGCGTGCTTACGTGCAAGTTACTCTACTATGGATGCTCTATTACACACACTGCATGCATGGAATTGGTGTGTGTTTACGGCTCATGGTTCAGGCTTTTCCTGCACTATGAAGGTGTGCTTCATGCAGGAGTGCCTTCAAGAAGGTGGGCTCTATGCCAAGTTAACACCTCACTCAACACCTCATCTATTACCCCCACCACTGAGCAAGCAAGAAATATCCAGAAGCCTGACCATTTAAATTCTTTCTCGAATATGGCATCAGAACATGAGACTGGCCATTATAGTATGCCCTGACCAAACCCCATACTCCTGACCACGCCCATACTCCTCACCACACCCATACTCCTGACAACACCCATACTCCTGACCACACCCATACTCCTGACCACACCCATACTCCTGACCACACCCATACTCCTAACCACACCCGTATTCCTAACCACACCCATACTCCTGACCACACCCTCCGCACCGTGCAGACGAAGTTTCAGCCGCCCAAAGTGTTTGCTTTCTTGCTGGGGGAAATGGATAAACAGGTGTGTGTGAGTGTGTGTGTGTGTGTGCTTGTGTCTGTGTGTTTGTGTGTGTGTTTGTGTCTCCTGCAGCAAACTGTGCGTGTTTGGTACGACTGATTGACACTGCGTAGACCTCGTGGGTATGGTATTGCTCAAAGGATGTGGGTATCCCCGTCACGAAGTGACAAAGATAACACAGAAGAAGTCAAAGCATTGCACTATTGACACCCTCCCTTCTCCTTTTCTTATGTTCCTGGTGTTTTTTTATCTCCCTGATACCAAAGCTCAGCTCCCCCCTCCACATATGTGAGTGAATCAGTATCTCACTCTGAATCTTACTCTGCATCTTTATTACACTCTGTGTCTCACTCTGTATCTGTATCTCACTCTGTATCTCACTCTGTATCTCACTCTGTATCTGTATCTCACTCTGTATCTCACTCCGTATGTGAGTGAATCTGTCTACAAATCAGATAAATAAACGCAGTACGGTATACAGTGATTGTTAAATGCAAACGAGTTACAGTGTCAAGGTGGACCTGTTACCGTGGCCCCTTCTCCTTTTCTTCTGTTCCTGGTGTCCTATGTCTTTCTGTTCCTTCTGTTCCTGGTGTCCTATGTCTTTCTGTTCCTGGTGTCCTACGTCTTTCTGCTCCTGGTGTCCTATGTCTTTCTGCTCCTGGTGTCCTATGTCTTTATGTTCCTGGTGTCCTATGTCTTTCTGTTCCTTCTGTTCCTGGTGTCCCATGTCTTTCTTCTGTTCCTGGCGTCCTATATCTTTCTGATGTCAAGGCTCAGCTTCCACCTTTCCTTTTCCCCCGGCCCCATCTCCTTTTATATTCCCCTTCCCTTCTGTCATAAATACTCCCTCTTCTGTCGTCAACTATAAATGACCATTATGGTACTGCAAAGGCAGGACAGCGCAGAGCGGCAGCCGGCTGCAAAAAAGGCAAAGCACGCAGGGCTGTACTTTCCGTCCTCCCTGTATGCCCTCATAGTTTGATCTGAGATCTGATGTTTCTTGCCTGTTCAACCTCACGTGCGTTGCTGTGTGCACGACCTATAGCATTCATACTTCGAGCTGCGTATTTCTTGCCAGTAGAATCCCATGTGCGTTGCTGTGTGCACGCCCTGGCAATGTGTGTGTGTGTGCTTCTCTTCTTTTCATTCTCCAGGTGGAATGTTGCGTGTTTCTGCACCCATTGGGTGGTGCAGAACACAAAACAACATCCTTTCCTAATCCATGCCGGTAGTGTTCACACTACCGGCGTTTGTTCTTTTCTTTTCTAGGTAACGTAAGGGGTTGGATCGCCTCTCTTCTGTACCTCTCTGATTCAGACCAGTCACACTGTAATAGAGAGAAAAACGGCAAATTTTGCAATCGTATAAAACGGCCCAATTTGTTCAATACAGAAAAATACGCGTGAAATACGATACGGCGTATTATCCGAATACGTCGTATGACGCATCCCTGATACTAACAGTGCATGAACAGTGCATTGACATGTGTAAACGGTATATACTGACAGTTCATTAACAATGTAAAAACGGTATATACTAACAGTGCATTAACATGTATAATCAATATATACTGACAGTTCATTAACAGTGCACAAACGGTATATGCGCGGTGCACTAACATTGTATAAACGGTATATACTGACAGTTCATTAACAGTGCATAAACGGTATATACGCGGTGCAATAACAATGTATAATCAATATATACCGACAGTTCATTAACAGTGCATAAACGGTATATACGCGGTGCACTAACATTGTATAAACGGTATATACTGACAGTTCATTAACAGTGCATAAACGGTATATACTAACAGTGCACTAACAATGTATAATCAATATATACCGACAGTTCACTAACAGTGCATACACGGTATATACTAACAGTGCATTAACATGTATTATCAATATGTACTGACAGTTCATTAACAGTGCATAAACGGTGCACAAACCCTCTGTGCATACTAATTAAACAAGGACACTACAGAAGGGCAACTCACGCTGTTCCTCACCACTGCCTTAACATTGTACACGCAAGCATCGTTCTTTGCCCCACTAAAGCGTGACACATAAAGTTGGCGAGGGTGGCTTTCTCCTCCGTTATCACTGACTGGCTGGCTTTCTCCTCCGTTATCACTGGCTGGCTCTTTCTTCCTGCCTTCCTCAGGTCGACGCGGCCAAAGTCATCCAGAGCAGGTTCAGGAGCTTCATTGCGCGTAAGCACAGGGGTCAAGACGGGGTAATGAATGAGAGCCGTGGCCTAGAGCCCGCTGCTAGCTCTCGAAAATTAAGCAGACGTCAGTCCATGGCATCTGTGGTAACGCGAGCCAGGTGTGTAGGTGTGTGTGTGTGTTGTGTGTGTGTGTGTGTGTGTGTGTGTGTGTGTGTGTGTGAGTGTGTGTGTGTGTGCGTGTGTGTATATATATGTGTGTGTGTGCGTGTGTATATATGTGTGCGCGTGTGTGCGTGTGTGTTTGTGTGTGTGCGTATTTCCGTGTGCGTGTTGCGTGCTTGCTCTACGTGCAGACATCAGTCTGTGGTATCAGTAGAGTTGGCCAGAACCATACATTTATAGGTATATACGGTGAACATACGGTATTTCTAGCAGGGAAATTACCATACATACGGTCATATACGGTGCAGATGTATGGTCATGGCCAACCCTAGGCATCTGTGTTGGCGTGAGCCAAGTGCGATATTTGTGAGCTTGGTTGTGTAAGTTTAAGTGCATGTGTGCTTGCTGTATCAGCAAATGACAGTCCAAAAGGCATCAGTGTTGGCGTGAGCCAGGAGCGATCCATGTTAGCCTGGATGTGTGCTTTCATTGTGTGTGCGTGTTGTGTGCTTGATGTTTTGGCAGGCATTCTTTCACGCAATTTTCGTCGGGGGTAGCAACCGTTTTAGCAAAGTGTGCTCTCTTTGGCATAGTCCTCGCCAACTCCCTGCGGACAAACCAGGCTTTAAACAGGCTGAGAAGACAGGTTAAACCAGGGTTGTTCAGTTTGGGGTTTGGTCAAAAGTCTGGGTGAAAAAAACCCTAAAATGACGTTCACAAGCTGGCCCTTTTGTCCTTTTTCGAGTTTTCGGGTCCAAAATTGCAGCACAAACAGCAGGAAAGAGCCTTAGATGGCTGTCACACGTTCTGATCTTTGTGTATTAATTGACTAACTAAATCATTATATATATGTAAGATAATACAAGCGTGTGTTGTACAAGTTTGACCACGGGAACCAGCAACATCCTCCGTTTTGATTTTTGTGTATAAATTAATTAACACATTATATGTATATATGTAAGATAACACAAGCGTGTGTTGCACAAG
>Ga0307948_1003143_pt1:10000-12183 | contig 12183 bp, 16 predicted proteins | sample OrgLakmetagen280_FD_201824 | JGI IMG/M metagenome (GOLD analysis project Ga0307948, IMG submission 201824) | Saline water microbial communities from Organic Lake, Antarctica - #280 | ecosystem: Environmental > Aquatic > Non-marine Saline and Alkaline > Saline | place: Antarctica...
GGACCGCACTTTTCAAACAGACCGTACAAGCACCGTCTTATACGGTGTAAATACGGTACGGACCGTCTAGACGGTCAAAAAAGCTGAAAGACGGCGTAGTAGCACAAGCCTGACGCTGATAGATGTGTGTGTGTGTGTGTGTGTCTGGTCCTCAATTGATGCTTAAATTAGCGTCTTTGCGGCGAGCATGGCGAGCAAGGCTTGCTGTCCAACACTGTCCAACGCTGTCCAACCCTGTGCTTACTCGACACTGTCCAGCTCTGTGCTTGCTCAACACTGTCCAACACTGTCCAGCACTGTGCTTACGCGACACTGTCCAGCTCTGCGCTTACTCGACACTGTCCAACACTGTCCAACGCTGTCCAACGCTGTCCAGCTCTGTGCTTACTCGACACTGTCCAACACTGTTCAACACTGTCCAACACTGTGCTTACTCAACACTGTCCAACACTGTCCAACGCTGTCCAACACTGTGCTTACTCGACACTGTCCAACACTGTCCAACACTGTCCAGCATTGTGCTTACTCGACACTGTCCAACGCTGTCCAACGCTGTCCAACACTGTGCTTACTCGACACTGTCCAACACTGTGCTTGCTCAACACTGTCCAACACTGTCCAGCACTGTGCTTACGCGGCACTGTCCAGCTCTGTGCTTACTCGACATGTCCAACACTGTCCAGCACTGTGCTTACCCGACACTGCCCAGCTATGTGCTTGCTCAACACTGTCCAACACTGTCCAACACTGTGCTTATGCGACACTGTCCAACACTGTCCAACGCTGTCCAACACTGTGCTTACTCGACATGTCCAACACTGTCCAGCACTGTGCTTACTCAACACTGTCCAACACTGTCCAACGCTGTCCAACGCTGTCCAACTCTGTGCTTACTCGACACTGTCCAACAATGTCCAACACTGTAATTACACGACACTGTCCAACACTGTCCAACGCTGTTTAGCACTGTGCTTACTCAACACTGTCCAACACTATGCTTACTCATTGTGTTTAGCTGCATATTTCATAGCCTCCCTGCCAGAAGCATGGAGTTCTGGTATATATCCATGACTGTGGCCAGCCCTATGCACCTCGATTTTTGTCTCTCTCCCTTTACGATTCCCTTGTATTCGTAGGTTTCTGCTCCTCCCTCTTGAAAGTAATGTCACAACCTTGGTTTCTCCTCCCTTCCACCTTGTTTCAACTGCTGGCTTGCATCCTCCTAATCCTCCGTCCCTCACTTGTAACATCCTCCTCTCCTTCGCTTTCAACGTTCTTGACTTATACTTCTCACCCTTTTGTATAATACCATTTATAATGTGTGTGTCATACTTCCATCTCTTTAAGACATTATGGTTGTGTGTCCTCCACCCCCTCTGCGTTAAATTCATTGGCTTGTGTCCTCCTTGCCTTATCATAAATTATGGGCGTGCGCCCATCTTCTGTACGTGGAGTTAACGTAGATACCCGATTTGCTGTCCCAGAGACCCTGCCCTCCATAACACCTAAATCAACACGCCCGTCTCTGCTACCTCTGAAATCCTGCCCGTCCGCAGACTCCCCCTCCTCCCCCTCCTCCCTCTCAAAGAAGAACCCGTCCACGTTCATGGACACCACCCTGGCCCTGCTGCACTCTGCCAAAGCTGAGGCCACCGCTGAAGACACGCACAAGGGCGGAAATGGCGGTGCCGATTCTGATAGCACTACGAAGCAGCAGGAGGGACCTTTCAGTGCTCGTGTGTCAAACAGGGTAGGTAACATGTATGCAAATGCGTTGTGTGCGTCATGAAGCAGAAGCAAGGTATAGCCCATACGGGCAGTGCAAGGCACGCCTCGCATGGATGAAGGAAAGGAGTGCTTACGTGTTTGTAGGGTTGGCCGGAACCGTATATGTTCACCGTATATTTTCATCGTATATGAACGTGTATTTGGTGATTTTTCTGCCCAGAATACCGTACATAAATCGTATATATATGGTTCTGGCCAACCCACGTGTTTGGCTTGTTCATTCAACCACCGGCCAGCGACTGTGATGTCCAACCCACGTGTTTGGCTCTTTCATTCAAGCACTGGCCAGCGACTGTGATGGCCAACCCACGTGTTTGGCTCGTTCATTCAACCACCAGCCAGCGACTGTGATGGCCAACCCACGTGTTTGGCTCGTTCATTCAAGCACTGGCCAG
>Ga0307948_1003146_pt1 | contig 12182 bp, 11 predicted proteins | sample OrgLakmetagen280_FD_201824 | JGI IMG/M metagenome (GOLD analysis project Ga0307948, IMG submission 201824) | Saline water microbial communities from Organic Lake, Antarctica - #280 | ecosystem: Environmental > Aquatic > Non-marine Saline and Alkaline > Saline | place: Antarctica: Organic Lake...
GCTTCTTTTTCTGGTGTCTTGTTCAGTCTGGCCTCTTTCTCTTCTTGTAGCTGGCTTTTTTATGCTATAGCTCAACTGCCCTCGCTGGCGGATATAGCTGTGTAACCCTTACCCTTACCCTCCCTGGATGTGGTGGCGGTGGAGGTTTGGGTGTGAGCTGCTTTTTAATTTGGTACATTGAGGTTAGGCTATCTGTGACTATATGGGAGTAGCCGTGAATGATTGCGGCTGCTATAGCTGCTAGCTCTGCACGTGAGATGGTATTGGTTATAATACCTATGCCTCTTCGGTTCACGTAATGGGATACGTGTCAGCAACCGATCAGCCAAACAACCTGGCTGAAGGTCACCCCCCCTGGTAACCATTGTAACCATTTTCTAAAACCATAGGAGTAGTGTGGTATTGCTTCTGTCTTTCTGGGGAGCCAGCATCTGTTGCAAACCAATGTAAAACTTCCAATCATCTATGCAGAGGACTCTGTAATACATTATATATATAATCAAGTACTAGTCCGATATTTATTGACGAGTCCAAAAAGGCTGGAACAGCGGAATTGCACATGAAAACATTAAGGGCGGTCTGCTGCGTCTACTTGCTCCTCTGTGAATTTAAATAAATCTTGATGCAATTTCTGCCATCCCAACGCGCTAGCCTTGGCCTTCTGCAGGTCGTCTTCCAGCTGTTGCACTTTGGCCTGCAAGAAGCGACGGGGAAGGTGCCCACAACTTAGCCTGATGAAATGAAAAAGCAAGTGGTGCCGCCTTGCAGCAAAAGAGGACACGCAATTTAATCCTGATGTCAAGAGCTTAACTGATGAACTTTGCTTGTGGTGTCCTGTAGAAAACAGAGGCGTGCAACATAATCTTACTCCAGACCTGATGCCAAGAGTTTATGGGAGGCAATTTTAAGAGGGCGGGAATGGGCTGCTAATTCTGGGGGGTAACAAGCAAGGGTGATTGTTTTGACCACTGTGCAGCAGTTGGGACCCTCACAGCTTGGCCCCAGTCTGAGACGATTGGCACGGATGGGTTGACTTAATGAGGTCACAGATATGCAAGGAAACATGCTGCAAGAGGTGTGTCCAAGTAAATTTCCCGCAAATGACTCCAATATTGCAGGCTAACCTAATGCAAGAATATATAAAATTTGATGGCGTGCAATGCTGGTGTTCAGTGCGAGAGTGTGCAAAACATCCTACCAAAAAGAGCAACTATATACTGTTTTTATAGGGCACGTAACTGATGACTGCACATTCGAGGAGCAGAATGGCATTTACGTTTCCTAGGAGAATAAACAAAAACAAATGCAGTACCCAACATAATCACACACGCACACATACACACACAAATACAAACGCACACACACACACACACGTGTGGGGCCCCTTGTCCTCCTCCTACCTGCAAAGCCTTTGTCCTGCTGTGCTCCTCCCACTCCGCACTACAAGGCCCCTCCTTAGCCTGCTGCACCGACCGTTCACCAACTCCCTGCTCGCCCACACCTCCTGTTGTACCCAATCCCTGGAGCTCCATCATCTCCCAGACCTCTTCCGACCCGTCCTGCTGCTGCTGCAGCGGCTCATGCTGTGCGGCTGGTGCTGGTGCGTGGTGACTGCTGCGTGCGACTAGGCTGCCGTCTATCACCACAGCAGGACCCTCCCAAGGTTGTAGCTTGCCTGAGATGTGGAGGGTGCGCGGGATGTGTGTGCATGCGGATTGGGAAGATATGGAAGGATGAAAAGGAAAAAAGGAAGGTCTTCCCTGGCTAATTCCATACTCTAGTTTAGAAGCAGGGTTACTGAGACCGGGCGATACTGAGACCGGGCGATACCCAACAGCACAAACACATACCACATACCCAACAACACACACATACACAACAGCACGCACACACCTGCCATGCCTGGGTACTTGTACAGCGGTGCCAAGGGCAGCATCCGTTTTGGGCCCTGCCGCCCACTCCCGCCCCCCGCCCCCATGCCATGAGCTAACCGCTCAGGGCACGGCATCACCATCACACATGACACAGGTAGACGGCCAGGGGTCTGTAGGATTTGGACAGGCTGTCTGCTACGCAGGTCCCACGTGCGTGCGGTGCCATCATCAGAGCCTGTGTGGGGGAGGGGAGCTTAATTGTTAGGACATAACCATGCTGTTGTGTCAGAATGTGTTTGTGTGTGCCGCCAGCAGTCGATGCCCAGATTATGTATGTGTGCCGTCAGCAGCCGGATTGGCGCCATAATGATGTTTTGTATGCCGCTAGCTGGATTTTAAGGGAGCTGGATGCAGCCCTAGGCCCTCAATCACATACCCTGCAGACGGCACACAATATCGACTCGGTGCTGGTCAGTGTGTGAGGGAGGGAGGGTGTTAGGTGTAGTGGATTGTTGCAAGTGAAAGTGGTGTCCATTTGTTGGTGATTGCATGCCGTTGTCAGAAACTGGTGTTGGAGGAAAAGTTTTAGGGCATAGGAGGCACTTGCAGGAGGCATGCCATGGCCAAAAGGCAAGCTGGCACGCATGTTTTTCGCCAAGTCCATAGCGCTGACACGAAAATATACAGGCAGCATAACTAGGCAGCATCGAGACTCGTTGGCTTTGCTGGTAGGGATCAGGGGGGTGCCGTCCAAATGTGCTATGCTAGACCACAAAAAGAGTGAGAGCCAGTTGGTTCTTCACTCTATTCAAACAAACAACCTTGATCAGTAATCCAGGAGCTTTCTGTACAATAATATTAAGACAGAGGGCTGGATGTAAAGGCTACCTGCAACTCTTACCTTGGCCCCAATGAACTGGCACGTACCCTTAGTGGGGCCCTAGCTGGTGCGAGCCTTAGCTGCGAGCCTTTCCTCGATCAACATCTTCATCGCTGTAAACTTTTACGTGTACAATAACCCAAATAGGTTTGCTCACAGTCGTTGCAGCGATAATCTAGGCCGGTTGTTCCTCTTTTGACAGAGTATGTGAGCAATAGATCAAACACATGCGAAGTACACAAATTCGCTCATAAACAGTACCTACTCAGTTTCTACTACCACTCCTGCATGTTCACAAAAGCACAAGCTTACGCACGCCCCCCCCCCCCCCACACACACACACATGCACATGTATGCACACACATGCACACGTACAAGCACATACACACATACACACTCATGCGCACATACACACGTACACACCCACCCACCTGACACCAATACCTCGCCATCGAATGAGAAGGACAGTGCATTAACAGGCCGCTCGTGACCGGCAAGCCTAGCCACTGGCTCAAGGATGATATGGCCACCCCCGCTATCCATTGATGAATCTCCCCCTGTTGCATACGTGTGCAACAAAATCTAGTGAAAAGGCACTCGACCAATAATTCTAGTGAGACCAATAAATCTAGACCAATATATCTAGTGAGAAGGCACTAGACCAATAAATCTAGTGAGACCAATAAAACTAGACCAATAAATCTAGTGAGAAGGCACTAGACCAATGCATCGTAGTAAGGGCTGCGATTACAATGGTGACTTGAAACACGTACGTACTGTATATGTAGGGTTGGCCAGAATTATATATTTATAAGTATATACGGTGTGGTGTACATACGGTATTTTTAGCAGGGATATCACCATACATACATACGGTCATATACGGTGCAGATACCGTAGGTTCACGATCACTTTGAACCACACATTTCAAAAATTAATTAAATTCTCGATTTTAGTTTGTAAGGGGGTCTGGGGATTAATTTTGAGTTCGAATCCAATTTCGGGCAGGCCCTGTTGGGAATTAAATTGTGAAAGCAGTGTTGGCTGCTGCTGCTGCTGCTGCTGTGCAGGCTGATGGGCAGACTGCCCATTGGCTGCATGGGGCCCCCACAATGACAGCTGTGAGTGCTTGCACGTGTGCTTCCCTCAATCAGAGGAGCAACCCTCTCTTACCCACTTGCCATTTTCTCCAACTCTGTGTGGATGCCCCAAAGGAAGGGCCTGAAGGGTCTATGAGAGGAGGAGGTTTGTTCTTGGAGCAGCATGCATGGACGCCCACGGGCCTCTTCATCACAGCCTTGCCCTTGCAGGCCTCTTGCTTCCTCTACCAGCTCCTGAGCTGCCTCTCCCTCAGCAGCTTCTCATGGTCGCTGAGCAGCCCCTCAGCAGGGGAATGGGGCTTCGAAATAGGTCCAGGGTTTCACACTGGCACAATGAGAGGCCATTTTTAAAACTGCCCTCAAAACCTTAACATAACTAATTTTTTACTTCGATTTCAGTTTGGAGAGAGCTCCGAGAATTATTGAAATTTTTCGTTTTTCGGCCAAATAATTATATAGTTTTCGAAGTGATCGTGAACCTACGGTATACGGTTTTGGCCAACCCTATGTATGTGGCTGCATGTGTACATATAACCCTAGCAAACCCCTCCAATTTTGATGGAAAGTCTGAGCGTTATGGCCATCCCTTGATTGCGACCACGTCTATGAAAGAATGCCTAGCTGCTAAGAAATGCTGCCTTTGCTTATCAAACCTGCACAGAAACAACAGCAGTAATTATGTTCTAAACAGGCGAGTGTAAGCACGTCAATCAGAAGGTAAGTTCCAGCAAATACCAGTCTGCAGTACAATACTCCTGACTGCGCATTTCAAACTACGTTCAAAAAACAAAATGTCACTGCATCGGCTGGATGCTTGCAAAAAGGAACCCAAAAAGAAAGAAAAGAAACAAAGAGGCTTAAGAGAAAGAGAAGGGGACCCATTACCTACCTGCTAGGAGGTCGACCTCATGTATGCTTCCATCAGCTCCTCCTGTATAGAGGGAATGTTCCCCTGCGTCCAAAGCTACACAGTGCAGGGGAACCTGCGTGACACATACACACACGCTGTTATTTTGAAGTACTGTGTATTAAGCCCCTTCTGCTTGGAAGAGGGAGTGTTCCCCTGCATCCAGAGCGACACAATGCGGGGGAACCTGTGCAACACACAATCACACACACACACGCACATACACATGAACACACACACACACACACGCACATGCCCACACATACACACACAAGGGCTATGTATGTACATCAAAGCCAGCTGGCTCGAAGGGCAGGAGCGTGATTGATGTTGATAGCGGATTGTGGTTCCACCCAAACACGATCTGACCTGCATGGAACTTAGTTTCTTACCGTTTCCCTTAGTCGTGGGTTTTTGCAATCCATACTCCTTTCTCTATAAGTATACCATACACCTACTTTTTAACTAAAGATGGAAGCCTACCTTGGTGTTTTCCTGTTGCAAGTCGTTGGATCCTAGCCCCTGATTTCTTCCAGGTACTATATTGCTCGCCTTATCATCTAGCAAGGATCCCAAGACTTTTCATACTGTGTGCCTTAAGCCCAAACTTAAGCATTCCTAGTTCGTAATTGAAAAGCAGTTTGAGCGACGATCTAACACACACAAGAGACTTCACAGCACTCTTATCACGTTTTGCATTTTGGTCCCAAGTTTGTCTTTTTATCAGCCTGGGTGGCAGTACAAAATGCTGCCCCTATGGCGCCAGACCGCTGAGGCAGTGTAGTTGTGATCAAAACATTGCAGAGCAAACTGGGGCACGTGATGACATCTCCATCTGCCCTTTGCCTCTAGCTGCGTTTTGATACGTCCATAAGCACGCATCTATGAAGCAGTCCGGCGCACATAAGAAAGAACCAGGGATGTACCATATGACGATGTATCATATATGACGATGTATCATATGATACGGACGTATTGTTCATCGTATCCCTGGAAACATGCTCTTCCTCGACCCACCTGCAGCTGCACGCTGGCCAGCAAGGCACCATCACTGAGGCGGTGCAGCTTGCAGCTTCGGTCAAGCGAGCAGCTGGCCACTAAGCTAGAGCCCTCTGCTCCACTCTGCCCCACATACAGGCCCGTCACAGGTAACGTGTGCTCCGACCTGCGGGTATATTATGTTCACATAACTCATGTTCACGTGTATATACATGTGCAAAGCTAGTTGTGTGCATGGTGTTGTGTTATACATAAGCTTGGCTTCAGGTGTGCAATGCATGTGACCAATCAAGGCTTGTATAACAGGACAGGTGCGCTCTGAGGCTTGAGCACATTCCTGGTTGTTTTATTCACTTATTATACCCATTGTTGTGCTGTGCGTGTGCTTGGCTTTAGGTGAGCAACGTGCAATGCACGTGACCAATCAAGGCTTGTATAACAGGAAAGGTGCGCTCTGATGAGGCTTTGACCTGAGCACTTTTCTGGTTGTTTTACCCACTTATTATACCCATTGGCTGCTAGCACTCTTTATATGAGATTTGAGTAATGAGTGGTGAGTATTTATCTTGTGCTGGGCTCGTGCACGCTATGTAGGCACACAAGTGCTGAGTTGCACTTAAGTTCTAGAACATCTTGCTTTGTTGCATGTTTATGAGTGACATGCCTGTAATACTTGACGTGCCTACTTGTTTTAGTACTTGACGTGCCTACTAGTTGTAATACTTGACGTGCCAACTAATTACAATTCTTGTTGTGCCAACTTGTTGTAATACTTGACGTGCCTACTTAATCAGCCAAAACCAAGGTAAGGGTGCTCGCGCTTGACATGTTTGCTGCAATTTAATCACAGCAAAATGCAATCACGTGACACGATAAGCTGCGTATACGCTGGAAATGTCAAGTGAGCACGCTCCCGCACTCCCACACCCACACCATTGCACATACCAGGAGTATAAGGGTTCAGGGCGCGTAAATGTCGGGGCTGAATTGTCCAAACTTTCATCGAGGAGCTCATGCGTCATCCACACACACACGAGCGTGTCCTCGCTGGCTGTCACTAGCATTGACCCTGACGCAGAGAACGACACAGCCGACACGGCCTGCAGGGCAGAGCAATGTGGCATGCATGAGTAAAATGTGGAGTGCGTGTTATCGTCTACCTGCCGGTCACCATAACCCCACATCTGGCAGCAAGCATGAACATGAGGCGTGATTACATGCAGCGTGGGTTTTGACGTATGGTATGCTGTCTCAGGCCAACATAATTAAAGATGTTCAGTGTGGTGTATGTGTGTGTGCATGTGTGTGTGTGTGCATGTGTGTGTGCGTGTGTGTGTGTGTGTGCGTGTGTGTGTGTGTGTGTGTGTGTGGATGATGTGTAAGGAAGACACACTCCTGACTGCCTGTGCACGCACATGAGTCACGCCTGTGAAACCGTCAACGTCTCTTATGGCGTTCACATTGTTCACATTCCGGTGATGTGTAGTAACGCACCTTGTAGTGCGCAGCCCAGTTCCGTAGCAGTCTGCCCGAGGCTACCTCCCAAACGTACACAGCACCTGACGCCCCGCCGCCACAAAGCAGCATGCCATCCAATGTGCATGCCACAGAGGTGATGCGCTCCATGGCAAAGCACCTTTGCAGCACTTGATCCTGCAGCATGCCAACGAGATATGCTTGTGTACTTGCAAACAAAGATGTGCGCATAAATAACATACACACAGCACACGCACACAAGTACACACAACACTTCATGCTGACCAAAATTTTAGACTTTGATTCCTGCTGTCCTTCCCGTTGCTGATTTTATAAGCTCAGCACTGCAACGAGAGAATCAGGCACAGCAGCACTACAAAAAAGCCTACTTTTCACCTTGTGCCACGCCCAAAACTGCAAGGCATCTTTACTCGTTTGGGCGCCCACAAGGTAGTCCCGCCCTAGGCAACACAGCCCATTCCGAGGAGAGGCGTTGTTCTTGAAGCTGGACAGGTGCACTCCGGTTTGGAGATCCCTGTTTGTGATAATAAGCACACGAACAAAGCTGGACTGAGGCTCTGGAACAGGCGCACGCTTGCATGCTGGCGGCTCGAAAGGATGCGAATTCTGTATTGCTGCCTTTAGTTTAAAATCAATATGCTGTATGTCACAATGTTACAGTGGGTGTGCATGAGAAAGGCAAAATCCAAGTATCTCCTACCAAGTGGAAATATTGCTCTCGGCTGAGCTAGCTGTGAGGATGACTTGCCCTTGCATTTTAGATAATAATATGTTATAGATTTAGACAACGAAAATTCCAATTTGAATTTTGTAAAGCCCTTTGATTGATTTCTAAAACAGGTAGGACTTGGCATTCTGCATGTGCATGCAGAATCCAACAGTTAAACCGTCAAATTGGACTACCAGCTGATCTTCACCAGTAAGCCAGTGTAACGCAGCTGTCAACCAAGTTTGCCGGACCCGACCAGCCTCACTGGACTCTGGGCTACACAGGCGGCTTCTTGATAAAGAGGACAAGCAGCACGGAAAACTACAGGGTGCGTGTCTATGTTTGTGCATTGTATGTGTGCGTGTCTGAATGTGTGTGTGTGTGTGTGTGTGTGTATGTGTGTGTGTGTGTTTGTGTGTGTGTGTGTGTGTGTGTGTGCGTGTGTGTGTGTGTATGTGTGTGTGTGTGTGTGCATACATGTCTGCACGCGTGCATTATGTTTGAATGGGTGTGCGTGCGTGCGTGCGTGCGTGTGTGTGCGTGTGTGTGTATTGCTGTGTATTTGGAACAATGCCTGATGCGGACAATTTGGTATGTGCGTCAGCGTTTCTGTGTATGTTTTATGTTGGAGCATCTGTGTGTTTGCATGCGCAGACTAGTGTACGTGCATGTGCCTTGTAAGATCTTCAAAACGAATGCCTGTGAAGTAGCTGTGAAAGGTGGCGGCATTGGTAACGTTGCGTAGCCATACACTCTTCTCTCTGTGCACAGGTTCACTTCCTGCTTCATTCTGAATTAAATAGCATGGCGCCCCCCAAACCTGGGGATTGGATTGAGACCACTGCGCAGTACGACGACACACTGCAAGGCCAGACTGAGGAGATCCTCGTCCTGAAGAAGCACCCACCCGCAGCTGCTGTGCGGCACTGCTCTCACGTCCACCCCCCTGCACGCCGCCAGCAAGGGCCTCCAAACACTGTGGACGCAGCTGCTGCTGCCTGCCCGTTCCCCTCCTCTCCCTTCCTCCTGAAAGCCTTCACACCTGCCTACCCGGGGGAGCCTGCTTCCTCCATTGAAGCCAGGATGAGCATCATGGACAGCACGTGGGACAAGCTGGAGAGCAGGCTTAAAGTAAGGATTGGCGGTTGTGTGTGTGTGTGTGTGCTGTGCAGATTGATGGTCAAGAACAGCTGTGCAAGCGTGCAAAACTGCAAGCAGTGGGATTGAAGTTCCTCTGTATGAGGAGGCCTTGAATATCATCCAAGCATGCTGAACCATGCGCGCTGACACTTTTCCTGAACACACACTTAACACCTCTTGACACAAGATGTGCGTGCAAGCACGTAATGAGCATATAGTTATCACACAAGCACACGCACGCACATGCACGCGCTTAAAAGCACACATACACTCATTTATATGCATGCAAACTCTTGCACAAGTACACACATGCTCACACACGCACATACACACAAATACACACACATGCACGTACACAGGCGGAGCAGTGCAGCCTGGAAATTGAGGGCTTTAATCAGATGCATGCCTTCCAGAGGCGGAGCATGATAGAGAAACGTCAGCAACATACCTCCCTTGTGCCCTCAATCATTTTGTCCAGCAAAAGCCCAGTCACGGGAGACAGGTGTGTGTGTTTCGTGGGTATGTGTTTGTCCATGTGTTTTATTTGTCCTTGTGTATGTGGATGTGCATGCGTGTGTGTCTTGTAATAAGGAGCTCAAGGAAATGGGTACTCGGATAGTTGACCTTCAAATGCTTCATATAAGGTTGGAATGAAGAATCCAAAAAGAATTGACAATCAAAGCCTGTTTTAGTCAATGCCAAGACCTGTGATTGCTTCTCTTACAATGACACAGGCTAGACACCTACAAGCTCCTGAGGAGCCATTTGGAGGACCAACTGGTGAGTGGGGCTGATTCTAAGCCCAATTTGGGAATGCTATCTTCCATCCCTAACAGGCTGTTTGCGTCAGACAGCAATGATCCCTTCTTGGAGCAGAAGCGGGGGCTGAGCCAGGAACCCATGTTTCAGCTTTTCAAACTCTCATAAGCACAAGGTGGATGAAGTCATACGGCATGAAACGTGTCGTATGGAATCAGTCGTGCAAGTAGGAAGTAATGAAGCTCAGCCTCGTCACATACGTTCTGGTGATTCAGACTTGCAACAAAGGCCTTGCCACAGCCTAAGTACGGGCGCCCCCTGGTGTAGACTCCCAACAAAAGTCAAATGCCAGCATTGCAATTGCGCAACGAGTGCCTTTCCCGCAGGGGGTCTGTCCAACAGTACTTGTGCGGGCTATGACCGTTTGTGTGGGCAATGACCAGGGAATATTTAAACTCCTGGAGTGCATGGCTGGTGGTTTCCGCTTACGTAGAGCGTAGTCTCACATACGCCTGATCTCTGTGCTGTTGTTAGCACGATGTGAGTGCTGTGTAGGATAGAGCTTTCAAACGCCACATATTATTGACACTTTAACCGATAATGGAGTTGGAATTGCTTTCATGATAAGTACACTCAACTCAAGATCTAGCGCCCTCTCTTGCTACTCAACGACATATGCTTGTTTCCTTTGTCCACGTGTGTATATATACACCGAGACCTTTCTGTCAGGTCATAAATAGCCTTTCTCACATGTAACGTTCAATTCTACCTTGCTTCAGAATGCGTACACTGTCATGCTGGAGCCCTCTCACTTCCATCAAGGAGCAGGGGGAGCTGTCAGTGAGATGCTGCGACAGCTGGCGAAAGTCACAGGACCTGAGGACATGGATGTGAGTGGGGTTGTGTGGAGTAAAAATTCAGGGCGGGGTGGGGGTGTTTGTGATAATGCTGCCGCATATGACATATGAGGGCACACGTGCTTTCAAAGATGGGTTGGGGGTAAGGGCTTCGGCACATGACATACGACTAGAGTTGGCCAGAACTGTGTATATGCATTGTATATGACAGTATATTTGGTGAGTTCCCTGCCAAAAAGATTGTAGCTACACAGGATATGGTTCTGGCCAACCCTACGTGCGACAGATGCACATGTGTACGCTGTTCACCATAATTGTTGGGAACAGGCACTAGATTGATGCAAGCTCACTGAGCAAACTCTTAAATTCACATTCAAACTTGATTTAACACGGGCGTATTGACTACACACACATTTTGGCTGTACGGTCGACTTGTCTATCTTGTTTACAACCAATGCGACACAGTCCCTCTCTCATTTACACACACACACACACACACACACGCACACACACACGCAAACACGTGCACAATCACGCGTGACCACACCACACGCGCGCAGGCACTGCACCAATGGTACGAGGACCAAACAGTGGACCAGCCTCAGGCATCACAGGGCAGCCCAGCAGCTCGACTTGCTGGACCTTCTGCTCCTGCAGCACCCCCCACTGCAGCAGCAGCAGCAGCAGCAGCAGCAACATCAACATCAAGTCCAGGAGCATCACCCGCGTTGCCAACAGCAGGGACTGCTGCAAGAGGCAACGCCAGAGCGCCAGGGGCATTGGCAGTGGCAGAGGATGCAGCAGGTGCAGCAGCACCAGCAGCTGCAGCAGCAGCAGCGGGTGCAGCAGGGATTGCAGCGGCACCATTACCATTACCAGCAGCAGCACCAGCAGCAGCACCACCTAAGGGACCTCAAGGCTCTGGGTCAAAGCCTGTGCTCAGAGAGCGCAAGGTACCGCCTCAAATCAAAGGTGAGGTTCTGAAGATCATGTCAGCCACACAAGGCCCCAAAGCCTGTGCTCAGAGAGCGCAAGGCACCGCCTCAGATCAAAGGTGAGGCTCTGAAGGTCCTACCGGGCCGGGCACTCCTTTTACGAGGCCACTTTCACAGGCTGATATATACGATGCAGTTCAGCATTCCATCTATTTGGCTACTTTCTGAAGGCCAGGACACGCTGCAGTTGTAGATGTGATGCAGTTCCGTTGCAGTGCATGCCTTTGTACGGCACACACTCACAGTCACGTCGTCAAACGCCTGTCTCCGTGGCTTCTGTTCCTTGCAGGCCAAGGCACGCTGCAAAGCACGTCATTATAACATTGTCACGTCAACAAACGCCTGTCTCTGTGGCTTCTGTTCCTTGCAGGCCAAGGCACGCTGCAAAGCACGTCATTATAACATTGTCACGTCAACAAACGCCTGTCTCTGTGGCTTCTGTTCCTTGCAGGCCAAGGCACGCTG
>Ga0307948_1003149_pt1 | contig 12178 bp, 18 predicted proteins | sample OrgLakmetagen280_FD_201824 | JGI IMG/M metagenome (GOLD analysis project Ga0307948, IMG submission 201824) | Saline water microbial communities from Organic Lake, Antarctica - #280 | ecosystem: Environmental > Aquatic > Non-marine Saline and Alkaline > Saline | place: Antarctica: Organic Lake...
CTAGCTAAGTCAGTGAGACGTGCCTTCCCACCTTTGCTGCTGCCGGTTTTTCTTTTTTAGCCTTCTTAGGCTTCTCCTGCTTCTCCTCTTCCTGCACACAAAAGGTTAGCACCCAACAAAAATGTATGAAGCTCAGCCTGCCTGTTGTCATTGCTGGTGTATATTGCACACACTCATGAACAGCATGCACGACCCACTTGATCTTGATCGCACAAACAAAAACTGCCTTTTGGTATTCACACAAAGTCAGGTTTGACTCAACGAATAGCAGAACAGCGTGCATTACAAAGAAAGGATTTGAGTCAAAAAGGCTGATCGCATAATATACACACATACAAATTCCCCGTCAGATTAGGTGAGTAGCGAGATTCACGGCCTGTGCAGCTGTTGTTGTTTTTGCAAGCGTCATTATCCTTGCACGCTGATAAGCTCGTGACCCACCGATCCACTGTCGTCATCAGCAGAGCCCTCCTCTTTCCTCTTCATGCCCTTCTTGTCCATCACAGATTTGACTTTGATGCCTGCAGTTGCGTAGGCCGGTGCAAGCGCGACGTGAGGTCGATAGTGATAGAATTAATCACAAAGAAAGGAATACAGGAACAGTTGTGGAGGTGTCACTGATTGCAAGCTTGGCGTGGAATGAGTAATGTCATATGGCATGGGTAAAAAGAGCACAACATAGCTCGCAACTAAAAACACGGCTTTCATTAAACACGCATAAGCTGTCCTGTTAGATCTCCCTGCATTTTCAAGTATTAAATCAAAGCATTCCTCCAGCATTCACATTGCCATCATTTAACATCCCCTCAGCCCAACCTAAAACCAGACACTCTCATTCTTCACTTCTATTTTGCACCCGTTTAAACCCACCGTTCGAACCACCCCCTCGACCCAACTTTTACTAATTCCAAACACCCGTTCACACCCTCTTCACAGTCATCCCAGCATCGCTCTCCCTAACCCAAAAAATCACCTGAGCCACCATTTTCGCTGCTGCCCCCTTCCAGAGCTTCACCCAACAGCCACAACACACGGACACACATACACACAAACCAGCCCACCTTCCTCCTCAATCATCTCAGCATCGCCAGAATCGTCTCCAGACTCGTTGTCAGAGCCACCCGAGCTGCTCGCAGCGTCGCCACCCACAAAGTCCTCGTCGTCCTCATCTTCGTCCTCACCCAGCTCTGCGTGCCGCATCCCTGCGTAGAATGCACAGGCACACAGACGCAAGGATTGGTGGGTGCAATGCGCAAGAAGCCACACAGTTTCCAGTATTTTGTCAATATTTTGTCAATATTATATTGTTCCAATATTTTGTCAATACTGCATCCCTGCTTGTGACAAGCATAATGAAAACGTACTTCTTGTTGCCTTTGCATCACAATCTAGCAACCACGCAAATGCACCGCACTGCTGTCTCAAATTCATCTTCACCTCTCTCCGTCATTGTTCTCTAAACATTCCTCTTATTTATCTTTCCCCTGACCTCTTCTTCCTTCCCTTACCATTCTTATTAATCAGCATCCTCCCTCACTCACACACAATTGTACGCTGTTTGGAAATACCTATTTCAAAGCATCACTTTCCATACTCACAATCAACACGTTGCTTAAAACAGATCCATGTATGTACCCCAGACACTCATACCCTTTGTACATACCGGTAAAATCTACGCATTGCCTAAGAACAGAATAATGTATGTACCCAGAAACTCACACCTTCTTTACATACCGGTATAAGACGATACCCACCTCCGTCGTCGTCATCATCCATAGCAGCAGCCATGCGTGCAGAGGCCACCCCTGGACCTGCTTGCGCCTCGCGCAGCCTCTCCACACGCAACCGCTTAGCCTGGAAAAAGTCGAGCAGTACCTGCCACTCGCTGCGTTGGATGCTCCTGCACGGGCGTGGGAGCGCACATGAGTAAGCACAAAATGAACAAACGCACACATGAGTAAGCAAAAAATGAACAAACGCACACATGAGTAAGCACAAAACGAACAAATGCACACGCGTATACACACGCACTCACGTGAGCAAATCTCTCAAGAAGCACGTGAGGATGCTGCCCACGAACGCTCATAATCGACAATAAGGAGAAATAAGAGCAACCTTTTTAAAACATACAGGAATGTGTACAAATTCCTGTGTGTTTCAGAAAGGTTGAAGTGGCACCTGAGGTTGCTGTGTTGGATGGCCCTGTGCACATACGTGTGCCAACCAGAGGAGTAGGCACAACTCGTGCAAACACAAGTGAGCGCGTATTTGAGGAAGCACACGGGAGTAGACACAGGAGGAGGAGGCGTTGCATGCTAACTAACACACGTGGGCAAACGCAAGGGGATATGAGTCAGCCACGTTGCGCTTGCGCTCAGTGTGTGAGGCAAGCTTGTACCTGCACTGTCTGATGCAGAGGTCTGCCTGTGTGCCTGAGTACATTACAGGTCTATGATTTAGACAAGTTCATTCGGACTTAGTTGCCACGCAGTGCCACTGGTCTTGAAGGCCATGCGGTGCTGCCTCTTAGCGACATAGCATACAATTACACACATCCAAGATACAAGAGTGTTTGCCCATTGACAAGGTACATCCAGGAAGCTACCCACGTGAATAATTACTCTTTGTCGCAATAGCATGCTCATGATCTGCTTGCATCCACAAAGCTACCCACGTGAGACGGTACTTTATGGTGCAATAACATGCTTACTCTCTACTTGCGTCCACGAAGCTACCCACGTGAAAACTTTCTCTGTGTCAGCAATAGCATGCTCACCATCTACGTACGTACATCCACTAATCTACACATGAGACGGTACTCTATGTTGACAGTAGCATCCTCACTCTCTACTTGTATCCACAAAGCTACCCACGTGAATAATTTCTCTGTGTCAGCAATAGCATGCTCACCATTACAGGTAAAGGAGGCTGGGAAGATTCAGTGTTCCTAACCTATTGCGTTTCATTTTGAAAGTCCTGACATGCATTACACAAGCTTGTCAACCTGAACTGATGTCTTTTTTACCTGAGCAGCACGATCCCCCGTTTTCAACGTGTGCTTACAAATTTCAATGTGTGCTCACAATCAAGCCAGAATCCAAAAGGAGGGTGCACTGCTGCCTCTATATTCTGCCTCTGTACCCTGCTGCCTCTATACTCTGCTCTATATTCCGCATGACGAGCCCACACACCTGAACTGATGCTCTACGTCGGCGCGTGTGCGCACCACGAGGTCAAAGGTCTTTGAGGACACGGTGTTGCCTCCCAAGCGGGTGAGCTCCACACTCTCCACCTCGTCAAAGGGGATGAGCATGGGGGGCTTTTGGATGTAGAAGAATGCGCGGTCCAAGGGGTACAGGTATCCATCATCCGCCTGGGCGAGGTGGGCACACAGAGGTAGACACGCGTGAAAACTCAGGGAGGCGTTCAGAAGGTAGGCACGCGTGGGAATTGAGGGAGGCATACAGGATGTGGGCACGCGTGGAAGTGAAGGAGGCACGCGAGGAAGAATGAGGGAGGGAAACAAAGTGAGGAGGCGCAGCATCAGGGAATGGCAAGTCACAAGAGTCGGTGGAACACAGGAACCAATCAACCAACGTTCCAACAACAAGCGCAGATATCAACAACTTTCCAACAACACATATCACCAACGTTCCAACGACAAGCGCAGATATCACCAACGTTCCAACAACACATATCACCAACGTCTCAACTACAAGTGCAGATACCACCAACGTTTCAACAACAAGGGCAGATATCACCAACGTTCCAACAACAAGTGCAGATATCACCAACGTTTCAACAACAAGTGCAGATATCACCAACGTTCCAACAACAAGCGCAGATATCACCAACGTTCCAACAACAAGCGCAGATATCAACAGCAGTACAACTGCATTGTTTTAACTTGGTAGTAGTGTTACAGCTTGGCCGTCATATGCCAAGATGAAGTGGAGAGTTACAAAAGGATGTGTGTATTGGGGGTTCACGACGCTAAACACGCATCATTGTCATACACAGGCATCATTGTCATACACAACCACCATTGTCATACACAACCACCATTGTCATACACAACCACCAATGTCATACACAACCACCATTGTCATACACAAGCATCATTGCGTCGGTGAACAATCAACCGCGTAAACAAAAGAGGGCACGGCGAGCAGCTTGATCAAGGTTTAGAGCAAACAACCCGCAAGCATTAAATGAGGAGAAAACTGACACACGTCACATAGTAAGTTCCACTTGTATCTACCAGTTTTTTCAATAAAGGATTGAACCAAATATATCTTAACCACAATCCCAGAGAGCCCAACACTATCCTTTCTGTCCTGGCCTGGTGAGCTTTGTACATCACCTAATAAACCATCAGTACGACAAGCCCCACCAAAAATCTAAAATACTACGTGCACTGCGCCTAAAGCTCTTAACCAGTTACACTACAGGCAGTCTATCGGACAGTCAGACAAGCAGTCAGACAGGCAGTCTGACGGACAGTCAGACAAGCAGTCAGACAGGCAGTCTGACGGACAGTCAGACAAGCAGTCAGACAGGCAGTCTACCGGACAGTCAGACAAGCAGTTAGACAGGCAGTTTGACGGACAGTCAGACAAGCAGTCAGACAGGCAGGCTGACGGACAGTCAGACAAGCAGTCAGACAGGCAGACTGACGGACAGTCAGACAAGCAGTCAGACAGGCAGGCTGACGGACAGTCTGATTGACTGTCTGACAAGCAGTTAGACAGGCAGTCAGTCTGACCAGGCCAAGAGCCGTGGCTTCCACACCTTGTATGAGCAGCGCACAGCAAAGCCGTCCTGCGCCGCGTTTTTAAAAGCGCCTGGCCGCGTGATCTTGGCCCCACTCAGGCCTCGTAGGGTGCGTGCAAACGCTTCAAACACGGGCCCACTCATGCTGGCCTCTAGCTTGCCTCCACACTGTGTGTGTGAGTGTGTGAGTGTGTGTGTGTGTGCAAATGTTGGGTTGTGACTTGAGCAGTTGCCAATCAGGCATGTACATGTGTATGAGCAGGGGTGCGTGGGTGCAGGTGCATGAGGGTGCTTGCAGTATGTGTGCAGGGTGTGGATTGACAGCTAGCTAAGGCACAGTGCGTGTCAAGTACAAAAAAAGCGGAGCTAGCCCAAGAGAGCGGCTTGTCATCAACCATCGTCGAACAATTCAGGCTTACGCTTTACATTGCCTTATTCGTAGGTTGGCCAGAACCATATATGTACGGTGTATATACAATATTTTTGGCAGGGAATCACCAAATATACTGTCACATACGGTGTATATATATGCAGTTCTGGTCAACCCTACTTATTTGCTCGCCAGCAATGCACAGACCATTTGCCTAGCCTTCATGACCTGTGCGCTCTGTGAGCTACTTTAGTGACATGTGCGCTCAGACCACTTGCACAGTCTATATATATCCTGTGCGCTCAAACCATTTGCCTAGCCTTCATGACCTGTGCGCTCCTTGAGCTACTTCAGTGACATGTGCGCTCAGACCACTTGCACAGTCTGTATCCTGTGCGCTCGAACCATTTGCCTAGCCTTCATGACCTGTGCGCTCCGTAAGCTACTTCAGTGACATGTGCGCTCATACCATTTGCCTAACCTTCATGACCTGTGCGCTCTGTGAGCTATTTCAGTGACACGTGCGCTCATACCATTTGCAAAGCCTTCATGACCTGTGCGCTCCTTGAGCTACTTCAGTGACATGTGCGCTCATACCATTTGCAAAGCCTTTGTGACCTGTGCGCTCCTTGAGCTACTTCAATGACATGTGCGCTCATACCATTTGCCTAACCTTCGTGACCTGTGCGCTCCTTGAGCTACTTCAATACACTCTGCTGCATCCCTACCGATTATACACCAACTGCACTTGCTCATGCTGCATGTGCACACAGCCCCACACATTCACGTTCTTGAGGAACGTTCTGGGCACCAAGTTCAACATAGACAACCTAACGTGTGTGCAATTAACCCCCTGCGCACAAACAGGAGTCGTGTGCAAAATAGCCAACCCACCTTCTCGTTCTTTGCAGCCAGCGCCTCAGGAGAGATGTCCAACTCTATACTGACCTCCTCTTCTGACGGGAACTGCGTTGCAGGGACGCAAGTACCTTCAGGCTCACAAAAAGGGTCTTGCAAAAACACGCAGGGTTGAAAAACACTCAGGTTCACATACACACTTTAGCCCCCACAAAAAATCAGGTCGCAAGGGCATTCAGGTTACAAAACCTCAGAGTCGTGAAGATGCTTTTGTGAACACAGGTTCCTTTAAGGGACGTTAATGTGTGGGATTGTAGGGGCCAGAATCGCAAGCTTGCTTTTTTCTTGAGAGAGTGTTGCATGACTGCTTATCAATCCAGCTTCTTTTCAAGGGTCGCTGCATGGGTTTTAGGACTAAGTACATGCTGTGTTTTTGGGAGGACCTTGTTGATTGTCAAGGCTGCCATCTAAAATTATAGAAACTGATTGCGAAGGCCACAAGTGTGTTACAGGATTGGGCGTAAACAATTCAGCTCGGACCAATCAGCATCGTATCTGTTGTGCACTACAGGCAACATTTTCTTTGGAAACCATAGTCAGCTCCTCTTGGTCGTGGTGGCAGAAGTTGTGGGTGTTGATAGCATTTCTAGATAGATGTGACTTTTTGGGCGAGCAGTGTGGTTTTGAGTTTGATAAATAAGCAGGAAGAGCCAAACAAAGCCGAAAACTTGTAATGTGAACCAGCGTGCCTGCTGTATGCCATCACAATCCTTTGTATTTCCCTTGTATTTTTTATGCATTTCGCTGCCTTGGCATTTCAAAACAGCCCTGCCTGCTCATACCCAAAGAGCATGCCACACAACCTCAAGCAATTATAAAGGTCAGCACATAAAAACCACGTGGAGGTCGGGATCTCTAAACGACAGATGTTTGTACTGAAGCACACAACGGTGTCACACCATGCCTGCATAGCATGAGGGTATGTAGTTACCTGGCCCTCCAGAGGATTTTTGCTTGATCTTATCCCACAATCATAATTTTGAGGACAAAAAGCACATCACACAAAGGTTTGCCACCTAACCTGACTCAGGGTGTAGGTACGGTACGTCTGACCCTTCTAGAAAATGAGGTCACGACCTCATCCCATTCATCCCACGTCTCAAGCTAAAGAGCACTAGCAACAAATTACACCACAAACACCACCAAGTCTGGCATAAAATGTGGACTTAGTACTCCTGGTTCTTAATAAAATTGAGGTCCTGACCTCACCCCACATCTCATAAGTTAAGCACAAATAACAAACCAAAAAAACACCACCATACCTGGCATAGGATGTGGGTGTAGTACGTCTGGCCCTTGCGGATTGGGGGGTCTAGGGAAACCACCACCAGGGTATGGGGGGTGGCACTTTTGGGCAAAATGAAGATGCGCTGGATGGAGGCGAACCGGATCTTGAAGTCTTGGGTCTGCAAAGGGTGAGAAAGTTTATTCCATACATTGAAGAATATGTTTGGCACTAAACTGCTGAGGAAGATGATGGTGCCAGGAGGACCACGAATGAGTATGGTGTGAATGAAGCGGATGGGAGGCGAGGCGGAAGTATAATGGAAAGAGGCATGCAAGGTCTTGAGATTGTTTGCTCTTTGATCAGGCAAACACACGGGGCCAGTGCACATGCCCACGCATGCACACTCTAATGTAAAAGCATTGGAGTTTGCTGCGTTATCAGAAGTACACACGCACGCACTTGTGCACTGCATAAGCAAGTAACACTTTGTTGCTGTATGAGAGCGTGTGCACATGCCTGCATGTTGCACGCACACGTGTGCACGCGTGTGGGATTATTCCAGAAAGCTGCGAGAAAATAGGAGATCTAGGGATCGCTATTGGGGAGCTGATAGAAAAGTGTACTGCTGCTTTAATAATGCACAAGTACAGTGGTCCATCATGCAGCACATGGCCTAAGTGCCACGCCTGTACAGACGACGCGACCGGCTAGGCTTCGGCACACAAAAGAACCCTCTTTTACTTTAGCCTCCTTTCTGAGGGAGCCAACTTCACCCAAAAATTCAACAAGTGACATATGACATACGACATATGACGTGCTGTCGTGCAAAACCCCGTCCTACTTCCTTCTTGCAGGGAGCATCCTACCTAACAGCCTACCTGATTCGGCCGTGAAACATGTGCGTGCGTGGCTCATAGACATTGGCTGTCTGTGTGCAAACCTAAGGCCCCCACAGTCGCTGTATCGTATTTACTTATGGTAATTAGGGTTGGTCAGCATTGTATATATGCACCGTATAAATTTTACAGTACCCGGTACCAAAGTGGATCTTTTTCTTAATTAATCTTTGCGAGGAGTGGCTTTTCACTGCTGACGTGGCTTTTTTTTCTATTCTTTATATGTGACCGTACATTTGGTGATTTCCCTGCCAAAAATACCATATATACACCATATATATGTCAAGGTTGTTCAGTTCGGGATTCGGTCAAAAGTTCGGGTTTGCGAACTTTCACGCATTTTAACGAACCCTAAAAGTGCCGTTCGTTAGCTATTAAAAGTTCGTCAATCTATATGCCCATTTTTCGAAACTTTAGGTCCAAAATTGCAGCCCACAATGCAGGAGAGAGCCTTAGATGGCCGTCAAACGTTCTGTTTTTTTCTGTACTCATTGATTTTAATATATTATACATGTAATACAATACAAGCATGTTTTGGAAGAGTATGACCATGGGAACCAGCAAAGTCCTCCATTTCCAAAATTGCACATTAAACTGCTCGAACAGTTCGAGGGTTCTAGAACTTTCACGAACTTTATCAAACCCTTGCTCCCAAAAAAACGAACTGAACAACCCTGATATATGTAAAAACACCACATAGATATATGGCTCTGGCCAACCCTGATGGTAAGCATCTTCATTCGACCCACCCTCGCTTCTTCACTATTTCTTCATGACAGGCCACAATCAGGGCACACCGTACCTGGCCTGCGAGGTTGACGTGGCCGTGAAACATGTCCACATCGAAACGCCCCCTGGGCGCCAGGACGTGCACATCAGAGAAGCGAGCCACTGCCTCGTCGCTGCTGACTCCACCTGTGTCTGTGTGCGCAAGGACCTGGTCGAGTAGGACCTGCAATTGTTGGCCAGAAACAGTAAGGCATGAGGATGCATTCCACTAGGGCTATTCAAGTCTGTGTGCGCAAGGACCTGGTCAAGCAGGATTTATAATTGTAGATGAGGATAAGAAGAGAGTACGGATGGACGCCGTAACCAATGACACACCACCTGTAAGTTTTCTAATGCCCAAGGACTGCTGAGCTGCACTTGGAAGAAACGACAAGTAGCAAAACAAGGCGTGCGTAGCGTTTGAACAAGAGTTGCACTTGCAGTTCGTAGCTGGCAGCTTATAACTTTTCTTGGTGCTCCTTTTGGTTGCCCTTTCAGCCATCCTTAGTGTCCATCACAAATGATAAATGATAGTACCCCTTCCATCACCACACGCCCACACCTACCCACCCACACCCACGCACATCCACACACAAGTAAAAACTCCAGCAAACACACACACGCACACACACAAACACGTCCACACTTTTGCGGGGGCCTCCTCCGCGTTGTCAGACGTGAGGCCCGCGTGTCCCTGAGGCACATGGAACGCCATCTCAGCGAGCATGTCCTCCCGCTCGTCAGCGGCAGTGTCATCCACATTGAACTCCATCATCAGGTCGTCCTTGGCTTGCTGGGCCTGCCGAGCACAGACAATGCAGGCATTATTGCCTTGTGTGTGCAAATGTGGCAGTAATGGTACAAACACGTGCAGCAGGCATGCGCTTTAGGCAGGCAGCGTGTTGTTAACAGATTTTTAGAGGGGGTGGTAGAGGTGGACGAGGAAGCAGAAGAGGAAGGGGAAGGAGGGCGACGGAGAGGAAGAGGAAGCAGAAGGGGAAGGGGAAAAGGAAGAGAGAACATAAGGTGAGGTTTGGCAGTTGCGATGACTTCTAGCCAGAGCACATGGCAATAGCACAATGACAAGAACCTATACACCAGCTCATAAGGGTAGATCAGGGTCAAAGATAGGGATTGTTTACTGCAAACAAGACATGAGGTAGGATGGCCTGCCAGGAACGCACGCACCGACACAACATCCGGCAGCGGCACTTCGAAGGCGGTCTTGCCATCCACGAGGAACATCAAGCTCTTGCCGTTAATGGCCACGCCCCCCCAGTTGCGGCCATTGGTGGCCATGGACATCTCCTGAGGGAAAACATTCACTCACACAATTCAAGAGCTGCGGCACAAGGCACGTGGCCCTTGTGGTGACCGTGGATATCCTTTGTGGGGTGTTACGCACATTTTAAAATTTTTTAGGACCTGCGGCACAAAGCACGCGGCTCTTGAGGTGGCACGGACACCTCCTGCAGGGTTAATACACGACAGGTTGGTGAAGAGAAATGAGTGTGCACTTTTGCATGCACTTCCACACATGTGTTGGGCAAGCGGCACGTACACATACACATGGTCATATGGTACAGGCATGGTTTGCAGGTGGTGCAGGAAAGCGACAATTTATGGTCTACGCTGATTGGCATGCACGAATGAGGCACGTAACAATTTAACAGGTGCGTACACGAGCCTGAGCCCTCGCAAAAGAAATCTTGAATCGTGCAAGCATACACAACTGTGGCCACCCTTTCAAATGGCACAATGCAACTATTCATGGCAAATAATCACACATCTAAACCATCGACAATGCATGCAGGTATCAACACAGGACTTGTGCGTGCTCTACAACATCACAAATTTCACACAGAGCACTGTCGCATTTCGATGCTTCAGCAGCTTCCACAGCTGACACAACTCCAGCAACATAATAAGAGAGGATGGACTTCTGAGGCTTGATTCAGACTGCTTCTCGCAGTCCACGCACCTTGATGTCTACGCCAAATTGTTGGCTGCAGAAGTTCTGGAGTTGCTCAAAGTCCTGTTGCAGGAGTGTGTTAGAGTGTGAAAGAGAGAGCTTGACGGGAAAGTAGCATCAGACACGGATGTTTGCAAGAGTCAGCATGTATGTGTGTGTTTGTGTTTATATGTGTGTGCGCGCGTTTGTATGTGTGTGTCTGTAAGGGGTTTGTATGTATGCATGAGTGCACATTACGTGTGCGTGTACGTGTGTGTGTGTGTGTGTGTGTGTGCCCGTGTGTACGCGTGTGTGTATGCGTGTGTGTATGTGTGTGTGTGTGTGTGCGCGAGCTCGCATGTGTGTGTTGTGTGTGTGTATGCAGGTACGTAAGTTTGTGTGTATGTGTGCACGCTTCTGTATATAATTGTGTGTCACACCGTCCCAAGTGCGTATACATCCGTGCACGCATTTGAGAGTGAGGTTTCCAATCCTGGTACAAGTCACGCCTCTCACCCTCTCCTTGAATCCCACAAAGTTGTGTGTCACACCGTCCCTCACGCGCACACCCAGCTGGCATCCTCGAGTGACGCGGGTCCAGAAGAGCCCTGCTATGTCTGCACACAAGGTGAGATGAAGGACCCCTGGCCTGTCAATTTGGGCTCAATATGGTGTACGTTTGAAAGCAGTAGATGGTTCCTCCAGGGAAAAGGGGAGGGTTAGCCCCGAGCACTCACCAGCTTTTTTTATCTCTGCAACCCTCCCGCCACTACTGCCCGTGCGTTTCCACAGCAGCCCTGAGGAGCCAACCTTCAAGTGCCCTTGGCTCTGTCCGTGTGTGTGATTGTGGAGATGAGCGTTGCGTGTGTGTGCGTGTATCTGTTAGCAAACGTACTGACAGCTGCTGGGTGTAGGTACAAGTATGCAGCACATGATCCTCAATCCTCAACACATTCACACTCACAACTGCTCCTCGCGTCCCCAAGAAGATGCTCCCAAAGGCCAGCACGCTCTGGGAATTTCCAGGCCCGGAGGACATGTTCACCGAGGTTTGAAATAGGAGTAAACAAAATTATTATATTTGTGATACGATCTTGTAATGAGCAAATCTTTCTAGCCAAATGAAAACAACTGAGAAGGTACGTTTTTGCACTAACACACACACACACACACACACACGCACACACACACACACACATGTACACCCACACACACACACGCGCGCACACACACACACACACACACACACACACACACACACACGAACACACACA
>Ga0307948_1003152_pt1 | contig 12172 bp, 12 predicted proteins | sample OrgLakmetagen280_FD_201824 | JGI IMG/M metagenome (GOLD analysis project Ga0307948, IMG submission 201824) | Saline water microbial communities from Organic Lake, Antarctica - #280 | ecosystem: Environmental > Aquatic > Non-marine Saline and Alkaline > Saline | place: Antarctica: Organic Lake...
CCCTCTCTATGTATCTACCCCAACGTAGCAAAAGACGCACCACCACCCTTTAAAACACACACATTTCTCTCTCCTTCTACGCAGGGCCCACAGAGTAACGATGGCACCCTCTCTATGTATCCACCCCAACGTAGCAACAAATCCTTTGGGGCGGCACTGACAAAGAGTCCATTGCGCGCCCTGGTACGTCTCTCTTGTGTGTGTGCGTGTTATATTATATAGCATTGGCGTGGTGTGGTGTGGTGTGGTGTGGTGTGGTGTGGTGTGGTGTGGTGTGGTGTGGTGTGGTGTGGTGTGGTGTGGTGTGGTGTGGTGTGGTGTGTGTGCGTGTGCTTGTGTGAGTTTGTGTGCATGAGTGTGTGTGTTTGTGTTTGTGTTTGTGAGTGTGAGTGTGGATATTTTTAGGCCAGCATTAACCATACCAATAGGGAATAGAAGCACAGTAACTTTGAGCTTCACCGCACTGTGGCTATAGCGACTTATGTGCAGCAACATGAAACACGTGCATACACACACATACACACACAAACACACATGCAAACACATACATACACACACACACGCGCGCATGCGCACATACATACACACGCACATGCATAGACACACGCACACATACATACGCACACATTCACACACTTGTACACACACATACACACACACGCACACAGAGACAAGTAGCAACAACGGATCCTCCCATCTCAACCCACACCCCCACAACCGCACAAAGAGCGTCGACGCCAAAACCGTTTCTCGGATGAATGGAGAATCCAGTGAGAGTTCATCACCCACAGGCAGGCGTCCGAACAGCAGTGCCGCGGGTCTGGGGATAGAGAACGACACCGCCAGCAGCACGACAAACCCCCCCAATGGCTGTTCACCTTCACATTCAGGTGTGTGTTTGTGTGTGTGTGTGTGTGCGTGCGTGCGTGTGTGTGTGTCCGCGTGCGTACATGTGTATGTGTTTGTGCCCGCACATGTGTGTGTGTGCGTGTATGTGCATGTGCATGAGTGTGTACGTGCTTAATAATTGTTCACACACACGCGCACACACACGCTCACACACACACACACAAACTAACACACACACACACAAACACACACCGCCTGCGCAGCACACATGCCTTTCCATCCCAGCCTTGTTGGAGCCGCTCCCAAATGACACACGCACACACGCATGCACACACGTGAACACACAAACACACATACACACGCACACACACGCATGCACTCACATGCACACGCACACACACACACACACACAAGCACACGCACACACACGCATGCACTCACATGCATATACACATCCTCTCTGCGCAGCACACATGCCTTTCCATCACAGCCTTGTGGGAGCCGCTCCCAAACGGCCCTCTGCTCTGAAACCCTCCGCTTCCAAGAGGAAGGCCAGAGAGGAGCAACAGACTCCCAGCCCCCCACAGGTGTGTGTAAGTGTGCGTGTGTGTGTGAGTGCTGGGGGGGGAGAGTGTAAATGCGTGCGCGTGCTCTTGCATGTGCTTGCATGTGCACATACATATTTTATGTATGTATGTACATATGTCTATGTATGTATGTACACATGTCTATGTATGTATGTACGCATGTCTATGTATGTATGTACACATGTCTATGTATGTATGTACATATATGTCTATGTATGTATGTTGGCATTGGAGAGTAGAGCTGATGGCAAAGGCGTTGGTGACACACACACACACACACACACATGCATGTCGGCATGAACTTACGTAGAGACATCTGGTGGTAGGAGGAAGCACGCATGCTCCTCGCTTGCACATGATTAGGGTTGGCCAGAACCATATATATGCACCATATATGACCGTCCATTTGGTGATTTCCCTGCCAAAAATACTGTATATACACCGTATATATATGGTCCTGGCCAACCCTACACATAATGCGTGCACTTCATTAAGCATCGCTTGCACAGACAAAGGATGGACTCCGTTACGCATCGCTTGCATCTGATGCGTGCACTTCAATACTCTTCAATCGTGCTCTTGCATGCCATTGCAGATGGCACCACACAACCAACTCGCCACTTTTTACCTGTGCTCCCGCACGCCACTGCAGATGGCACCATACAACCAGCTCGCCACTTTTCAATCATGCTCTTGCATGCCATTGCAGATGGCACCACACAACCAACTCGCCACTTTTTACCTGTGCTCCCGCACGCCACTGCAGATGGCACCATACAACCAGCTCGCCACTTTTCAATCATGTTGTTGCGTGCCACACTGTGGAGGTGGCACCTACGTAACCAGCCTATAATCATGCTTTTTTGCTGCCGCTTTCAGGATTTGTCTATATCCATTTTGCTGCCGCTTTCAGGATTTGTCTATATCCACTTTGCTGCCGCTTGCAGGATGTATCTATATATATACGTATATGTATGTTTTCTCCAGTGAGGCTTGGTACTCACACCGCACAACCTGCATGCACATTCTGCACCACACAATTGACACGCACAGCACGTAATCACATGCGATCTGGCACACACACACACACACACACACACACACACACACACGCGCAAACACATACATACACACACAAACGGGAGACGCTCACCTTGTATGCCCTCTTCCCTCCTCTCTCTCCCTCTCTCTCTCTGTGTCTTTGTTGCAGAGCAACCCCCGAGCGTCATCCAATCAGGTCCGTTTTGAAATCCAGTGACAGCTGCGTTTGAAAACGCATACGAACCCCTCTATGCAACAGAAGCATGGGGTGATAGGCAGCAGCAGCAGCAGCATGCAGCAAGCAACAGAGGATCATCCAACTAATGGTTCAGCTTAAAGGGGTATTAGCTTCCTAGGTGGCTTACATATCGCAGCAGCAATGATAGCAGCAGCACCACCACCACCAGCAGTGATAGCAGCAGCAGCAGCAGCAGGCAACAACAGACTGACTAGCAGAGGTAGAACTTGCAACTATTAATTGAAAAGGTGGCAAGAAAGGTGCTGCCTTCTCATGACATACATTGTACAGGGATGGAGATTTTCGCACAGAGGGCTGCTTCTGTGCTACGGTATTGTGTGTGATTGTGTGTGGAAGGGAGGGAAAGGGTGAGAGGGGGGGTATGAATGTGTACGCAAATGTATGTGTGTTGTGTGTGTGTTCGTGTGTCCATGTGTACGCACATGCAAGCATGTGTGTATGCTTACGCGCTTGTGTGTGTGAGTCATGTATCTAACAACTTACAAAATCTACATCTCAACAATGACCAGCCACAAACTCATTGTTGGCATTGAATATATATGAGCGGAATTATTACAGACCTGAAACTTGTTTCTGGCTTGCTGTAGGCTCATGTTTTTTGTTTGTACGTGTGTGCACAATTCGTATTGTGTGTGTCTGTGTGTGCCTTCAAGTGTACATTCTTACTTTGGTGACTGTGCTTTTGGGAAAACCAATCAAGGGGGGGGGTCATCTATTATGTAGCACTCGACAATAGGCAAGGGCAAGCAGTTGCTTTTGAATTCATGAGAAAACCCATGTGCCTTGAACTTCCCCTGCTTGATTTGAAAGTGGGACCTTGAGCAGAACCCTGTGCTTCTTATTGAGGCAACTAAACCGCAGCCTTTCCATTGCCTTGCACGTTGACTTGAGAGGACTGCCATCTGCAGCGCGCGTCCTGTTCAAGCCATGTGTGTGTGTGTGTGTGTGTGTGTGTGTGTGTGTGTGTGTGTGTGTGTGTGTGTGTGTGTGAGCGTGTGTGTGTGAGCGTGTGCGTATGTGTGATGGGGTGGGTTTTGTTACTACCACTAACTGCAGGATTTTACCTTATACTCCTGTGTGTGGTGGGTGCATAATATCGCGTAATATAGCGTAATATAAAGGGCCGTTGTGGCCTTCTCCCTCTGTTTCCTGTTGTGTTCTGTGTTCACCAGGATGTGTCCATTTCCCATTGTCAAGCAGCCTCTTATTTTCCTGTTGACTCTATCCCTTTTTTGAGAGGCTTGTAAATACTTGCCTTTGTTGTAGGCGCAGTTCAGCAAAGGGTGAGCGGCAGCGGTACCCTGCATGGTGGGCTGAATGTTGAGTTTCAAATTAATCCATAAGCTCAGAAATAAGCTCAGAATTAAGAGAAAGCAAGCCTAGTTTTCTGCTAAGATAGGAAATTCCTTTCTCTTATAGTAAAAACAAGTTATTTTTTGACCTGCTGCAGCAAATAGGGTTGGGCTGATGAGAGTCCTCAAAATAACTTGAAGGTGTAGAAGAAATTTTTCTTAGCTCACAAAAGAGCATGCACCTCGTTTGGACGTATTCAACTTCACCAGGGCACCTCACCAGGGCCGGGAACAGGTCACATACGCGAGGACTGCCTTTAAGCCACGTTGCTGCGCGGAGACGTTCGGAGGCGTGGGATGGCTAAAACCCTCGTCCTCCATTTTTAAAGTTTGCGCACGCAAGCGGAGCTTAATGCCATGCGACAATGATTGCGCATAACATATTTGGACAGGCAGATCGAGAGTATTCTCAGAAAATACTGTGGCACAGTAGTCGGCATGCATACGTTCATCACATGAAAAAGGGATGGAAAACCAAGAACGATAAGTGGCCCTAACCTGACCGGATCTGACCTGAAGAACTGACTTCAATGTGCACGTCAGGATCCACCAACTCATCGTCCCTCCAAAAACCCATCATCCTATGCTTCAGATTCGTGCAATTAATTCTAGTATGGGAGTAGTACGCCTAGCTGCTTTGCTTTACGGGGTCTACAAGGAAAAGGCCTTCAGTCAGGAAGTATGACTGGTGCACGCCTGTTATAGTAAAATAAGCCCATGAAGGAAGAGATGGAGTTTGTTGTTTTTCTGGTGCAAAATAGCAGGCAGGACCTTGCCTGTGAAAATAAGATTACGTACTTACTACGAACAGTTTGTCACATGTACACAGGTGCAAAATTTTTACGGTATCCGGTACTGAAGTGGCTCCTTTTCCTTCATTAATGTGGTTTTTTAGTTCCTGTGTAGTTTTTTCTTTTTCGCGTGTGCACAGGTGTTGTCAATTGAGCAGTTCAGCAGGCACGTGGACGTGGACGAGACTGCAAATTGAGATCAGCCTGGACACCCCTTCCACAAAGTATTACCAATGGCACTAAGCCTACTATTGAGGCGGACCTAAAGCAGAAAAGGTGCGATGGCTTCTTATGTCTCCTCTTGACGCACAGTCATTCAACTGTGCGTCTGCAGGGTGCTCCAAACCCAGATTCCCCTTCAATAGTATGCAAATTAAGTGTAAACAGCAAGTTAGAGCACCCCTTACCGGTGTGCCCAAACTTAGCTCATCCGTGACTGACTTGCTTTATACCAGCAGGGGTAACAACACCTAATTTATTCGTCACAAGACATACCGGTCTACATAATGTTGTATCCTTCGAGTAGTAGAGGCAAAAGGATCTGAAAGGATTTTTGTGGACATGGGTGTCACCGCCCAGGGTCTGAATGCGGATTTAGGTGCACAGGCTTAACTTGTGCAAGAAACAGAAAAGCTGGTGCACCACGCGCGGCCAAGATAAAAGAAGTATCCACTGCTCCTATTACCATTCTAAAAAATGAAAAGACTCCGCTGGTAGCGATGACACAGCCAGCATGATTGAGGGATACCACTAACAATGTCTAGGGGTCCTATATTAATAATTAATAATACTTACTGCTGAGGACCAATACAGCAATGTTGTGTACGTGCGGGACATGTGCCCACTGATACAGAGAACTTACATCTGATCAGGAACCCTTGTTCCACCAACGTCACAAGCAAGGGAGTTTTTGGGGGGGGGGGGGGGGCTGCTAGCCGACAGCAACGTAACTGACCCCAGACAGCGCCGATCAAAAGATGTGAGCAAGACTGCCTTGTTTGTGAGCATGACCACCTCATTCAAATCAAGCTCTGTCAGGGCACTAGCTAGATCCAAAGGGGCTTCCATGGGGCACTAGATTGCATTTAGGCCAGTGACTCCGAGGCTGTGGAGTGGGTTCCTTGTGTGGCTGCTGTAGATGGTGCCTGTTGCTCCTAGCAGGATAGTAGTGTGAAGGGTCTTACGGTGTCCGAGTAAGCGAGGCATTTGCAGCTTATGTTGTTCCCGTGCCTTTTATGCTTGTTGAGTACTAGGGGAAGAGTCTACACAGTCCTTAATTTCGATCAGATGTATATCCTGTTTGTTTGGTTTTATGTCCCTTCTTGGTTTCATTATAGCCAGGGGGTGTGGATTGGCAGAGCCACCTGCTAGGCTATTGCGGGCAGCTCCTCTTGCATTATTGGCAGACTAGTTTGGTATGTGTATGTCGGGTTTCTTGTGGGCGTGGCTGCTGGGTCGGAGTGGCTATGATTGCATTTGGCTTGCTTAATATCCGCCGCTACTGCGCAATGAGGTTGGAAGGTAAGAGCCAGGTTAAATTAAATACTTATCTGTGTTTTAGCAGAAGGGCATATACGTATGCGCGTCTTTTTGCTTTTTTAAGAACTGTGCTTATCGCGTTGCTTGTAGCTACGTGTGTTGCTTGTATGTGCGTTGCTTGTATTAGAGTAGCACCATCATTCGTACAGTGCATCATTGATCATGCGTGTCCACTGCTTGTGCAGAGTGAGGAAGCATGCATTGACAGGACCAATTTGTAAACCAGGTCATGAAGATTTGTGGTCTTTCTGGAAGGCACTGTTGGACGGAGAGCTTAAAATTTGTAAACCAGGTCATGAAGATTTGTGGTCTTTCTGGAAGGCACTGTTGGACGGAGAGCTTGAAATTTGTAATTTCTGGCTTGCTGACAACACAAGTGCTAGCTAGTTTTCTGCCCTTCCACGAGCAGGATGCCGTACACGACACCAAGCGCAATTAGTTACCTGCAGCTAGAGCATACTCATCTGCGACGTGATTGTTGTAAACCTTGTACACAACACCAAGCGCAATCAATATCCTGCAGCTGGAGCAAACTCATCTGCAACGTGATTTTTGTAAACCTTGTACACGACACCAAGCGCAATCAATATCCTGCAGCTGGAGCAAACTCATCTGCGACGTGATTTTTGTAAACCTTGTACACAACACCAAGCGCAATCAATATCCTGCAGCTGGAGCAAACTCATCTGCGACGTGAGCACCTCCATGGTGCCGGTTACCATGATTTGTAAACCCGAATGTAAGTTTATAAGTTTACCCTAAGCTAAGAAGAATGATGCAGAGTTAACAAACTCTGTAAACTCTGAAAGATGCAGACAGCGTAAGCACTACTAGCCTACCAGCATAAAATAGGAGAGGATGTTATAACCCTGAGCTTAAGTATATGTGCTGCTACTATTGTTGTGCAAGAAAGCTTTTTCTTTCTGAGCTTATGGATTTATTTGTGGATGGCCGAGACCAGTCAGCAGCCGATCAGCCAAACAACCTGGCTGAAGGTCACCCCCCTTTGTAACCATTGCAACCATTGTTGTGCAAGAGCCGTGCGAGGTAGCCACGAGAGAAAGAGAAGGGTTAAGATCTTTACAATGAAGGAATGTCATTCCTCGAGACAGGGTCACAGTGGTAGCAAGTTCAACAATCAAAAAGACTACGCATAGCCAAATTACAACACGAGCAGGACACGTCAATCACTTTAGCACACACGCGCGTGCAAACATACACACACACACATCCATTGCCTACTAGAAAGAAAGAAAAGGACTCCGCTGGCAGTGATGACACAGCCAGCACGAGTACTGCATTTTAGCAACAGTAAGTACCCTTCCTGCTCACGACACCAAACAATCCAGCTCAAGCTTACAAGGTCCTTGTTGCCATACTCATCAAAGAATAAAGGAAAACTACAAAACTATGCAGGCAGTGAAAAACGACTATCCAAATTAATCACACACATTTATCAGCACACAATCATGTGCATTACATACATCAAACGTATCTGCAATGGTACAGCTGCTGCAAGGAGGGGGCCGTGCTTCCCACCACCATAATGGCAGTGTCTACTATGCCGGTGTCTCCTATGCCAGTACGAGCAGAGAGCCTAATACAACTTCGGACGACACAAAATAAAGTAACTTGATAAGTTTTGGGTTTGGTATAGTTTTGCAAGGCAATTATCATGCCCCTACAGGGTGGTGGGAAAATGTTATCGGAAGAGCATTCAACCACAGCGGCAAGTATGGTACCCGCATCGTAGCAGCTGCTATAACTGTGTGTGTTGGTGGGCGTGTGTATGTGTGCGTGTGCACATGTGTGTGTATGTGCGCATGTGTGCATGGGTGTGCGTGCGCACATGTGTGTGTATGTGGATGTCCCTGACTGCCCCCAATTTCATAAGGGTGATACTTGTCCAGAGCCATTTCTTGGCCATCCTTGTCAGAGATAGTGAGCTGCCCATCCAGTGCCATTTCCTGGCTATCCTTGACAGCGATAGCGATAGTGAGCTGCGTGCCTCCTTCATACTTTGACTTCTATTGGCTGAGGGGGGGTAGGTTGGACAACTCAAACGCCACTGTCAGTGACAATGAGCTGCGTGCCTCCTTCAGACCATGACCTCTATTGGTTGAGGGGGGGTAGGTTGGGCAACTCACACGCCACATCCTCACCCCCACACGAAGGGAAGAAGGGCTGTACCTCCTCGTCACTCTGAGACCCGGTGCCACTGCCATATGGTGGCTGCTGCTCCTGCTCCTGCTGCTGCTCCTGCAGCAAGAGAGTGTGTGTGCATATGTGTGTGTGCGTGTGTGTGTGCGTGTGTGTGTGTGCGTGTGTGCACAAGTGAGGGTAGCGTGAAAGTGTGTGTGTATGGTCGCGTGCATGTGCGTGTGTATTTGAGTGCATGTGTGTATGGGTGTGTGCAGTCACGCATGCATGTATTGCTGTATATGTGTGTGTGTGTCTGTGAGCGCGCACGTGTGGGTAGTGACTGTGTGCTGAAACACACACATACTTACACTCTTATGCACACACACACACACACACACACACACACACACACACACGATATGGGTCAAAAGGTGCCTTCAAGCGTTCCATTATATAGCCTTTCGCTAGCAGTGTAGATGAGAGTTACCCAGACGACCTCACCACGGACCCACTCCCCACTCCAAAATACAGAAAACAGGGGCGGTCAGGGACACATCCATATACACGCTTACACACACACTCACACGTGCACGCGCATGACGTACACACACATATGCAACACACACACGTTCTTACACTCTTATGCACACACACACAAATGTGCATGATATGGATCATACGACGTACACACACATGCACACACACATACTTATACTCTTTTGCACACACATACATACTTATGCACACACACACACAAATGCGCACGCACCTGCTGCTGCTGTTGTGAGGTGTGTCGTGAGGAGGGAGGTGAGGGGGAAGCATTCCATAAGGGTATCTCACATGCAAAGTCTTCATCCTCTCCACAAGATGGAGTGGCATGGGGCTCTGGGCTACTGCTGCTGAAGTGAGGGCCATCTGCTGTGTGTATGTGCATGTGCATGTGCATGTGTGTGTATGCGCATGTGCATGTGCATGTGCATGTGTGTGTGTGCATGTGTGTATGTGTGCGTGTGTGCATGTATGTGTGTGTGCGTGTGTGCGTGTGTGTGCGTGTGTGCATGTGTGTGTGCATGTGTGTGTGCCTGTGTGTGTGTGCGTGTGTGTATGTGTATGTGCATGTGTGTGCATGTGTGTGTGTGTGTGCGTGCGTGCGTGTGTGTATGCAGGTGTTGCTGTGCTGCAAGAATCCCTGTGTAAGGTGACATACACTTACACACACATACATACACACATGCACACACACACACGTTCATGCACACGCGCACATGCATGCAGACACACAGCATAGGCATCCATTTACACACACGCACACACACACGCACACGCAACATTCATGCACACGCGCACCTTCACACAGACACACTACACAGGCATACATTTATACACACGCACACGTTCATGCACACGCGCACACGCACACGTACATGCACACGTGCACCTTCACACAGACACACTACACAGGCATTTATACACACGCACACGTTCATGCACACGTGCACACGCACACGTACATGCACACGTGCACGTGTATACAGACACACAACACACTACCACTTAACCTACCCACTGCTTCCCACGTGCGTCGGCACAACGATTGCAAACCAGCCTACAAGAGCAAGCAGTCAAGCTGCACAAAAATACACGTACACACACATACACTCTCACACACACACCCCATACCTATCCACACACATACCCACACACTCACATACATACATACATGCACACACACACAACCAGGCTACCCACCGTTGCCTGTGTGCACCTGCTGCTCCTCTTGCTGTTGCTGCTGCTGCTTCTGCTGCTGCTGCTGCTGGGCTGGGGGCGTCAGGGGGGGCAAGTTGGGCAACTCACACGCCGTGTCCTCGTCTCCGCATGGAGGGGGGGATGAGGAAGAGTGGGAGGGGTACAGCGTACGCCCTGAAGCTGCAGCTACACTGCTGTTGCTGCGCCTGTGCACATGTGCGTGTGTGTGTGTGTGTGCAGGTGCATGCCCTGAAGCTGCAGCTGCACTGCTGTTGCTGCGCCTGTGCACATGTGCGTGTGTGTGTGTGTGTGCACGTGCACGCCCTGCAGCTGCACTGCTGTTGCTGTTGCTGTTGCTGCTCCTGTGCATGTGTGTGTGCGTGTGTGTTTGTTTGGACATGTGTACATGTGTGTTTGCATGTGTGCATGTGTGTCTGTTGTGTGTTTCCCTCTGCCAAAGATCCTGGACGTACACACATCTCTGTGTGTGTGCATGTGTGTGTGCACGAGTGTGTGTGTGTGTGTGTGTGTGTGTGTGTGTGCGTTAAGTAAAGGAGGCCCAAGGAGCTATAGCGTCCCAGTAGGTTTGGCCAGAACTGTGTATGTACATCGTATATGGTTGTATATTTGGTGAGTTCCCTGCCAAGAATACTGTATATACACCGTATATATATGGATCAGGCCAACTTGACCTCCTGCACAAAACACAAGTGAGAGTTTCACGGAGTATAAACTATAAACACTACAGTAAACTGCAGCGCCCTACTCAAACCCCTGTGTGAAAAATCTCAGTGTCCCAATTGGGGTTGAGATTGGCGGTTTGAATTAAAAGTGGTGATTAATTATAGCCATCTTTTACTAAAGGTGCGGGCGAAGATGCTCGAAGCAGAGGGGCTTAAAAAAAACAAAGAACGCAGACGTATCTAAGCGCTCTCAGCTTTTGGGATAGGAAAGGGTTTTGTGCTCGAAGCAGAGGGGCTTAAAAAAAACAAAGAACGCAGACGTATCTAAGCGCTCTCAGCTTTTGGGATAGGAAAGGGTATTGTGCTTAAGCAGAGGGGCTTCACATGTCAATGCGTCCTTGCAGTACACACACATTTACACACATGCACGCACAAATACACGCACACGCACACAAACACACACGCACACACAAACATCTACACACATGCACGCACACACACACACGCACACACATCCACACCTTCTCCCTCTCTCAAACACCTGTGTGCTCACGCCAGTGTACTCTGAGGAAAACGCATACACACACACATGCACGTACGCGCACACGTACACAGGCGCACACACACACCACAATCAGACCTACACCCACCCCCAGACACCACTACGCTTCCACCAGGATGCTTGGTCAAGGTGAGCACACACACATGCACGTACGCACACACGTACACAGGCGCACACACACACCACAATCAGACTTACACCCAACCCCAGACACCACTACGCTTCTGCCAGTGTGCTTGGTCAAGGTGAGCACACACATGCACGCACACACCACAATCAGACCTACACCCACCCCCAGACACCACTACGCTTCTATCAGTGTGTTTTTTTTAGGGTGAGCACACACACACATGCACATACGCACACACGTACACGCGTGCACACACACACCACAATCAAACCTACACCCACCTCCAGACACTACTACGCTTCTACCAGTATGCTTGGTCAAGGTGAGCACACACACACACATGCAAGCACACAAGTATACAGGCACACACACGCACACAAAAACACACACACATGCACACACCCGCATCCATAATACCCCCGCCCCCTCCCCCAAACAGCAACACAACCACAAACACACACGCACACACGCACACACGCACACACGCACAC
>Ga0307948_1003160_pt1 | contig 12164 bp, 11 predicted proteins | sample OrgLakmetagen280_FD_201824 | JGI IMG/M metagenome (GOLD analysis project Ga0307948, IMG submission 201824) | Saline water microbial communities from Organic Lake, Antarctica - #280 | ecosystem: Environmental > Aquatic > Non-marine Saline and Alkaline > Saline | place: Antarctica: Organic Lake...
AACACACACACACACGCACACACACACACACACACACACACACACACACACACACCCGCACACACACACACACACACACACACACACGCACACGTACACGTTGGGGGGGGAGGCAAGACCTTGATTGCTGTATTGTCTGTATCAACATGCACCTGTATTTAATGTGTCTCTCTTGTCCGAAGCCAGGATTGCATTCATCACATGCATTCCAGATGCACATCAACCCAAGGCCCACCAAACCCGGGCAGGTCACTCGCAACAAAACAAAAGACACACCCCTTACCAGCATACGTTCTACGTAGAAAATCAATCATGCCATCACACACCCAAACACACACGCACCCACCCACCTACATGCGCACACATACGCACCCACCCACGCACACACACACCTGGCCGTTCGTGCAGGGCACGACGGTGGCTAAGGGGTTGAGGTTGCTGATAATGGCCACCAGTTCATCCTGCACATGTGTGTGTATATGTGTGAGTGAGTATGTGTGTGTGCGGCTATGTGTGCGCGGCCGTGTGCGCGCGGCTGTGTGTGTGTGTGTGCGTGTGTGTGTGTGTGTGTGTGTGTGTGTGTGCGTGTGTATGCGCATATGTGTGTGTGCGCGCATATGTGTGTGTGCGTGTGTGTGCACGTATGTGTATGTGTGTGCGCATATGTGTGTGAGCAGTGTGGCTGTGATGTAAAACAGGCATGACAGCGACATTGGAAACAGAAGAAACACAACCGTGTGCGCACCTTCTTTTCGTCCCCCCCTTCTTGACTCTGTAGTAGGTCCATCTTATTGAGCACCACATAGTCTGCAACCTCAATCTGCTCCACCTGCGATGGCACACATACACACACACACAAATGCAAGTAAGTTTGAGAAGGTTTCGTGCATACATACACACATACACACATACACACACAAATACAAGTAAGTTTGAGAAGGTTTCGTGCATATATACACACACAAATACAAGTAAGTTTGAAAAGGTTTCGTGCATATATACACACGCACACAAATGTCTGCAACTTTAACCTGCTCCCCCTACAATGACATTCACACACACATACACATACACACACACGCACACACACATACAAATACACACACTCACTCACTCTCACACACACACATACACACACACCAGCAAGTCCACCACTGGCCTCAAGTTGCCTCCATCCCCGAGATCCGGCCGCGCTGCAAGGGCTTGACGTGTAGCAAAATCTGCGGTGAAGGTGCTGGCATCCACCTACAGAGACACAAAGTATTGTGTGGTGCAATAAGTATGGGTGTGTGCGAGTGTAAAGGCGGGCGTGCATACAAAGGAGTGCGCGGAAAAGTCTGCTTTGAAGGCAGCAGACATATAACGTTGTCAGTGCTTAAGGCGCAGCTTAGAACCTGTACAGACATAATGTATTGGGATACACACACAGACAGACACACACACTCACACACACACAGACACAAACACACAGACACACACACATATACACACACTCACACAAACACACGTACACACACAAACACCACACACATACACACACACACGCACACACGTACACACACAAACACCACACACCACAGTGACCATGGTGTCCAAGTGCAGGCGGTCCAGCAGCGGGTGGCCTTCACTCTCGGCTTCGTTGAATCTGTCTCGGATGCTGGAGGGCTCTGCTACTCCACTGTTTTCGAGCACAATCCTGAATCGTTAGAATAACAAAAATAGGGAAGTTCAATCAGGCATGAGGCAGGTGGTTTATGCTATTCCATTTTCTCAAGCACGACCCTGGATTGTAGGGGAAAGCAAAAAAATGGAGGGATACTGGTAAGGCAGGCATGCATGGGTCCCAGGCTGGACTGCTACTACGCTACCTCAAGCGGTCTTAGAGTGTCTCGGATAGAAAGTATAAGACGCGACAGAATGTAGAGAAGTAGACAGGCAGGCATGCATAGGAAAGGCAGGATTGCTACTCTGATGTTCTCAAGCACGATCCGGGCACTGTCCAAAAAAAGGACACGGCAGAGATCCAAGAATCAGGCACAAGTGCAGGCGGCTTCTGCTACTCCAATGTAATATGCAAGCACTCTCCTCAGAGGGGAAATTTAAGAGTGAGCAATGATGCCTGTCGGTGGTGGAGAGTGTAAGAGGGGCCCCAGTGCATGAGTGAGCAGTGATGCCTGTCAGCAGTAGAGAGTGCAAGAGGGGGCCACTTTGCACGAGTGAGCAATGATGAGTGAGTGAGCGATGATGCCTGAGTGAGAGATGACGACCGTAGGCGGTGGAGTGTAAAAAGAGGGGCCCCTGGTGAACGAGTGAGCAATGATGCATGAGTGAGCGATAATGCCTGTCGGTGGTGGAGAGTGTAAGAGGGGTGGTGGACAGTGTAAGAGGGGCCCCCGGTGCATGAATGAGCAATGACGCCTGTCAGCGGTGGAGAGTGTAAGAGGGGGTGTGCACAAGGTACTCATGCGAGAGCTAAGAATGACTAGCACACACACACATTCGCACATCCATCACCCCATGCTCACCTGGCATAAGGCTCCCCTCGCTTGTCTGCCATGGCAATAATCTGCTCCAATGAAACAAAAAGCTCATCTTGCAAGGTGCAGCCTGCATGCGTACGTGCATGAGCATACTATTATACAAAATACACAGCTGAAGGAGAGCCATGTCTACTCGGTCATATTACACAACAAATTTTCTTGTAATTACACATCAGCATGCTTTGTTGTAACTTTACGCATCAACATGCCTTTTTGCATCATAAAACAAGGCTTTTTTGTGTACCTCTCTAGTCTGTTGGAATTATCGGCGTAATTAGGACTTTTGCCTCTTATATGACGTCACGCTTCCCTACAAAAAATAACTTTTATTGGTCATCATTTAGGGGGAAGCAGCGTTTTTGGTGAGCTGTAATGCCAGGAGGAAAGAGCTCCTATTTGACCAGCATGCCACACAGCCAAAAAGTCGTTGATGAATTGCACAAAGTAATGAGGACATAATAGGCATAAGCAGCCGGATCCAACCGAAGCTTGAGCTTCACTCTGTTTAAGGATAATCAAACTTGTGTGGTAGTGAGGATGTAAGGCACAAGCAGCAGCACCAGATCAAAGCACGCGCCACACTATTTGCAGGACCATCGACTTGTTTTGTAGCGAGGATACATGGTATGATAACGAGGATACATGGTAGTGAGGATGTAAGGCACAAGCAGCAGCACCAGATCAAAGCACGCGCCACACTCTACTCACAGGCACAGCCGTTCTGGAGCTCGATGGTGTCAGCCAGGTCCTGTTTTAAGTAGGCAGGTGTGACAAGCAGTTGTCAGTTTTGGTTGTGAGCTTGTCTGTTGATTACGAGGTTTATAGCACTCTCTTTAAAGGCAGCACTTTGGCCATAAATTATGCGTACCTGCTTGCCTTTAGTCTTTTCAATCTCAGGTCGAAATTAGAAGAAGTCTGAGGGTGGATGTAGGTTTCTGCCGCCATACACCAAGATAAGGGTTTTGATTCGCATGAGGTGCAAGCCAAACGGTTTGGGAAAATGTTCTCTGCACATGTTCATCTGCTTGTGCATACCGTGCATACAGAGTGCCTGAATGTAATATAGGTGAGGCTTTCAGGTTGCGTGGGCGTGTGCGCGAATGTGCTTAACAACGACGTACTTACATGGGAAACAAACATGGTAAATACAAGAACAGCATGCACTTGTGTGCTTTTTGCGCGACTGCAATGGCTGGGAGTGAACGCTGTGTAATATAGTAGTAGTACGCTGCAAGATGTGTTAAGCAAATACACACACATGCAGGGCCAACCCTAACAAATTGACAGCGTTTGCGCACACGTGCGTGTGGACACATTATTGCTGCTCTAGAGCTGGTACACTTTCATGCATGAGAGAGGTACACTTTCATGCATGAGAGAGGTACATAGTACCCCCAAATTGGTACCGGTACCTTGGTGGAGGACTTGCCGTCTACACGAGCCCGATCGTTGCGTACGAGCTTGGCGTCTATGTTGACGCTGGCCACGTCGTTCACCACGCACGCAATTTTCTCCTTGGAGTTTTCCAACAAGTGGCGCAACACGGTCGTTTTGCCGGTGCCCAGGTACCCAGACAGCCTGTTGTTGTTTTGTGGGGTGAATTTTGGTGTGCGAGAGACAAAAAGCGGAGAGGGAGGGTTTGCCCCTTATTTTGGGGGATTGGGTTGTCCCCTCTCCTCTGACCAAATGAAAAAGGAACAAGGCCAAAGGCGTACATGGTGACGGGCGTCCTCTGCTGTTGCATGACCGTGTCGATTGCCGCCTGAGAAGGGCCTTCCATTCGCGGGCTTGATGTTATTTGATGATTATTGATAAATTAAATTATTAATTTGTTATATATGTAATAAATTTGGTACTGTCAGGATTTTGCACTCCGAGACCATGAACAAATATGTACCCCCTCATCTACGAAGCAAGCCAACATCAGGGCAACAGGTGGGTGGGGTTGGAAAAATGGGGAAGTGGAGGAGACAGGCATTGATGCAGACTCTTGGCAGAAGTGCTTGCCGTCCGCACACAAGACATCCGCACACACACAGCACAAACTAACAGTTGATCAAGGGAATAAGTTACGCCACTATGCGTTCGCATTTGTCATGCATGCTACATACTATTGCAAGGAGGTACGTACGCTGGCTCAATACTTACACGTGCTCCTCCATCCGTACTTGCTTGATGAATTTGTTGTTTAATCGAGCAGGAATCACGCCCAAGGTACTCAGAGATTTTGTATGGTGTTTTCGCCCTGAATGATGCGGGCCACATCCTCGTAATCCATCAGCGAAATGGAGACCAATGGACATTTTCCAAAGGATTGCCAGCGCGTGGCGAGGCAGGTGCACCTCTGGAAACAGCTATCCGCGAACTGCGAGAGGAAACACAGCTGGAGGTTGACCGATTTCTTCTCCAGCAAGCAGACGGGACTCCGACCTCTTTCAGCTCCATTTACCCAGCCAAAGGCGGGCTGAAGACCATCTGTATCCCGCGTTAGTCCGAGGTGCAGCCGTGCAAGTGTGTGGCAGGGAGGTGCTGGGTTTTAGGTGGGTGCGCCCTGTAGAGGTGGCCTCTGTGTTGACGCACAAAGAGGACAGGGACCTGGCCATCAGAATAATGTCAGCCATATCAGACTTGTGAAATCTGTCTCTAGAATCACAGCATCTATTAAGCAGTCTCTCTTTGAGTTGGGCACATTTAACATGCTTTAGTGGCATGATCGACTGGTAGTTACCATTAATAAAGGAGGAGTTTGATGAGAGACATTTTTTGGGGATGATGCAGTGTGTGAGTACCTCAGCTGATGCCAATAAAATACTCTCCTAGATAAAAGATATGATATATGCATGTAGTAGTGGGAATATGTTTTGAGACTGAATGGCTTAATTATCCAAAGGCTTAAGAAGAAACAAGAGAGACTTACGCTGGAATGTTCAAAAGATCATAGACCATAGAAATTGACACTTTTCACAAATTGTGCCTTCCCCTTATTCTTGGGACATTTTCTGAAGGAATTGAAATCATGTTTTCTTTGCCGCCTTTTGGTCTTTATGCAGCTGGTGTTATTTGTTATTATTGGAGTTTGTAATGCCACAAAGGGCATCTGTTGCGGCCGCTGCTATCATCCTCACGTGTTCCAAAAGAACAGGATAAGTACTAAAAAAAAGGTTCCAAATATACTGCTGATGATTCAGACGTCAAACGCTCTGGTGCAGTCCTATTTTGAGCGTGATTTGTGCTGTGCTCAGGTTGTAACTCAGGTTGCATTTGCTGTTTAAAATTTTAACACCCATTGTCAGCTGACAAAACAGGCGTCAGATTTGATCATTCAAAGAGCAGATCACGTGGCACAGGATACGTTTGGGTTGGCTGTGACCAGCAAAAATGCCCAACATATCATCAACACAAGACCTCAGAACCAGCTGAACACCCACTGAAAGAACACAGATACTTAATAACCTTAGCCCACCCAAGCCCGGGAAACACTTTTAACACCCTGAATAATTTTGAAAGCAGTTCTGGGGAACACTGGAGAATTTTAAAGGCTGTTCCAGGCCCCCCTGAATAATTTGGGCACCCAGTGTACTTCCCTGTCCTGTTCAATGTCTAGCCTTAAAAATTGCAGGTCTGCTCCAAGATCACCAAGCACGCCTCAAAACCCTTAAGGCAAGCCAACGAAAGAATCCTACTCCCGTATCCTACCCCAACACATCAGTGCAGCACTAAAACAGTGTGCCATGGTCACAAAAGAAAAAATGGCGTCTGCGTTGGACTTTGATCCTGGAAACTCCTCATATTGGAGCGAACGTCACCGTGACATTGTCTTTGGTGCCAATTACAATGCATTTGTCACCAAGTTTACAGGTTTCTCTATCTGCCACCCAGTGTATAATGACATGATGACACAAAAATGCTCAAGTGCGTGCAACACTCCCTACGATCTGTTATATGCAGCGAGCTACCAACCGCCACCTTCTCATTTCTACCCAACTGAGAAAACAAGAGCATCAATGCCTATAGAGCATTGGTGGGAGATAACCCACAATAATGCACAACGCTTGGCTTCATCCCTAAGACAAAACTCACGTATGCAATGCCAACCTCGTGGAAGGGTGTACAACGTAATTTCTCCAGCCACACCTGGAGCATGGGTATTATTGCTGTCTGGAACAAAGAAGCAAAACAGCTTGACTGATGGCTCGCCAAATTGGCTGCAAATACTGCAAAGGAGAGAGGGCCCCAGAAGCAGTTTGAATTGAAGTGCTCCAATTGGAAATTATGCTACACTGACGGAAGCTGCATAGGCAAGGCCAAACACTTTGCAGGTGCAGGGGTATACTGCCCTCAAACCAATACTGAATGTTATGTGGACTCAGGGGGCGTGAGAATGACAAACACCATCAATAGAGCTGAGCTCACAGGGATTGCAGCAGCGCTTACCAATAAGTTAATAAGTATACCAAGATTGCAACGGGCAGTGCATGCTCCCGAAGCCAAATTAGAAAACCACTGCTCTTCCCTGAAAAGCAACGAGCCCATATACACTCAAATCTGCTAGAACAAATTGTATCTATGATTCATGCTTCACCAGAACCTATCTGCTTCTATAAAGTGAAAACTCTTAGTGCATTTGCCGGAAATGAATGTGCGGATGCAATTGCCAAACACTCTGCCTTACATGGCGGAGGTCATGACGTGCACTTTCAGCCTCCAGCTCCAGACGGTAATGCATACACACACCTTTACTGGCTTGCGGCTAAAGACACCGATGAGGATTCCAGCGGAAGAGGGGCAATTACAGCTAGGCTTTGTGCACTTTCTGAATTTAAGGTTAAGCTGAGAATAGAAATGTGCAAGTCACACAGACTGGGGAGCGCCAAAACAGGCACAGGGTATTACAACTGCTGGAACTCACTGGAAGTATTTTAAACTTTTGGTCAATAAGCAAGCCACAAATGCTTTCTGGAACAATAGTAATCTCAATTTCTACGAAAAGCTAAATGTTATGAGGTACCGCACTTTTTAATCAAAAACACACCTACCAGTAGGGCTTCTTCCCATTGCAAACTGCCCCATCTTCCCTTGCACTGATAGTGCGCTTCACATACTCTCAGGTTGCCAACAAACTAAACTGAGGAACATGATTATAAAACGCCATAATATGGCAAGTGTGCTGATCCTCCAAGCCCTACAAAAGGGACCATGCGGAGTCAGCCAAATTGCCTACACTGACATAGGCAGCACAGATAAACTATCAGAGCAAGGCCTAGATCTGAGCACTGCCAACAAAACAAGCACTGCCAACAAAACAAGCACTGCCAACAAAATAAGCACTGCCAACAAAACAAGCACTGCCAACAAAACACTGCCCTCTTAATTGCTACCCAACCTAACAGCACATGCTTTAAAAGCCTCTTCTCGTCCTAAAGCTATCCTATTTCTACCTAGCACTGCGTGCTCTTCTTGCGTAACCACCCGCAACTCATATTATCAGCAGCTTGCTAAAGACGAGAAACTCAATATAAACCAGTGCGAGGTTTACCTGATTGAGTTTAAGTTATGTGAAAACACTAGGCCTGATCCCCAACTCCAAAAAGCAAAGCACAGCACAGCGTGCTTCTTGCCAACCTAAACAGACAAGGATATAGGGAAGTCAAGCTTCACGTGATCCTCATTGAGGTTATGGGGACTATCTACAAAGACCATATATACAAACCTCTGGCAGACCTGATCTGGATTACCATAAGATTGATAACCTGACAAACTGAATGAGCACTCCATCAGACATGCATCTGCACTCATAAAAACAAGGTATGCACTGCAATATAACACAAGCAATAACAGTCAAGGTTCGGATCTGGATGCCACGGCACACAACCCCCCTGACCCACTTTTTTTTTGGTGGTGTTACAGCTACGCCCCCCAGCAGGGATCTGACAGACAGCAAAAAAAAGAGGAGGGAGGGCTCAAGCAGAGGAGAAAGCAAGAGGAACCTGCTCAAGGAGACCCAGAACCAGGGAAAGGAAACCAGGAAAAAGAAAAGGACCCAAGTAGAGTACAAAGTTGAGGGAGCGCAGGACAGAAGACGCAGAAGAAAACCAGGAGGACGGAAGGAGACGCCAAACACACGAAAACGGGGGGGAGACGCACAAAGTTGCAGTGCAGCACATAAATTTCCGATTAATTGTTCGCGCGGTGGGGGGTTGCCTGGTGCAGGTACCTATGTAGCCCCCTCCCTCAATCATGCTGGCTGCGTCATCACTACCAGCGGAGTCTTTTCTTTTCTTTTCTTTAAGCGTAGGTGGCAACATCTACAGCGCTTGTATGATAGAGCCATTCAAGGACTCAAAAGAGTAAAGAAACTTACTTCAAAGCTCTATGTGCTGCTACTAAACTTTTTGTCCATTTCAAACATACCGTTCCATCCTATACCAAGAAAGCGCGCCTGCAACTCTGATAAAATAAAACTACGCAGGCAGTGAGAACCACTCCCCACATGAATCAAGGAAAAGGAGCCACTTTGGTACCGAGTACCGTAAGGCTCCTCCACCGCAAAAAGGAAAGCAAAAGGGAAACTCTGATCCTCATTTATTGATTCATTCTTCTTTATATGCAGTGCCTGCCAGGCAGTGGTAGAAGATTCATATGGTAGGTACTTAATTCCGAAATGCAGGTGGGATGTTGTGTGGCTTTGCATCCATTGGATGGTGCGGAGCCTCAAAACTACACCTTTCCTATTGTATGTGTTGCTTATGATGTTTTATCTCCCTGCGTCCTGTTGCTTTCTTACCCAATATCAAAATAGCTTTCCTAACTACTAATGCCACTGAAAGTGTGGGGAATGGGTTTAATCTGTGCAAACGTTTTTCTATATTATGGTTTTTCACTGCCTGCGTAGTTTTTCTTTTTTCTTTAAGCGATATAGCTGCCGGTAGCTCCCATTTGAACACCTCTGTACGCCTTAGTGCTGCGTGTTCTTGGCTCAGGATGGTGTTTACATACAACTATCATGAGGTATCATGATTTTACATCCAGGCAATGATGCAGATGGATCACTCAATCTTGAGCCAATAAGTAAAATGACGCCAACGACTTAACATAAATATAATACCCAGAGGCGGTACTTTCTTTTCACATTGTTGATAACACCAGCAAAAGTTCTGATCAAAAGACCACCCACTAATATTCCTGGAAATTCTGATGCCCAGTGCTTGTGGCGTGCTGCACCGCCTCTTTCTCCCCTTTAAGACCAATTTGGCAAACGCCACAGCGAAGTGTGAAGCTGGCTGTGTTTGTAAACTGCCGGGCTTCGTGAGCTGCTTGCACCTGCACCATGTGTTTAGATCAACAAAGGTAATGCGGCGTGTGGCGACGTGTGGGAACAGAGAAAACTGGAAAAGCAACGGAAATCACTTTAAACAAGGGAAAGGAGGCACCTGCGCATTGAGTATTGTGGCCTTACAAGAAGGATGTACCTATACCTGGATGAGTCCTCAGATTAGGCTGGATTGTGACACATTCTAGTTTTTTTCTTGTAAGTAAATGGCACATTTTGTTTTTTTCTTGTAAGTAAATGACGTGCTTTGCAATTACCAGGCGCATGTACACACAAAAAACACTCGTGCAATCGTAACTCCAGCTGCACGACAGCATCGGAAATACAACAGCGTGTGTGGGATAACGCAAAAAAACGAGCACTCAGTTTTGCCAATTACATGTAACCTAACATCGCGAAGCAGCACAGGTCCTAGGAGTTGCACATACTCTTCCGTACGTTGTATTTTGACATTGGAGGAGTATATGCAACTCCTAGGAGTCGCGCTGCAGATCAAAAGAAGCAACTGTGTTTATTATGCAGCATTCCTGTACTTGTACCTGCACACACAGCTAATGTTCAGTAGAAAAGGACACCGCAGAGCAGCACAGACTATCAGGAGCTAGTAACAGCTGAAACTAGTACGTGCAAGAAAGACACGAGTAAGCAGCTCATGGTCCGATGCAGCCATCGTGCTCGTGTGAACTAACAGGAGCCAGCAGCAGCTGAAACTAGTACGTGCAAGCAAGACACGAGTAAGTAGCTCATATAATCCGATGCAGCCATCGTGCTCGTGTGAACTACCAGGAGCTAGCAACAGCTGGAACTAGTACGTGCAAGAAAGACACGAGTAAGCAGCTCATGATCCGATGCAGCCATCGCGCTCGTGTGAACTAGGGTTTAGGGTTTACAGATTAAGCCATCAGTCAGTGTGACTTAGGGTTTAGGGTTTACAGATTAAGCCATCAGTCAAAAAGTGCGACTGCTAGGATCATGTAACCGATGCAGCTATGCAGCCATGCTCTTGTGACGTTCCTGTAGAAGTAGGGTTGGCCAGAACCATATATATATATATATATATACGGTGTAGGTATATACGACATTCTTGGCAGGGAAATCAAGAAATATACGATCATACACGGCGTATATATACGGTTCTGGCCAACCCTATGTAGAAATTAGCGGCACTGGAACACAACGCACCAGCAGTTGTGCAGCTTCCTGTATCTGCACAGCATCAGAAGAGGACGGCTCAACTTTGGTGATGTCCAGCTCCTCAGGGCCGTCCTGGTCAGGCAGGTGCACATTTATTTCCTTTTAACGACGGTTTTGGGCAGTGCATCACAGCAGCAAACACAGCCGTGGAGTTCTGTCTGGCATGAGCACGTTTGTTTGATAACAATTTCCAAACTCTTCGTCCCATGCAAACATGTTGAATAAAAAGTTGGTAAATTCAGAAAAGTATCAAGTTGAGAGCCTTTCCAAACACACCCTATCATCACGCACTTTTACTTTCTAAAGCAAATGGCACAAAATAGGTGTTGCATGGTATGGGTCAGGAGGGTCCGTAAAAAAATACATCTAGCATAGCTGCCACGTGCTCACAAATCCACCCTGCTGGTTTTTCGTAGTCATTGTAAGCTACATCTAGTTGCATCTAGCAGCTGTAAACTGCAGTAGTATGTTGTCAGGCGCATGCATAAGACACACAAACACACGTACGCACACTCAATCACACACATACACACAAACACACACACAGGCACACACATACTTACACACAGGCATGCACACACAAAAGACACAGACACTCACTCTCTGTAACAACAGAGTGCAACGCACCTGAATCGGGGAGACAGACATAGCATCGTAGTGCAGACCGTCGTATAAGAGCATCACACGCTCAGGATAACCTGACAGATGTACTGATGCAAGTTCAGTTAACAAGGTTCTCTCAGGCAAAAAATAAGCGTCAGTATTGCACAGGCAGGGAGTGTCATGCAAGAGCATTACACGCTCTGAGTCTCCTGAAAAAGGTGAGGATGCCCAGCAATTTGGTGAGGTACGTATATTAGGCCATACAGCCAAACATAAATCAGGCGTGCACATATGTATCAAACTTGACTGGTGTCACTTGCTTGGCGCCTTGCAAGGGGGGAAAGGCACTTAAATTTAAAGACCTGCAGGCACAAGTCATGCCTAAGGTTGGCCAGAACCGTATACATACGGTGTATATACAAATTTCTTGGCAGGGATTTCATCAAACATGCGGTTATGTGTCATATTCGGTGTAATTATATGGTTCTGGCCAACCT
>Ga0307948_1003166_pt1:0-10000 | contig 12151 bp, 14 predicted proteins | sample OrgLakmetagen280_FD_201824 | JGI IMG/M metagenome (GOLD analysis project Ga0307948, IMG submission 201824) | Saline water microbial communities from Organic Lake, Antarctica - #280 | ecosystem: Environmental > Aquatic > Non-marine Saline and Alkaline > Saline | place: Antarctica: Organic...
TAATATCTGTCTACATCTGTCTCCTTACGCTTAAAAAGTTGTGCCTAAATAGTTGTCAAGTGAATGACACACAGCGTGACCCGAGGGGGGGGGGAGCGTAAGCTTTCCTCAATCTCCTATGCTTATATGGTTGCCAAGGTAAACACATAAAGTGGCTGGTCTTGTGCAACTACAGCAAGCAGGTGAGTGGCTGTGGTCTTGATGCTGGGCGGGATGGGAGAGTTTTTGTGTCGAGTGCAAGAGGTGGGTGAGAAACAGGATGACAAGGAGTGGGTGAGAAAGGTGGGTGGGACAAGGTGGGTTATAGAGGTGGGTGACAAAAGTGGGTGAGAAACGGGATGACAAGGAGTGGGTGGGACAAGGTGGGTGAGAAAGGTGGGTGAGAAACAGGATGACAAGGAGGGCAGCGCAAGCTGTCTGTGACCTCTCTTTGGTCTAGCAATTATTAAGGCAGGCAACAACTGCCGGCCTATGATGTTCTGCAGCAAGGCCAGGACGAGTAGGTGGGTTGATGTCAAGGTAAAAGGTTTGTGGGTTCACAGTGCTGAGAATCAAGAAGTTTGATTTTGTACCGTGTTCCCTGTAATGTATTGCAATACACATCTCTTATGTTTTTGCCCTGAACATTTGCAGCACATTCAATCTTGTGATATTATCTCCACTTGTCTCTCACATGCAAACACACACGCACATGTATACACACAGGGTAAGGAGCCCTTGCTTTACGTCACAGTCCTGCTGCTGAGCCTACAATTCCATGCAGCGCTTCGGTTCCTGTGGAAGGTGTGTGTGTTAAGCGTGTGTGTGTATTGGCACGTGTGGCCGAACGCCTAAATTGAGCCTACAGTGCCATGCAGCGCTTCTCTTCCTGTGGAAGGTGTGTGTGTTAGCATGTGTTGCTGAATAATTCATTATGGTGTGTCATTGCGTGTGACCATGCGGAAGTGCTGAAGTGTGCGTGTGTGCTCACTTGCTTATGATCATGCTGAAGCTTATGCATTCTTTGGCGGGGGCAGGGCGGCTGCGGCTGCTTATTTAGTACTCTCCTTCAACTTCTGCGCTTTCTACCGCAGGAAGAAGCTGCACGTGCGTACAGAGTGGATGCGGTGCACCTTGCTATTGCCCTACACCAAGAAGGGGCACTATCTCTCCTGCAGTCAGGTGGGTGGGTGTATACGTTTGTGTGTGTGTTGTGTGTGTGTGTGTGTGTGTGTGTGTGAAAGAGTGTGACTGTGACTTTGTGGGCTTGTGTGTGCGTGTGTGGCGGTGTAATTAAAAAGCCCGAACTAGAGCTTCCCACCCAAGGAACATTTCTGCTAGACTCATGTAAAGCGTGTGTGGTGGTGTGTATTTAAAAAGCCCGAACTAGACCTCTCCTCCCAAGAAAAATCCCTGCTAGACTCATGTAAGCCCCCCTCATTTCAGCCCCCCACTGAGCCATGGAACACATGCATGAAATACTGCCAATGAAATGCTGCCATCCATACAGCTCCTTTAGCTCTCTGCTCTCGATCTCAAAGTAAGTATCCTGCTCTTTGCTGTCAAACTCTCAATACGCTGCAGCTTGTGCTAAGCCTGTTGTGGCCTTTACAAGTCAAGTGGTACAGTGAAAAATGCAGGCTGTGAAAATGTATTGCACCTTGTGTATTGCACCTTGTGCGTTGCATCAATGCTGATCTCGGCCCCGGTGCACACACCCTTACACGCCCGTCTCCCCATTGGATCGCACTCCAGCTTTCATCTTTTGTCTTTGTATTGCATCAATGCTCCCTTGGACCCAACACGCATACCCTCACACGCCCTCCTCCCCATACAAATGCAATTCTTGCTGTCCACATCTATCCTTAAGCTTTCGACACTTTACGCCGGCCTAAACCGCGTACCAAAAATGCCAATGCTTTTGGCTTGCTTGTTGGTTTCCAGAGAGCACGGTCACTTCCATGGCAGGTTCTGGTTCTGGCAGGCCTACTGATAAAATCTTCATACGTGGTCCATTGCTCAACGCCCATGCATTCCGACCCCCCCACCTCCTTCTCATCCCACTGCAGATAACCTCCTCTTTTTCCTTAACCTTCATATCACGTCACACATATCTAGTGTTGGCCAGAACCATTTATATAGTGTGGTTAGCAGGGTAACCACCAAATACACGGTCATATACCTACACATATCATCACCCATATGAGGGATCCACCATATGGTGTGCCAACCTCACACGGCCAGCAGCGCCATCGTCACGAAAACACCACTTTGTTGTCGTTGCTAAAGTCGCTTTTTAGGTACCAAGCTGCCTGAACACAACCTATGCTCTCATCAAAGATGTGCCAACCATCATGTTGCAGATGATTTAAATTAAACCCGGTCCCATTACTTCCTCTCCTCCAATGCTCCCTTGCCCTCCCTCCCCCGTCCCAACCTCCCTTTGAAGAAAAAAAAATTTAAAAAAAGCTGGTAGTGTTGACACAGCTGGCATGCCCTCCCCTTGCCTTTTTTGCAGCGGGTGCTGAGCCCGGCCCGGACGTAGCCTCCATGATTCACTCCTACGGCCGCAAGTTCCTACACCACGACAGCTCAGTGGCATTGCAGTACTACATGCTTGCAGCTGTGGTGCGCGGCAACAGCATCGCCGTCAAGGGACAGGTGCGTGTGTGTGCTGTGTATGCCTGTGTGGTGGTGTGTGTTTTGTGACTTCAAGTGATGTACCAATATGCCCCTGATATCCCCCTGTTGCTATGCCTTCACACACACACACACACACACACACACACACACACACACACACACACACACAAACAAACACACACACAGCCCTTTACTGGCCTGGCTTATTTATAAAAAGTAATTTGCAGCTTTCAACTCTTTAATCCCTAAGATTGCATGCACATATACTGCATGAGCTGCTGGCTACCTCCCTTTCCTTCTTCTTATGCATAGACGCTGCGTGAGCTACTGGCAACCTGCAACCTCTGAAACCTTCCCCTCCCCCCAATGCACAGATGCTGCGTGAGCTGCTGACGGAGTCACGGGATTTCGGCACCCTGCTGGGAGGTGGCAGTGGGCCTGGGGGGCACCCTGGAGGTGCCCTGCGTGCATATGTACCGGACCCTCAAGAGCGCAAGCAGCTGTTTGAAGCAGTGGCCTACGAGTGTCAGGTAATGGCACGGAGTGGTGCTTGAAGCAGGGAGGGATGTGTGTTTGTTTTGGGTGCTCAGCGTGCGTACATAGCGGACCCTGGGGAGCGTGTGCGGCTGTCTGAAGCAGTGGCCTATGAGTGTCAGGTAATGGTGCGCAGTGGTGCTTGAAGCAGGGAGGGATGTGTGCTGGGTGCTCTGCATACGTGCGTAGCGGACCCTGAGCAGCTTGAGCAGCTGTTGAAAACAGTGTAAGATTACCATCGGTGGTTTAAGTCTGGGACTTACGATCAGTGTGTGTAAGGACTGAGTTATAAAAGGAGCACATGCAGCTTTCTATTCAGCAGTTCATGGAAGGCGGGAGGTGCTCACTAGCTTGTTTTGTAGGGACTAAGCTTGCCTTCGTTTTTGTTGTGGAGGACTATCTGGCACTAGGCACCTTCATGGCCCCTCTTTCTTAATTTCAGTATGGAGGGTCTTGACTGCCTCGTGTTTTATGTGCGTGCTGAATTTTACACACCTCCCTTCAGATCCCCCTGCTCTGCTTCATTTACATCAAGCCTGGCACTGGGCACACATATTTCTCTCTCTCTTTTGCACATGGTCAGCGCCTTCTGCACACGGCATACTCCTGATTTCCAACCCAGGCCGCCGCACAACTTGGAGAGGCTACTAAGCACCTACCTGCAGCTGCTGGTCAACGCATGAGCTGCGAATGATTGAAATTAGGCCTGCGACCCCTTTGTTCCATTTCGCAGTGCCTCTGATGCACAGCACCCTCGTAACGACAAGCTCACCCTGGCACCCCACACAGCCCACCCTCGTAACAACAAGCTCACCCTGGCACCTAAACCTAAACCCAAACTCTAACCCTAAACCCTAAACCCTAAACCCTAACCCTAAATCCTAACAACAAGCTCACCCTGGCCTCCCACACAGGTGGCTGCGCAGCCTGAAGAGGCAGTGGAGTTGTACCTAGCGGCTGATCGCCCTCGCCAGGCTCTGTCAATCCTGAACCAGCAGGTGTCAGCTGTCATGCCACGCGCGGCAGATGAGGTGGCCACCGGATTGGATGCTACAGGTATGTAAGGGAACGAGATGGGTGTTGGGTTTGGGTGACTTAGCAAGGCCGCATACAATGCAGACACATGCATAAATTAAAAACAGGATTATCGCGCATTTTCAAACGGAGGGACGCTTTGTACTCACAATCGCCCCCCCCCTTCCCCTAGGCTCTTCTAGTTCAACAACGAACAAAGGGATTCCTTTGTAAATGCTGCAAGCGCAGTAGGTGTTCAGTTGCGACGTCTGTGTGATACACTTGGTGCATACATTTTAAGTTGATGCAACTCAGCATACTCTTAAGTAAATCAGCGTGCCTCCTTTCATGTCAAGCCTCTCTCTGATGGAGAAGCTCTAAAACGCATCCAGAGATTCTCAGTAACGCACACATCATAAAGTTCACCTGTGTGGGGGTGACTGAATTTGTGACTGAAGCGTACACAAGTCGTTAAGGTTGGCCAAAACCGTATATATGCACCGTATATGACCGTATATTTGGTGATTTCCCTGCCCAAAATACCGTGTATGCACTGTATATATATGGTTCTAACTAACCCTACACATCGTGCATGCATATAGCACAGAAATTCACGCGTGTGCTTATTTTTATCCGTGCAGGTACTTACAGTCACCTCACAACTCCACATTTGAGCACATCAATTTGTGTATGTGTCTGCACGTGTGGCTCTTACACTGACAGCTCAAGCTCAACTGCTTTCTTATGCAGTTGTGCAAAGTGCTGCTGTGGCTCTGGACCAACTCGCAGACATACAGTATGAAGCATGAAGTATGAACACATGAGGTGTATACTTAGCATGCGTACCTGCGCAGGTGCTGCTGTGGCGTTGAAACCACGCACAGACGTACAGCATGAGGCACGTACAAGTGTGTGTTTGTGCATATGTGCAGGTGCTGCGGTGGCTTTCAAACGACTTGCAGATATTCAGCATGAACGTACGTCTGCGTATGTATTTGCGCACAGGTGATGCTGTGGCAATAACGCAATCTGTAAAACGCTCAGTGTGGACACACGTGTGTATAGTGTATATAATATATATCTGTGCAGGTGCTGCTGTGGCTTTGAAACGACTTGCAGACATACAGCATGAAAACATGAACGCATGTGCATGTGTGTATACGCATCTGTGCAGGTGCTGATGTGGCACTGAAACAGCACATGATGCGCGGCCAGGATGCACGCGCTCGCATAGGGCCCAATGCAGACGCTGGTTCGCAACGAGAGGTGGAGGCTTTTGACCAGCTGTGCGCCGTGTGGGAGCTGCTGCTTGCCTCACGCAAGGGACGCCATGACATGGTGCGTATATGGAACTGTGATCTATAAGAACATGTTCTGCATACGTAAGGGCTGCTGCCAGCCTCACACAAGTGAGGCCATGACTTGGTGCGTGCTGTATGATTTAGAAACAGCGTAGAGTGCTTTGTGTTTGTGGCAGCTGCTGCTAGCCGTACAAAGAAGGGGGGCGTTGACATGGTGCGTGCAAAATAATGAATGATTTATAAAGGAATATACAGTGGAATATACAGTGTATTTATGGGAGCTGCTGCCAGCCCCACGACGATGGGAGGACGTATATGGTGTGTGTATGCATGAGCGAGATTGCATGGTTTGCAGGGTTTAGTGCGTGCACACTTGTGGGTTGGATTGCAGAAAAGTGTGTTTTCCACTTGATACCCATGAGTATGTGGGTGTGCACCCTGTTTTTATGTTGCTGTGCTCAAAATAAGCAGGCAGAAGGGATTACTCCCCATAATAATAAAAAAGGGCAGGGATGGGTCTTACGGACTTCTGAGACGTCCCATACGGTATAATACGCTAATAATACGCAATACGCGTATAATACGAAAACGTATTTATGCTATTTTGGGGGGTACCCTGGGCTTGCACCAACCACCCTCCAACCACCACGAATTTTCCCCCCAGCCTCCAGAACATTATAATGCCTCCTGGTAAAGACCCTGAGTGGCATCGTGTTGTTATGGGATAGAAGGGGCAGATTTACGAGATGCCAGATGCCAGATGCCAGAATTCCGAGATTTCAGCAGCGGTGCCCCCCGCATCCGCAAGCACTTAATGAGGCAGAATACCAGCGTAGGTGTAGCAGCATGCAAAGCTGACCCGGCAGGAATCCTCAGGGCGTAGTCGCAGCGCTCGCTAGCAATGGGTGAAATTGCCGACGCTAGCGGGAGGAGCATGCAGGAAAAGAGAGGCACCTGCACAGGACTACAGCAAGCACATCAGCAGCAGCATCTACACAGTCATTGGACACCTGCAGCAAGAGGGCAGTTACCAAGGCTTGTGTGGATGCAGCTGTTGCACAATTCATCTATGCTACAGGCACCACCCCCTGGGTTGTGGTAGCAATAAGCAAGTGATCATGCTACGTTCTGAGGGGCTGGGAATTCCTCTGGGGGCTCTAGAGGGCTTGGAAGTGGCTCTGGGGGGCTCTAGAGGGCCTGGGAGTGCTTCTGGGGGTCTCTGGGGGGCTTGTGGCTGCAAATTTCGTTGTGTGCCCAAAATCGTATTATACGGAGCAATTTAAAAAATACGGTTAAATACGTGATAAATACGTTACGACGTATAATACGCCTACGCCGTATGACTCATCCCTGAAAAAGGGTTTAGTTTAGTTTGGGTGCAGTAGATTGTTTCCATGCAACAGGGGAGGGGATGTTGAGGCTCTGGGCCTGTCTTGCCTAACAAATGCATCGCACAAATACTTTGTTTGCATTTAACACGTGTAAGGCGGGATCATATCTGAGAAGGGTAAACTAGGTTGAGAAGCTAGAGGCAACCAGTTAATTGGAAAGACAGAGACAGGGTCAGCCAGAAGCTTGCTCGTTTGGCAGGTAGACCAAAATATTGGTCACGTCACAGTATTACACATACTGCTGTACTGCTACTGATGGCTCTTATGTCTTTTGAGGAAATCAAGTGGAACAGTGCGCTTGTGCTGCACGTATGCTCGACTTCATGCTGCCTCAGACCTTGTTGGATTACGCTCCTCTCTTTTTCCTTTTCCCCAGGCACTGCAAAAGCTGCATGAAATGGCATTCGTGCCTTTGGAAAAGGCACGGGTGGAGCATTGCGTCCGTGCTGCCCAAACCGCTTTGCATCTGACAGTCCAGGAGCGGCTCCAGGACGTGCTTGGCATCGCAGCTGACACCATCTCCGCTCAGAAAGTAAGTGCAAGGCTTGTTGGGTGTGAAGGTGGCCGGAAGTAGGTAGGCGCTGTCCTGTGGCAAAAGGAAAAGGAAGGAGGCAGCAGTTACTCCCCGCAATCAGTGACAAATTCGCTGGCGAGTGCCCTCGTTGGTTGTGTAATTTGTGCCGTTATTTGGCAACATCGGTGACACTTTCTTGTTAGAAATTGCTCTGTTTCCTTGTCGGTAGAGAGCATAAATCTCCCATTGCTTCAAATCATCTGCGTTTATCTTTATCAAGTACACAGGCGGAGGTAACTTTCACAATTTGTAGAGGAGAAGGGTCCATGATGGTCCACCAAGCATTGCAAAACTCCTCTACTGCAATAGGAAGAGGATACCAGCTGGTACCAGTACGATGAGCAAGCACCCCATGCCTGTCCATGTTTGCAGGCCGGAGCTTCGCGAGAGAAGCTGTTCACCCTCAGGAACCAGCTAGATGCGTTGTGCCTCTTTGCCAACAGCGTTTCATTCCGGGTGCCAACCGCGGTATATCAGAAGTTGTGCGCGACAGCTGCAAGCTTTTCGTGATTGATGATTGACTTAGTCTCATTAAATGACCGGGAACGAACTCTTTAAAGGGAGACCTTGATAAAGTAGGAGCTGCCTATTGCTTACAAAAATGTGCGTAGCAATTTGAATGCTTGTAACAATCAGCGTGCTCCCAACTACTGCTCACACCAGCCAAAATTTCACCAAACTGGCTAACTAGAAGACAGTTCCAACTAACGTAGTGTTGCAATCTCCTCCAAGAATTCGAGCAGAGTATTTCCTTTGCTTGTAGATGGCGCCCACTACTTCAATCGACACCAACTTGAGTTTTATCTATTTGTACCCTGTCTTTGAAGATTGCTAATTAGAGTTTGTTGTTTTGTTGCCTCGTCTAGCTGACGTTGACCCTGAAACAGCAGCTCTATATTGAAGTTTACAGAAAATCTTGACTTGAGTGCCAAGATATATAACATAAAAAATAAGCTCCTCTTGGCATTTTACAGAAGTAAAATGCGATAAACCCTACACTACACTTTGCGACCTTTATCCAAAAAAGCAAGTTCAACTGACGTTGCAGAAATCAGTCAAGACGTTAAAAACCGTACGAGCACAGTAGTGCTCTTGTAATCATTAATATGGTGAAACCCCGGGGACAAGCCTTGACAGACAAAAGAGGGGTTAGTATGAAGGAGAATCGGCAATCTACTTGCTTGTGTGAGGCTCTGAGGGGGGGTGTACATGTTAGGTAACAACGCCCGGTGAAGATTTAACCTATGTTCTATTAATGGCACAACACAAAGGGGTGTCAGGTGTAGATTACGAAGATAAAATAAGATGAGGTAAGCAAGCCCAGCACAGCCAGCCCAGAGATGCTTGCAACAGCTGTCTTAAAGGAGAGACCGGCGGGCCCAGCTCTCTAGGGGTGGCAGCCATCTATGTTTCGTGGTGGGCTCCCCGACCTTCCAGCCAGGTACCTGCAAAAAGCATTCGTGCGACATCGATCATTTCAGATGGCGAGTCTGATAATTGGGAGAGGAAAAAGTCATTGACCGCAGAAACACAATGGAATGTACCTCTTTGTTGCATGTTTCCTAGCATGTGCAAAAGTATGAATTCCATTCTGCAAGAACATAGGCGTACTCCACATAATCTAAGTTTCATAATGAGATGAGGGTTGTAGCATACGGCCAAAATGGCTAACCGGATGAATGAGCGATTTGTAGATCGTACTTATGCATGTTACAAGGGTAGTGCAGCATCCTCTGCTGGGCCTGCATGTCCTTTCATTCATGCATAATTTACATGTGAGCATGGTTTGGTTGTGGACAGATCAAACATTTTAAAGCATAGGAATCCTGTGTGCGGCATGTGCATAGGAAGTAGAGTGAAGGTACAGCACATTCACAAGCCACACACACATAGGGATGCACACATACACAAATACACAAACCTATTCCAACCACAAGGTTTTGACGAGCAATGTGCGGTACGTATTCTGCATGCAGCATGCTCGCATCCTAGTAAGCACTTTAGCACGTGCATGGCTCCTGTGTTCAGGAATCCTGTGTATGACACTGCATCATTTTAGAGTGAGATGAGACGCCACCGTACACATAATTGTTATATATATGTCTTGCATTGTACGAAGGTATATGTGTCTGAGACAGTGCTGCACCTTGCACCCTATGCATCATGCATGAGTAAGGTCTGGCCAAAACCACATGTTTATTCTCTGTGTGTGTGTGGTGTGTGTGTGTGTGTGTGGTGTGTGTGTGTGTGTGGTGTGTGTGTGTGTGTGTGGTGTGTGTGTGTGTGTGGTGTGTGTGTGTGTGTGTGTGTGTTATAATTGTAGGGAACCCCCAAATTCAAAAATCATATACGTTGCGTATACCCGGTCTTGCTGACCCTGGTCATCAGCAACCGACAGTGAACGCCAATTTACAATGGTCAAATGCCTTTGAAATTTGAAATGAAGTATGTGTATACGCTTTTGTTACAGCAATTTGCCTGAAGTCGTCTTTGCATTTAAGCATGCATAAATGATGAGTGCAACCTCCGCCTCGTTATCCTGAGACTCTGTGGAGCATCCCAGA
>Ga0307948_1003168_pt1 | contig 12146 bp, 9 predicted proteins | sample OrgLakmetagen280_FD_201824 | JGI IMG/M metagenome (GOLD analysis project Ga0307948, IMG submission 201824) | Saline water microbial communities from Organic Lake, Antarctica - #280 | ecosystem: Environmental > Aquatic > Non-marine Saline and Alkaline > Saline | place: Antarctica: Organic Lake...
GAGTCTTGCAAATGGCATGGTGGTTCTAGCATTTGTGATAAATGTGAGTGTGGAGAAGTTCAAGATGAGAAGCATGTGCTTTTCTTTTGCAAGTGTGCTGAAGTGTGCGAGCTGCGCATGAGATACAAAGACCTTTTTGAAGGAATGTTTAAGACTCTGCGTGCGTTTGCTCCTTCGAGCTCTGAATTTACTCATTTCTTGGCTTGTCATCACAGTATCACTGGTTTTGAGACCAATGCATTCCTGAATCAAGACTCATACAGACTCCTCAAGTTGTGTCAGATTTAGTTTCAAATTCGACACTGGTTGATTTTGTTTCACCAGCCAATTGCCATCAGCCAGAGTCTCGGGCTGTAGGCCATCCTTGTAACCCTTTAACCCTACAAGAGGACCATCTAAACTGGCCAAACAACCAAATAACCGTAAAACCGTTGCTCACATTATAATTCCCAGAAAAAATCATACAAAACATCCATGCCACTGCTTAGTATGACAAAGAAGTAATGTGATGACACAGTTCGCAAGGGAGGGCACTTTGCGGGTGCCAGCAATAAGCGGCCCCACCACACTGCTGAATAACAAGAAAGGATTGAAGTGGGGAGCTTATGTCCTCTCTACAATGTTAATAATATGGCCAGGCTATGTTCCTGTGCGTAGAAAGAAAATCTGTGCAGAAAGTTTTAGTAACAGGGCAGATTGGCTGGGAAAGCCTCCATAATCAGAGCTATATCATTCAGGGGACTCCTTCAAGAAGGGCTGGCCCCTCCCTCTAGACAACTTATAGAAAGTTTACAAACATTGTGAGCTCCTGTTTATTGGGGAAACAGAGATGCATAGACAAACTTATACTGTTTGCCTCTCAGGGAGAACGATATATGCAAAAAGAGCTTGTGTCCTGGCATGCGTGCAGCCATAATGCAATACTAAGCCCCACTTCAGAGTAACTGTATGATATAAACATTCATCATTTTTTGTTCTGTGGAGGAACCCCACAGCGGCTGCCTACCCTCGTGTTGGGCAAGTGCTCACACCACAGGTAAAAACGGGACTGCTGAAAGACGTTTGTGACATGAGGTCCTCCTTCTAAACTGGCCAACAAGCTGCTGACCCCGAAGCTGTTGATCTCATTACAGATCCCAGGAGCTAAATGAATTGATGCCACTGATTTAGGCAAAGACGCAGAATGCGTGAAAGGTTTAAGCACAGGGAAAAGGGAAAAGTGTCAACCACTAAAAAAGCTTGCCAGTACCACATTGCATTATAAAAAACCATACACTGACCAATTTAAAGAATGTGCAGCATCACACCAAAGAGTAAATTTACAAACATGTTTGAAGTTGCATAGCTTTTTTTAACATACTTCATTAAATAATCACCAATCTGCTTCACAAAAGGGATCTTCCAGACAGCAAGGCACTTGTGTCATTTGCATACCTTGTTATTGTGTAAACATTGCTATTCTTGAAACTCCTCTTTTCCCTCTCCAGTTGATCCCATGCCCTTGATGTCATGTTCCATGTTTAAGTACACGTTTTTATGACTATCTCCTGCTGCTACCCACGTGCTACTGCTCTGCGCCATAAGTGTGAGATATGCAGTGATCTCCGCAAACGAGGGTCGCAGCTTTGGGTCCTTACGCCAGCATTTATAAGCCAAGGACTGTAGAGCAAGGAAAAAAGGTTGTGTTGCATGAACCTGGCTATGTATGGACACCATGATCAGAACAGCATCGTACGCAGGCTTGTTGAGTTGTACGGTATGGTACGACTACAGTTTGTACGGTACAGACCGTACTTGTTATGATACGGCATACTATCGTAGTTGTCACACCGTATTTTACCGTAATTACGGTAGTATACGGTACGGTGTACGGTACAGTGCCATGCTTAATAAGATTAAGCAGTGCTATCAATTTGCTGAACAACATTTAAGGCAAGTAGTGCACTGCTTGAAGGGGGTTAGGTGAATCAGGGAAAGCGCATTTCATGTCTTTTGCCTTGAAAGAGAGCTGTGAGAGCAGATACTGTTTGCTGGGCAAAGGAATGCAAGCCCATTTTGGCTCAAGAATGGCGAGCAAGCTCTAAAACTTGCAAACGTGGAGCAAAAGTGTTAAGGGGGCAAGCAGCAAACGGAAAATTTATCTTGGGTTTAAGTGGCAGAAGATGTATGCAGCATTTGTCTGCTACAAACCATGTGATGAAATATTGAAACACACGATTCAATCACTTCGCCTCACGTTCTCCACAAATAGACAGTAATGTAATATTAGCCTGCACACTGCTCGTTGTGTTGCAGCAAGATGGCAGAGATTCTAGCATGGTCTGGTTTGTCTCTTGCTCTGCTCATGCGGATCTGAAATGATACGAGGAGGGCGTTGTTTTTTTGACTCGTCAGTCCTGGCTTAGCGGTATTTTTTAACAAATTTTACAAAGTTATGTTCATAATTGGAGAAGAGTGGAGCTGTGACAAGCTGCCAGCTATAGCAGTGTGAGTGTTTATCTGACCACGGCTTGACCATCGCCCCACCCACATGCTATGTATTTATACGCAGCCAACCTTACACTCAGCCAGCCCTACCTTGAACCATTCTGGACAGCTGGATGGGAACTTGGGCCGCAGGTTGTGTGTGACAACAGCCACCATGATTTGTGGGTGAGCCATGTTCGGATAAGGTGCGCTGCTGGTGTAGAGCTGCATAGAGTGTAAGAGAGAGACATGGGTTTGAAGCAGAAGTGAGCAAACAATCACATTTGAAAACAGGGCACCTGTCGTGTTTGAAGGCACTGGGCATTCATATAAGGAGCAAATTAATATCTATGCAAGACATGCAATGACATGCTCACCTCCCACATCATAATGCCAAATGCGTACACGTCCCCTTGTTGGTACACCTTGCCTTCTTCAATAAGTTCAGGGGGCATGTGCGTGACGGTGCCGCTGTAGCGCATGCTCACCTGTGAGGAAAGGTAAGCAATTCAGTTTTATTTGGGCCTTTTTTAAAGAGCAAAATGCTACATGATATGGGTCGGGTCGGGTAGGGAGTGAAGTGTCGTCAGGCATATGAACGCATGTATACATTTAGTGTGTCGGTGAGGAGTGAAAATTTGTACTGGGTCTGAGATTATTGCGAACAATGTACCTGCTGGATAGCAGTGAGTCAAACATCTCAAAATGAATTAAACCTGTGGAGTCCATTGCGACCTTACTTCAGAGGCTACGACCTGTGGAAGTGGATGCATGCTCACTGACCTATTCCACTCAAGAATGGACGTACTTCAGTCGCTCTTGTGGTCATGGTGGAACGCGAACCGTTTTACTTGAATTCGCTAAAACCGTTTAATTTGATTTGCACAGGAACCTTGCAATGGTTCAGCTGCTAAATCTTGGAATAGGATGGTTGAATCAAATAGCAACACTTTACGCTGTGTAGGGAAAGCAGATATTTCCCTTAGGAATGCTGGTGCTTCTAATGGTTGGACTAGACAGATGAAAGATTCCTTTGGTGATTTGTAGAATGGCACTATAATATACAAAATTGACTTTTTACGTTACAAGAAGCTGAATATTTCTAATTTGCGCATAGACTTGAGATTCAGGCGTCAGGCAGTTCGGAGAGAGGCACATGGTCAAGATGCTTGCTCTTGTTAAAATAAGTCTGGCTTATCACAACTGGTTTGTTTTGCCTGAGAGACCGGTTCCTGATGCACGTGCACTATTTGTCTTGCCAGAGTATTTGAAGATGGCTCTGAGCAAAAGTGTCATGAGGAACGTAGCTCGGTTCAGGATTTGAGGACATGGGTTGAGGTTTAAAACTGGTTTATACGGCAGGAGTCCGGACAGGAGTGCACGTGTTTGCAATTTATGTGAAAACGGGGATTATACTCAAGATGAGAAACAGGCTATTGTTTCATGTATGGGCACCGAACATTTACGGCACCAGTTCACCATTTGCTTGAAAATATTTCTGACGGTGATATCAAAGGTTTTGTTCTTCACCAACATAACTCCAGAAGTTTACAAATTTATTAGTGCAGCTGTCGATCTTTTTGATTTATTTATTTGTTGGGACCTATAGGTTGAGCAGCCATGCCAGGCTGGAGGCCTTTGTAATACAAAATAAACTAAAACCAACTTATTTGAATTCACGCAAGGGTGAAAAGTTTGTGAAGATTAGGGCCTCTGTAATGTCAACAAGACTAGTAATCTACACTTTCATGTTTCTGTGTAGCCTGTAAATTTGCAGGCAAGCAGCATGCTTACGGGAAGGCCCCTGACAACATATTTTTGTTCCAAACCCATTGTCATTATACCAAACAAACTTTGAAGTGGATGCCAGCAGCTTTCTAGATATTAAAGTGCACCTAAAATTACTGCGTCTATCTAAAATAGCAAGTGGGCAGGATCAAAGGACAACTTTGCATCTTGAACAGCTAGCTAGCTTTAAGGAAGCTCTACTTGTGCCTTTGCACCATCCAAGATGCTTTGAAATGCAAACTCTTGCTACAGTGCGAAGCCATGAGGCACACTACCCTGCGGTTAAAGCAAGGGTGACCTCCAGCTACAGGCTTTCCTGTCACCCCTGCCCCAAAGGCACTCGGCAGCATCGTGATATGACTTTGAAAATGCCTTCCCAGGAGTAGAGGCTGATGGCGGAAGTCAAGTGGTACAGCTTCAATTTGAGTGAAGCCTTATTGGCAATATTTTGGGGGATTCAGGGACGGGGACAACTGGCTAGCACTTTCCAGTAAGCCCGTGTTTAGGACTTCTTGGACATTTTCCATCGGTTTTGGGCATCTTCAAATCTCCAGTCCTTCATATAACTAGAGCCTAAGCAATTGATTTTAGTGACCTTACCAATTAGGGCAGCATGGCATAAAAGCACATTAGACAGAGATTGATGCAAAATTTGTTCTCTTCTGGTCCTAACATCACCTTAATTAGCGACTTTCACACCCGAGGCTCATCTCACCTGCGTCTTTGTGCCCTCCGGTAGCACCTGACTGATGCCGAAATCAGCCAACTGCATGTGCAAAAGTAAGCTGTAGTTGGTGCATCATGGTTAGAAAACCACTATCTGAAACTTGCGCGGATTGAGCCGAAAAATTTCTGGATTTATATATATTATTTATTAGTAAACAGTTATCGTGAAGAGACCGGACTGAAAAGAAATGTGGGAAATGTTTGGAAAAACTCTCATGGTGCGGTGCGTGGAAAGGCATACGCACAGCAGATTGGCCGGGAATAAGCTCCATATATTCTGAATAATATTTGATAACATTAAGAAAATAATGTACATTATTGTTGCCCATTTTGGGGCGCTTAAAAATGAAAGTCTGACACTTTTCTGAACAAGACTGTGATGTCGTGATGTGCAATTTTATCGCGTGTACATTTCATATAAATACTTATATATCACATAACCCCGGAATTAAAAAATTTCAGAGAATTTCCCCTGATGTCCTTCCCAAAAGGGCACCGCCGTTTAGGCTTAGACAGTTGTGACGGCTTGACGAGGCTCGATGAGATCGACTAGAGGCTGGTACACCCTTAATGATGATGATTAAGGCGTGTGTGTGCAATTACTTAGAGCAAAACACAGACCAAACATTAACTCCATCCTCCTTTCAATCCTTGTCTCCACCTGCGCGCTCCAAGCTCGCGAGGCTGCAGGGCGGCGTCCACAACACTGCCCAGTAAGTACCTGGGTGGACTCACGGACACACACAGGTCCGTGGCCATGATTTTCGGTCCCCCAGCCAAGGACCCCAAGATCTCACCATTTCCTAGGACCACAGTAGAAAGTCTATCAGAATTCAGAAAGCATGCATGCTCAAGCTCTTTCAGGTGAGCACAGGGCCACAAATCAATAGGAGAGGGAGGTTCTTTGCCAATAGTGACCTGATGTTGCCTGACGTGCTGGCACTCATTTCAAATCCCACAGAGCACGCTGGCAGTTGCGCTTGAATGAAATATGACATAGAGGACAGAGCACACTGGCAGTTACGCTAGAATGGATTCTGCGGGTGGGGCGACAGATCTGAGCAAGAGGGATTTGCCTCAAATGAAGTGCTGCAGGAGGAATCAGCATGCTGGCTGTTCACGCATGAAGCAAGAAGTGATGCAGTGCTGTGATGCAGTGGTAGGAGGAGGAGGAGCAGTCAAAGAGTTGGTGGGCGTGCTGCGCTTCCTGGATATACACTCGATACTGTTCTCTCAGCAGTTGAAGGCTGTGCTAACTTTTCGAGCGTTCTGACAGTTACCACACAAGGACAAGGGATGGTGATAGCCTTGTTGTATGATGGATGAAAATCAGGACATCAGACTATTAGACCATCGTCAGGCCTTGAACATAATTTTAAGTGCTACACTAGATGTGACCTTGGTCTTGATCTGGCTGCTGCATGAACAAGAACATGCCTGGTCCAGGCGCGCACACAACACAGCACTGAGATTTCAGAATTCTGTCTGAGTTGAGACTGGCATCTTAAAACTCAGAAACCAACTCTTTCACAAGCACACACACACACACCACAACACAGCGCTGAGCTCGAGCTGTCAGATGCCAGACACCTGCACTTTCACAAGCACATACGCTGGAAAGGAGGTGACACATTGGCTCATTAAAAAATGTGTTGCAAGCACATAAACCTGCTTGTGCATTTCCTTCCATGGATCACACAAAAACACAGGATGCTGCAGCATGAGTTCAGGGCACCTGCAGAATGAGTTCAGAGCACCCGCAGAATGAGTTCAGGACACCTGCGAATCATATGCTACACAGGCAGCTCGCGGCCTAAATTTCCTGGAGCTGAAGGCAGATATCTCTCAAACAGCTGGCAGCAATGGACAAAGGCCGCATCCTTACTCCCCAGCAGCGGCGACACTTCACGCGGCTTGAGAACCCCTCAAGGGGCTTCACATCCAAGATCTACAACAGGATCGATTCAGGAATCCGCCCACAGCGTGTACATGTCCTCCAGTGGTGGCTGTCACATGATGCAAGTTCATTCGAGCTTAGGCAAAGCTAATGCAGTTCAAGAACTGTGATTTTCAGTCTATCATTTGGTGCACCCAGGGGCCACTGCTTAAATCATGCTTTGTACACCCCAAAAAACATGCACAAAGGCAATGCAGATACATTTCTCTAATACCCCATATCATATATATTCTGTTTTGCAGCAGAATCCTGTGTCTGGTCGTGGCATGCTTGAGGATTGGGAACTGAAATGAAACCTGCCATGCCATCGATAGTGATGAAAGCAATGACAGCAATCACGCACGCACACACACATACACACACGCGCGCGCACGTGCGTGCGACTTGTCTTCATTCAAAATGGACAAGAAAGCATTGCCCCTGAACAAATGCTGGAAATGCATGGCCCCCTGCACCACGGCTGCCCTGCACGAAACAGCATCTCTCATTTCATTATTCTAATGCCTGCCTGTGCAGTCGCTGACAATCTTTTACGTTGCTGGCTTCTTTGCCAGCAACGACAGCCAAGGGGGGCTTGGGCAAGGTGGAATCCAGCGTGAAGCAGCACAAGTGCCCCCACCTGCTTAGCGCCTACCAGGAGCTCCTAGGCCTAGGCAACCTCAGGCGTCCTGTGGTAACGCCCTGAAGTTCCAGAGCCAGGACAACCATGAGCACCTCTGCGCTGTGCTCACCGGCCAGGCCTGCACTCTGGCCATCAACAGAGTGCAGTTGCCAGCCCTTCCCGGTGTCCTTTACCAGTGCTGCAGGTGCCTGGGCAAGAGCATGCATCTCCTGGCCTTTCAGAATCTCAAGCGGCACCGGCGGGATGTGTTCCGCAGCGAAAGCACAGAAACCCTCCGTAATTGGAAGGGCCAGCTGCCCAAGCTGCCTCCAGCACTTGCAAGGCGCATCCGCGGGGCTGCTCTGTCCGAGACTGAGCACTAGGTTTCGGTGCAACTGTCAGTGTTGGATGTGCGTTCCCTGTACGTTCCTCCTCTTTGTTGTTCAGTCACCTCAACCGGGGTTGATATACCGGTGTGTGTGGACATTGTGCACAAAAACTTCGTGTAAGATGTGATGTAACTGTCTGTGGTAGCTGTGCAGATAAGAAAGTATCAGATTGCCAGGAATTTTCTGACCACATGTTTGGCAGGCTTTATTTTAAATGTTTAAAATGTATCGATACATATTTAGGAATGCAATTTCTAATCTTACATCTCGAGTATGCCTTTTACAACGCGCTTAGACCGGCAAAATCGTTTGACTGCGCAGCACAGGTTTGCGTCGTTCATCATGAGAAGGGGTGAGGCATAAGACACAGAAGGGAGGCACACTATGTGATAACACAGACGTTGCGTGAGAACAACTGAAACACTTCCGGAAGTCAGCCAGCTGCTCGTGCAAAAGTAAGCGCCAAAACAGCATTTGAGGGCAACAGCATAGACACAGGCATACAGGTGTGTCATTTGGCTTATTTTGTAGCAAGTAATATGAGTGTGTCAATCTAGATGCGTGCTTTGTATCTTTGTATATCTGTATGTGTGTCTTTGCATACGTATATGTAACCACATGTGTGTCTTGCACGTATGTAGCTTTGTGCACGCACAAGCATAGCTACGAGCTTGCATGATCAAGCGTCTCTGGTACAAACATCACCAGATCTTCGAGTCTCCTCTTCAAATGAGCCCCATTCACTCAGCAATTAAAGGCCTCCTTGGAAGTTACAGTACGTGTGACTTTAACGTGCAAGGCAAGCACAGAGCAGGGACACTCAGGCTTACTTATTTTTTGAGGGTACAATCAGCAGTGAACAAGCAGGCAAAGACTCCTCTCAGATGCTGTTCAGAGATACAAGTACGTAAAAGGGCTGCAGCCTACGAGTATGCCTATGATTAAGCTGCATGCAATATGGGAGGAGCTTTTGCAATATAGGTTGTGAGAGTACTGGACTATTAACATCAGAAATACATTGCAGACTGCTTCAACACCTCACAACATCCCCTCATATTTCAACAAAGCCAGTCGTCTTGTTCTTATTTCAGAAACTCTGATGTTGACCACCATTTTGGCATCACACCTACCACTCAACAAAATAACCGCACTAAGGAAAAGGGATTCAATGATTATCGATTCAGTTTTTAGACGTGGCTCACTGCCCTGATTATGACACATGTCATCGATGCACCTCTGCATCACCACACATCGTACCTTGGCTACGAAGCCCCGCCGGTCCTTGTCTGACGTGCGCAGCAGGATGTTTTTAGGCTTCAGATCTCTGTGGGTGATGCGGTGAGCATGCAGGTAAGCCATGGCAGCAGCCACCTCTGCCAGTGTCATGCTCAAGGCCTCCAAGTCTACCGCACCAGCACCCTTGCTCTCACTCCCATCCTCATCCTGCACGTGCATTTACAAAGGTACAGTCTCAAACACAGATGGCTATGACTACCAAGATCGACAACAGGTCTGCCACAGGGTAGGCAGCAGACAGTCCCCCATTGCCCTCGAGGCAGGAAACCCCGCACTACATGTGACCTATTTCTAGCGTGTGGTGTATCATTTACAGTTACAGTGATACAACTCACCTGCTTCCAGTTACGTGCTCTGTGTAACCTCGTGCTAGAGCGGTAACATTCACAGTGGTAGAAATTGCGTTCGCTTCTCCTTCTGCCCTCTCCTTTTTGTATCCTTGCATTCCAATCTCCAACTCTGCTACCCCTCTGAACTTACAGTTCACTTTTTCTCACCTGGTCTCCGTCGTCGGTGCAGCAGCTCTCCTCAGTACCCTCTGCTGCACCACTTCTTGCTACCAACTTTGCCTTGACAGCCACCACGGCTGCTGCTACTGCTGCAGCTGCCCTCTGAGTGGCAGATGAGCGTTCTGTACCTTTTGTATCCTCCCCCCCTAAGCTCCAAGCTTGGCTACTCCCCCTTCTGGACCGCACCCTGAAAATAAAAAATGAATACAAAAGCTTGTTTACCAACAAAGACTAAGAAATGAGGACAGGGATGAAGGGTGCATGCACGCATGTGTGCGTTTGTGTGACAAAAAGATAAAATTGCAGAAGAATGAGGGCAATTACAACCATACAAACCTGGGAGGAGGATGACTGTGCGAGTGCAGGTTCAGTCACATGGGCACAACAAATAGAAAGGGCATTGGTTTCTAACGTGTACTTGACTCTACTTAGCGCAGCAAGCGTGAAATAGACAATTCTGTACCTTTCTTTTGCTGCACTGTCGCTCAGGTTAAACGTGTTGTGCTTGATAGCATCTTGCAAGGATCCGCGGTCACAGAACTCCATGATGATGTGAGTCTCTTGCACAACCCTGCAACTTGTTGAAAAGAAGTACAGTCCTGTTCTATCAACAACAAGTAGTAAGTAGTAATAACCTGTTGCGCTTTGGCAGGCATTATTTCCTTCTATGCCACAAACAAAGCAAGTGTCGACACCAGTGGCTTTTTTGCAAACCATGACCTACGTGCTAACCTTTTATTTGCACTCCACCTACCTATGGGGAGAAAGGAACCCAGGCTGGGTTGGAGGTTGCTGCTTTAGGTGCACCACCCGATAGTCATAAGTTTGCACGACCTGCATGAGCAATGGCAGCGGGAGCAATGCTCAAACATTTACAAAGCACAGAAGGGCGGTGCACCCTTCACAAATGCAAGAGACAAAGGACCTGTCTTCCATTGAAAAAGGCCTTATGCTTAGGGCCTAAGGTTTAAATGATACGTTCGTCAGATTTTATTTTAGTTTTGTGTTACGCCTTGGCGCGCCTTGGCGAGGGCACGACCCACCCTTATATCTTATATCACGTAAGTACCAGAGTTCAAGAGTCTGTCCGAGGAAAAGTATGGAAGTGGTTTTGCGCCAAACAGGGATGTGTCATACGGTACAATACGTGTTAAATACAAAAATTACGTATAATACGATCGTATTATACAATCGTATTTTTAAGCAATTTTGGGAGTGCCGATTTTTGACCCAAAATAGACCCAATTCACCCTAAAATCGCCCAGAACGTCTCCAATTTTTTTCCAATATATTAGATGTTGTTTATTATTTTATGTACAAGCGTTGGAAGCTCGCTAAAAGGCCGTTTTTGGGGCGAAAATTACCTAATAAGGCCAAAATTTGCCAAATCCGACGAATTTTGCAACCGTATATTACGGCCTGATTTGTTAAAAAAAATACGCATTACATATGATACGGCGTATGACATCCCTGGCGCCAACGGAGTTGATGGGTAATATTCCTGCAATGAAATCACTACCAGACAGATCGGTGTGCAATTTGCATCCGTGCATTAAGGCGGCTACCAAAGCAAGGCACCCCATCTTCCCCCTGCTGCTCTTTCTCCTTCTCCATCTTGTCGACCCTCTTCCCCTTCCTCAGGTTCAGCACTTTGTCATCACGCAAGAAGGGGATGCTGTACAGTGATGTGCCGTGCTGCATGCATGCATGCATGCTTGGAAGGAAATGGGACTAGAACTTTACCACAGACTTTGCAGGGCCCCACACAGTCTGACAGCGCATCGCCAAGACAGTTTGACCATTCAGCCTTACTATTCAGCAGTGCTTGGCTCTAAGCCTCATCAGGAGTTCTGCGGGCGCCCATGCGCACCCGGCGAGCCACGCCACCTGCATCCTTTTCAAACATGCTTCGCCCTCACCCCATTTGTTTCCTAATAAAACGTAATGTTACAGAAACATCCCTGAAGTGGAGTACTAAATCTGGTCTTTTATTGACACCATTCAACATTGTATCATAATTATGTGGCCACCCTGTACCCTACCTATGCCTAAACGCTCATGCGTATTCGCTGCTCAGCATCGCAGATGCCACGGTGCATGCTTGCATTCGCTTGCCTAGCCCACAGGTAAAACATACACACACACTGCCACTGTGCATACTTGCATTTGCTTGCCTAGCCCACAGGTAAAACACATACACACACTAACACGTGCATCAAACGAGTCCACACATGACACACGCACATTGGGATGCTTGATGGTAGACGTCATGGCACCCTCAAGCAGGGCAGCTCGCCTTCCACTGGCATCCAGCTGGTGTGAGTCCCTATCCCTCCCACCGTCCTCAGTGCACCCTGTAAACTCGTCGCCATGCTCCAAGACCTTGACAGCCACCTGTTGGTGCACAGGCATCA
>Ga0307948_1003170_pt1:2500-12140 | contig 12140 bp, 15 predicted proteins | sample OrgLakmetagen280_FD_201824 | JGI IMG/M metagenome (GOLD analysis project Ga0307948, IMG submission 201824) | Saline water microbial communities from Organic Lake, Antarctica - #280 | ecosystem: Environmental > Aquatic > Non-marine Saline and Alkaline > Saline | place: Antarctica...
GTGCTTTGTGTGTGTGATGCATGCTTTCTGTGGTAAATGCTTTGTAAAAACCCTTACACACCCTTTTACTGTGGGTAGGAGTCGTCACTGTCATAAAGGTATACAATAATGCCGGTATGCGTAAATCCGTCTGTATAGGTGCATCCCATATCACCTGATAAGCCACTCCCTCGTTACGGGTTGCTCAAGAGGTGCAAGGAAAGTATTCAATTGGCAAGCGGGCCAGGCAGAGATGGGCCGACAAACAAGCCCACAATAAGTACGGTCACCTTCCCCTGGTTCACACTCTTGCTCATGCAGAGGCTCAAAGTGGACCTAGCACAAGCCATCTCACTGCACGAGGACACGCTCTAGCTGTGCAGGCATCCCCCCTTTGTGACCAAGAGCGTGCTTACGCAGTGCTGTACGAAGACGCACGTATTTCTAGCCGGCTGGGCTAGTAACCCTTGCTGAATCGCACTCTGTACCCTGCAGACTTCACAAACCTGCTCAGCCCCATCCACTTAGAGGAGCTGGCCGAGGCTGACGCCCAACAGGAACAAATACACGGGGTCCATGTGAGTAGCTTTTTTACAGCGGTTTGTCACCAACGGAAACAAACACACATAAATAATGTGAGTCACCCTTTTCACCACAAGGTTTGTCAAAATGGCTGGCTCAGTCCGCGAGTACCACATCGTTTGTGATGACCGCAACTAAAAATTGTCCTGCCAAAAACCCAGTACATCATACGTCATATGTGCACGGTTGACCAGAACCATACACCTATACAACATATATACATTGTATAAACAGTATTTTTTGCAGGGATTTCATTAGATGTACGGCCATATACAGCGTATATATACGGTTCTGGCCAACCCTACATATTTGTATGGTTTTAGCTGACTTGAGTCGTGGGTTTGTGTGGTGCCTGCCTAACCCCTCTGGTTGCATATGCTGAAGAAATGCAAACACAGTTCTAACGTCTGTATCAGGGTTGTTCAGTTCAAGGTTCAATCAAAAGTTCGGGTTCGCCAACTTTCACGAATTTAACGAACTTGAAAAGTGCCGTTCGGGGTTTGGTCAGAGTTCGACGGACTTTTTAAGGTTCGGTCGAACTTTACAGCATGTGTTTGTCAAAGTGAAAAGGGACAGCAGCCCCTCCCAGTTCAGTCCCACTCTTTCCTTGCAGTAAAGATAACATGTTTAATGAATTATATATGAAATAATATCTGTAATCTTCATCAGGTAAAAGTTTCCTTGGTCTTAAGGCCAAACTTGTCACACATTTCTGAATTGCTAAGGATTCATACAGCGCGGCACTTGCACTGCACCTTAAGGTCCGCCTTTTTCTGCTCTACAATGATGACATGGTCTCATTCCGGCCCCCTTTTTCCCCCTATAATTATTTATAAGCATACACAACTAATTAAGAAGTTTTGAAGGTGGAAAGAGGAGCCCAAGGGTCCGTTTCCCAAAATTTCACATCGAACATCGAACCCTTCGAACAGTTAGAGGGTTCTATGCTACAGTTCGCTGAAGGCTTCGTCATTACACCAAGCTGCCGTGGAGGGAGATCAAAACCAAAAATGGGCTGCAGGCCCTCACAAAAGCAAAACAACGTAAAAAAGCAAGTGCCAAGTCCGTAAGGCCAGCAAGGCCCTTACAACTGTTCAGCCAGCAAGGCCTCTACAACGCCCGGCCACCAAGGCTACAACCAAAAATGGGCTGCAGGCCCTCAAAAAAGCAACACAACGCAAAGAAACAAGCGGCAAGTCCATGAGTCAGATCCAAGCGAGCTCAGATGGGAACACCCACAAGTCAAAGCACAAGCTGAGGGGGGGGGAGGCGGGAAAAACACCCGAGTAAAAGCAAGGCATAAAAAGAATGCCTAAAACAAGAATACACAGCACTTTATGCAAAGTGCCTGCCAGATCTCAGCCTACGCTCACTACGCAAGAACTCCAGTTCTACAGCTGAAGCAGAGAACTGATGATTTCTAGAATTTTCACGAACTTTATCAAACCCTTGCTCCCCAAATAACGAACTGAACAACCCTGGTCTGTATATAAAGCACACTGCGAAGAGCATATACGTATGAGTGATAAATATATGTGGGACATTTCATTTTTGTGTATTGCAACCCAGCGATATGAGTGTTTTCATGTCAGTTCCTTGGCTTTCTAGGCAGGCTGTATTGTATGTTGAGGCCAAAGATGCTGGTGTAAACTCCTCTGTTGCAAATGCCTTGCCTCTTTTCTCCAGCATGCGCTAAATCCAGCGATTGTGAAAGTGGCCTTCTCCTCTGATTTTCAAGCACGTGGCGACCTGCCATGAATGCACGCAAAAATGCTCATCTCTAGTTACTATCGTTTTGCATTTGACTTTTTGCCTTTGATAAGCAGTGAGGCATCCCTGCATTCCAGTGCACAGGCTTGTTGGAAGCCCAAAGCCAAAAGTATGTTTTGAACAAGTATCACGCCCTAGGTTTAAACATCAAGCATGCACACACTGCCATTTTTAGCTGCAAACTATCGCATCCTCTTTATGATGACAAGCGCCCTCTACAGACATTACCGCTCACCCTACAGGTCCAAACATGTTCCATAATATACACAACAATCCATGTCTACGTGCGCTCACAACATGCATTGCTGCTCACTCTCCACACATTCATTCATACGTGTTGCGTACAATGTATAATGTATTGTGATTCACGTCAACGTGCACAAAGTGCCCCAGGCTTTCTTTAAATCAAGCCGGGAGTCTTTACAACACCTGCCTTGCTTTGACATGCCCACTCCGCGCGTTCTGGCTGCAGTAGTTCACAAGCACTTCAAAGCTGACGCGCCTGTGTAAGTAAAAGCACCACTTGCAGAACACATACTCACATACACACATGTACACACATCCAGGAGGTGTACGGAGACATCTGTGCTGTCAGCAGCCACCACTTTTTCATCCCCTGTGCAAGGAACGACCTCCTCCTCAGCGGCCGCTCCTCTCTATTGCCGATTGAGTGAGTTGAATCTGAATGCCGAGTTTTGACGTTGTGAGATCTCGTTTTTATGTCCCCATGCTATAATTGGCATTCTCATCGGCAGCCACCTAGCTTGTGTCTCCGGTGAAGTCAGCCTTGTGGTACTCCAAAGGCTGGTTTGCTTCAGGTCTCTCCAACTGACTTCCTCCCAAATACGCTTGTAAAAATCTAGAATCGGGACGGTGCAAGAGACAGCTGGTTTTTGCAATGCAGGTGTGAGATGCCATAGCCTGATCTGCCCAAAACGTTTGGTTCCGTGCTCAGATCATGTGCTGATCAGAATTTAAAGTGTGGATTACCTTGTGCTACACGCCTTTTTGACATGCAGGTACGATGCCATCGACCGCTTTGCTCAGGGGCTTTCAGCCCTGATGCTCATCCTTCGAGGCAGGCCTACGATTCGGTACCAAAAAGGCTCTCCACTCTCACACGCGCTGGCGCAGAGCCTGCACACTCTTGTATATAAGCAGGTAGTGCTCTCACACGCGCTGGCGCAGAGCCTGCACACTCTTGTATATAAGCAGGTAGTGCTCTCACACGCGCTGGCGCAGAGCCTGCACACTCTTGTATATAAGCAGGTAGTGCAATACGTGCAGTGTTTTCTAAGTCAGTCACTGTGTTCTTATAAAAGCTCCCACTTTAAATATACGACGGCGCAGAGTAGTGAGGTGTGTTTAGCAAAAGGGCTTTAACACTATAACATGTGCTGGTGCAGAGCCCGTTACCCTTGAATATAAGCAATCGCGTTATTGTGACAGAAACAGGCACAAGCTAATGATTGATTTGCTCGGGTCATTAAGGCTTTGCACATCCTCGCACATTGTATATAGGCAGTCACAATGAGGCATGTGCCCATGAGACTGCAGAGGCTTGTGTGCTTGATCTTCCTGCTTTCAAGCCTGGCAGGCACGCACATGCAGAAGAAGTCGACCCCTTGAAAATCGGTTTTCAATAAACGCAATAGCACCCTCAACGCAATAAAGTCAATCGCCAAATGCTAGAAGATGCTGTTCACACTTGCTGCTCCCCAAGAGTCGTGCCGGGTGACGAGGACACGCACACACGCGTAACCACACACACGTAAGTGCACAAGTGCCTATAAAAAATGAATTTGCACAAATCGGGGCACATACACACACGCAGGCGCATACAAGCACGCATGCAAATACAAATACACCCACTCTGCATGCGCAGCACCAGCAGACGTTTGATTTTGGCCACAGAAGTAGCCCCGCGCTCCTAATTTTAGACCGGAAGGACGACCCTGTCACTCCTCTGCTCAATCAATGGACATATGAAGCCATGATTCATGAGCTGCTGGGTATCCACGACAAAACCACCACGCTGCAGACCACATCGGTGCGGGGCCTGGGTTACTTACATTTACTACTGTGACCACAACTAGGGGTTGATCTTACATAGAACTTACTGTTGTGTGCATTGTGTATGGCCATCAATCTGGAGTTTTTTTTTCCATATCTTTGGATAGGGTTTACCACCATTGGTTAGAGGATTTCCCCCCAAAAATAATCTTACCTCCAACTTGGGTTTTCCAACATTGGTTAATGAATGAGGACAAGAGGTGAGCGTACCTAAATGGCAGGCCACCTGTTATGCATCTTCAATGGTGGAACCCTTAGGTGCAAGTTTGGTTGAAACGGGTGAAGCTGATAGCCTGAGGTTTCCAATAAGCTTGGAGTCCAGCAAGATGGGAAGGTCCTGCATGGGCGTGCTCTTTAGAAGTGTCTGACAATAAGTTTGGAGTCCAGCAAGGAGGGAAGGTCCTGTATGGGCGTGCTCTTTAGAAGTGTCTGAGGATTATTCACGCAGAGTGTTAGTGGTAAGCAAACTTCTCAGGTCCCAAAACGTTACTCATTTCCCGTTTGGGGCGGCAATGTTCGTGGCAGGAGGGAAATAGCAACGTGTGAAATCGCGTACAAAGTTTGCTAACCACCAGTGATCATTAAAAGGCCTCTTGCACGTAGGAAAGAGGGGGGTAGGTGTGGGTGTGAGTGAGAATAGTGGTAGCTCATTTGTTTTAAAGTATGTTGTACTTTGGGAACCCGTATTGGTGTTAAAAAGCCATCTTCCATTTTGCATGTCCCACGCTGTAGCAGTATAGCAGTATAGCAGTATAGCAGTGTAGCAGCATGGCAGTATAGCAGTATAGCAGTATAGCAGTATAGCAGCATAGCAGTATAGCAGTATAGCAGCATAGCAGTATAGCAGCATAGCAGTACAGCAGCATGTGCTGTGCTGATCCTCATTGCTTGAGCAGGAGACTTTTGCTCTACAGAAGAAATTGCATAGCCAGACGTTCTTGCCATGCACACATGCCCACATACACGCACAAATGCACACACAATGGGCACACATCCAGGCATTTCACAGCGCACACGCACATATAATACAAGCAAAAACACACAAAACACACACACACGACATGCATGCAATTTCAGGTGCCAGAAGACATGCGAGAGATGGTGCTCGACGTGGGCACAGACGAGTTCTTTGCTAAGCATGCGCACCTCACCTTTGGGGAAGTGGGGATGAGCGTTAAGGCGCTGATGGAGCAGTACCAAAACAGAGAGGCCCAGCATAGGCAGGTGGGGATGGATCTGTGGTTTCTTCCGCGTGCTAGGAGGTGTAAAAGAAAGCACTGATGGAGCAGGAGCAGAACAGAGAGGCCCAGCATAGGCAGGTGGGGATGGATATGTGGTTTCTTCTGCATGCTAGGAGGTGTAAAAAAAGCACTGATGGAGCAGGTTCAGAACAGAAAGGCCCAGCATAGGCAGGTTAAGATGGTGGCGTCTTATGCGTGCTAGCAGTAAGAGAGCAAGAGGGGATTGTTGGTAAAAAAATAAAAAAAGGCAGAGGTCAGGACTAGATGCTGTATGTGTTTGTGCGGTTGCTAGCTAAGCATTCGGATTGAATACACATATTGGCTGCTTCTGATCAGGATCAGAGGACAAAATGCTCTGGTATGTTGGGGTTGCTGCCTGTTTGAGTTAGATGCATGCATCAGCTGCTTCTGATCAGGTTCAGAGTACAAATCCCTCTGGCCTGGTGTGGTTACTAGCTACCCAGTTGAAATCTCTAGGCAGTACTTTTAGGAAAAATGCATTAGCTGCTCCTTCCATGTTCTAAGTATTAAACCCACGTGTGCACTAGACTCTCGCTCACACAAGCGAACAAGCCCGAAGCTGCGTGTGCACCAGGCTCTTGTTCACACAAGCGAACAAGCCCGAAGCTTCGTATGCACCAGGTTCTTGGTCACCTCTTTTCCATGTCCAATATACAAAAACCCTCATATGCACCAGACTTTAGCTCACCTGCATCGCCGTCTTTTCCTCCAAACCTCTTGCCTGAAGTGTGAGCATTTGTCTTGGGCAGTACATGCATTAGTACCTAACACTAACACACAAATATACACACCATACGGCACATACACCCTCGCACTCAGGTTGAGTCGCTTGACGACATGCGTCGCTTTGTGACGGAGCACATGGACTTCACCAACTTGCAATCAAACGTGACCAAGCATGTGAACCTCATGAGCAACCTGTCGGAGATTGCAGGCAAGCGCCGTCTTTTGGAATTGTCAGAGGTGCGTGGGAGTATTGCTTGTGTTTGTCTTTGACATGAGCTCTCTCACAGATATTTCCTGTTTTTGTGATACTCAGGTTGATCCTTTCAGTCCTAGTGGCCGACCTGTTGAATACAAATCTGTCTTCTGTGGGATCAACTTTTCACAAGCAAGCACGTTCCACACTGTGTTTGGCACAGGCTTAAGTTCTCTCAGATCTCAAATAGACAAAATGAAGTGAGACCAGCAAAACAGAGAGGAAACTGAGCACGGAACAGGCATGTTGACAACAATGGAAGCACAAGAGCCTGTAGTCATTCTCACAGCTTGTGTTAAATGTTGCTTGCATTGATTCATCTTCTATACACAGTTTTTATCATTATACACAAGTATTGTATGCTGCTTACATCGCATTTTTTATACCCAGGTTGAGCAAGACCTTACATCGCTTCATCTTCTATACCCAGGTTGAGCATGACCTTACATCGCTTCATCTTCTATACCCAGGTTGAGCAAGACCTTACATCGCTTCATCTTTTATACCCAGGTTGAGCAAGACCTTGCCAGCCCTGCCACTAACATCTCCGTTGCCGGGTCCTTAGAGGAAGTGATGCGGTTGTGCAAGATGCCCAGCACCTTAGACAAAGACAAGGTGGGTGTGAGGACGCGTTTGTGTGTGCGTGCGCATGCTTGTGTGTGTATGTGTGTATCTTTGTGTGTGTGAGCCTGTTTGAGCGTGTTTGTGTGCATCACAGAGAGAATAAGAGAGAGAGAGAGAGAGAGAGAGAGAGAGAGAGAGAGGGGGAGAGCGAGAGCGAGCAAGAGTGAGAGAGAGAGAGTAGTTGTTTTTGTACATTTGCGCGTATCAAATGCGCTTTTCTTGTTTGTGGGAGCAAGATGCCCAGCAGACACAGATAAAAACGGGGCAGAAGCTTTCCTCTAGTCCCTAGGTGAGGTTCTATGTGTTGTTGTGGGGTGAAGCTAAGTAAGAGGAAATACAAGAAGGGGCGAGGAAAAGGAAACCCTTAAGAGGGCGGTTCAGAAATTATGCATGAGCTGGTAAGTGGCACCGTTGAACATTGTGTGACAGGTAATGAACCATTGTGTGACAGGTATTGAACCATTGTGAACATTGTGTGACAGTATTGAACCATTGTGAACATTGTGTGACAGTACTGAACCATTGTGAACATTGTGTGACAGTACTGAACCATTGTGAACATTGTGTGACAGGTATTGAACCATTGTGAACATTGTGTGACAGTACTGAACCATTGTGAACATTGTGTGACAGTACTGAACCAGTCAGTTAGTTCCGACTTGACACCTTATTGACAGGTATTGGACCAGTCAGTTGGTTCCAACTTGACACCTTAATGACAGGTATTGAAACAGTCAGTTTGTTTTAGCTTGACACCTTAATGCCGAGCAGGAAAGAAGTGTGGGAGTGAGGAGGGCAGCAAAAAAAGAACTGATGGCGACTGTTAAGCCAAGTTGTAAAAATGCCAACGTTTTTTGAGTTGGTAAAACTTCGGCTGTGGTTGGCAAGGAGTTTGATGAAGGTTAGTCTAACAGGCAGGTTGTATTGGCCACTTCCAGCTTCCAGCCACCAGAATTACAGGAGCAGCCACAGCTATTCTCCTCTTGTTTTGCATGACAGGTCCGTCTTGCTCTCCTATATGTGCTGCGTTTTGAGCACGACGCCTTCCGCGTGCGAAAAGTGCTGGACTGTTTAGAGGTTGTTGGTGTGAAAATGAGGTAAGAGCTGTTTTTGCCTGGAATGCATTGCATGCATTCAGCTGAAACACATAGGCAAGCACATTTGTAGGTATCGTTGTGAGCCATTTAAGCTGGCAAATATAGTAACCAGGCAAATTCTTGTACTTCATGTCGACATCACTCTAATATATTTACGCGTGTATTGTCCAGATGCTGGATGGAAGGAATGATGCGCAAACAGTGTATGCGTCGCAAAAAACACGCCTGCATATTTCACGAAAGTCAATTGCTGCATTGGACTGTTAAGTATGCTGCCTATGTATCTCTTTGTCCCGACGCTGTTTCCCAAAAATGGTGCACAAAGGAAATCACGCGCGCACGTTGCATTGATTTTAAATGCTATATTACAATGCTATATTACATTTACAGGTAATCTGTGCAAAGAAAGTCCACCGTGTCTTGCACTATAACATGCCTGCGCCTTTGTTGTCTGTGATTCAAGACATGTATTACCGTGATGAGTATGTCTTGAAGGATGGTGATAAAACTGCTCGTGTGCATCCGACTCGTGGGGTTAAACAAGGTTGGCCCCTGTCTCCTCTGCTTTTTTCCCTTTATATTAACGATATTGACGACATTGCTGAGGGTGTATCAGGGGCTATCACCGGAACCGCGGGTGTGCACGTCTCACACATGTTGTATGCAGATGATCTGACTTTGCTGACTAATGAGCCCCGTGATATGCAAATCATGCTGAGTCGGTTGGCTGTGTATGCCAGGAATAAACATCTAATTGTCAACACTTCCAAGTCCGAAGTTGTGCACTTCAACTCCGCTGGTGAAAATGTTCCTGTTTTTGATGTTGGCGGTGCCACCCTTCATCACAAAGATTCTTTTAGGTATTTGGGCATGGTTTTCTACAGGACCTTGAACATGGCTAAGTCTGCTGAACATGCAGCCCGTCCTTTTCTTGCCTCTGCCTATAGGATACGTAGATTCGTGCGTGAACACGCTTTGGCAGACAGGCCACACACGTCTTTGTGGCTCGCTAAGACGTATGTTATTCCTGCTGGCATGTATGGTAGTCAAGTATGGGGTACTGGATTCTTGCAGGCAGGCAGAGAGTTCTCTAGCCCGCTGTCTACGCTTCATTTGCATTTTCTGAAGGGCACGTTAGGTGTGAAGCAGTCTACCACTAATTGGGCTGTACTCCGAGAATGTGGACATGAACCGTTGCAATTCTTCTGGTTTCGGTCAGCTGTCAAGCTTTTCAATAGTATGCTTAATACCAATAGTGACACTTTGCGGAGGGT